>Ga0209224_1000305_pt1 | contig 12102 bp, 9 predicted proteins | sample MonGeyMetagenome_FD_184731 | JGI IMG/M metagenome (GOLD analysis project Ga0209224, IMG submission 184731) | Hypoxic/sulfidic aquatic microbial communities from Monarch Geyser, Yellowstone National Park, USA - MG (SPAdes) v2 (version 3) | ecosystem: Environmental > Aquatic > Thermal springs > Hot...
CTCGGAGCTGGGGGTTATCGGGTAGCCGAAGTAGGCCTCGACCCCGGACATGAGGGCCGCTAGGCCGATGGCCTCGGCCCCCCTGAGGAGCTCCGCGGTCACGTCCCCTCCCCTCCCGAGCGCACTACCTCCAGGATCGAGTACTCCGGGCACACCCAGTAGCAGGCGGCGCACCCCGTGCAGGGGCCGACCTCCCCCTCATACATCCACTCCACGTAGTGATAGCCCAGGGAGTTGACCCCCTCGGACAGCCTGAGGTTCCCCATGGGGCAGGCGGCAACGCAGATGCCGCAGCCCTTGCACCTCCCCGGATCGATGATCACCTCCCACCTGGCCCCGGCGGTCCTGGGCTCGACGGTTCCCGCAGCCACGCGGGTTCCGTGGGAGATCCATGATATAATCTCTGCCTAATTTCTGCCCCCGCTTCCCCCACGCGCGAAATCGATATAAGCGATGGGAGCACCAATCGCTAGTATGGAGAATAATAAAGTGAGGTTCTCGCTCAGGTTGCTGGGGAATCTGGGCCCGACCCCGCTCTATCAGGAGGCGTGTAGGGAGGCGGAGGCTCTCGGGTTCGACGAATGCTGGTTCTCCCACGACATCCTGATGCCGAACTCGTGGGTCAGGTCGACCGCCGTGGCGGCCGTCACTAGGAGGATAAAGATAGGGTACATGGCGGTGCCGTTCACCCTGGATCCCTCGGAGATCGCGACGTTCGCCGCGACCCTCGACGAGTACTCAGGCGGAAGGGTCGTGATAGGTACGGGGTCCCACACGAGGGTCATGTACGACTGGATAGGCCTGGGCGACAGGGACGTCGTGGAGCTCACCAGGGAGACCGTGCACCTGGTCAGAGGGCTTCTCGAGGGCAGGCGCATGGCGCACAGCGGGAGGTTCTACCGCTGGACGGATGAGGCTTACCTGAGGTTCACGCCCCCTAGGAGGAGGATCCCGATCTACATAATGTGCTACGGGAGGGAGCTCTGCGAGCTCTCCGGCGAGATCGGCGATGGGAGCATGCCGATGGCAACGCCGCCTGAGGCATTCGACATACCGGTGAGCTACATAGAGGCGGGAGCCAGGAGGGCCGGGAGGGATCCATCGGAAGTGGACCGCGTCGCGTTCGCCTGGGTGTACTATGCGCCCGATGGCAGCGTGGACGAGGGCGCCCTCAGGAGGGTGATCTCTTACTTCGTGCCCTACCTCGATCAGGAGATGCTGTCTAGGATAGGTATAACTCGCGAGGACGTCCTCCCAATAGCCAGGAGGCTCGCCGCGGGGGACTACGAGGGCGCCGCGCGGGAGGTGACGGACAGGATGCTGGACCTGGTGATAAGGGGAGGCCCCGACGACATAGTGAGGGGGATAGAGACGCTGATAGAGAAGGGCGCGACCAGCGTGTCCATAGGAGGACCCCTGGGGAGGAATCCCGTGGAGGCAGTGCGCGGCATCGGAGAGCGCGTTCTGCCGCACTTCCGCGGTAACCGAGGCCCGTCCGAGATGCTTGGATAAATCTATCAATTCAATACAGAACAAGTTTGCGCCGTTATCTATCAATAATTTTGCCTTTTTTTGGAATGCGTAGTTATTATTTCATAATTATAGTACATTCTATAGTAATGGTTATATTACACCTCAATAACTATGTAGCTGAGACATGGCTGAAGAGTCCATCAGTTATGAGGAAATAGCACATAAATCCGACAGGGAGCTCAAGAAGGTTCTCGGTTTCTGGGCGGTCATGTTCATGGCCTTCGACTCCCTATTGGGAAGCGGCTGGCTCATGGCGCCGCTCTACTCAGCCGCCGCTGTGGGGCCCGCGTCTCTGATCTCATGGATCTTGGGCCTGGTGTTCGTGCTCTTCATAGTGCTGTCGTATGCGGAGATAAGCGCGATGATCCCGAGGTCCGGCAGCATCGTCAGGTATCCGCACTACGCATTCGGGGGCTTCCTCTCCTTCCTCAGCTCGTGGGCCTACATAGTGGGATACACCGCCGTGGTAACGGCGGAGGTCGAGGCCATACTCAGCTACCTTTCGGGCCTCTTCCCAACCCTGATGGTCAGGGGCGTCCTGACGTGGGAGGGTTTCGCGGTCGCGGTGCTGTTCATTCTCGCGTTCTTCGCGCTTAACTACTACAGCGTTTACCTCCTGGGGAAGCTCACGGCGATCCTGGGATGGCTGAAGCTGCTGGTCCCGCTGGTGGCGGCCGGGCTCCTGCTCTTCTACTTCAACCCGGGCAACTTTACATCGGTGCCGGGCGGCTTCATGCCGATGGGGCCCTCCTCGCTCGTGCTGGCGCTACCCCTCGCGGGAATACTCTACTCGTACTTCGGATTCAGGCAGGCGATAGAGTGGGGCAGCGAGGTCAAGAATCCGCAGAGAACCATACCACGCGCCCTGATAGCGGGATTCCTCCTCGCGGCCCTCGTCTACCTGGTGCTGCAGATCGCGTTCATAGGCGCCATAAACTGGAAGGCGCTGTCCCTGACGCCCGGCGACTGGAGCGGCCTCAGCGGCACGGTCCTCTCCAACGGCGCGATGTACAGCATACTGAAGCTAACCGGGAACCCCGCGCTCGTGGCTTTCTCGTTCGTCGTGCTCGCTTTGGCAATCCTCTCGCCGATGACGCCCGGGTGGTCCCAGCTGGGATCGGTGAGCAGGGGGTTCTACGGGATGGCGGCCACCGGGAACTTGCCGGGCGTGTTCCTGAGGCTCAGCAGGCGGAAGACGCCCTACGTGGCGCTGGTGACGAGCACGTTGCTCTCGGTGATGTTCATGTTGCCATTCCCATCCTGGGTCACCGTCGGGTCATACGCCGTCCTGATGGCGCTCCTGACCTACGTGGTGGCGGGCCCGATAGTGCTGGTGCTCAGGAGGACGGCCGCCGACGCCAGGAGGCCCTTCCGGCTCCCCGCGGCCCCCGTGATGGCGGCGCTCGCTTTCATAGCGGCGTACTTGGCGACTTACTGGGCATCGTTCTCCATGCTGTGGTTCGTGTTCTTCGTGGCCACCCTCGGCCTCCCGATATTTCTGATGTACACGACGTCCGCGGCCTACGGGTCGCGGAGGCGCGGCGCGATGATAACCATGGGGATCATCTACTGGGCGGTCGCGGTGCTCGCCATGTACTTCCTGCTGTATAACGGGATAGTGGTCCCGTACAACGCGACGAGCGGCGCAGGGCTGCCGCTCAGCATGGCGTACGTGTGGCCCATGGTAGCCTACGTGGTCATAATGGCCGCGCTCACGGCCGCAGCCCTCTACGTGGCCAGGGCATCTGTCGACGAGGAGGGCAGGTCCCATATAGGGTCGGGCCTCTGGTACGTGGTGATGCTGTTCAGCCTGATCGTGCTCTCATACGTCGGGCAGTTCGGCGTTTTCTCGAGCCCCTTAATACCGTTCCCATGGGACACGGTAATAGCTGCTATAGTAGCTTTGGCGATCTTCGCGTGGTCCGTCAGGAGCGGCCTGGAGACTAGGGATCTGAGGGCGGCTATAAAGGCGACTTCCGAGGAGAGCGAAGGTCCGAGTTGAATCCAAGAGATTATTTTATTAATTTAGATTATTTTAGATTATAAAATTTATCTTGCAGCGTGTTCCCAGGGGCCGTTATCTTGGCCCGTGGTCCTAGCGCTCGAGAGGCACAGACGCGACTTGGCGGAGCAGGGCAACCCCTGGGACATGTGGATGGATATGGTGGAGGAGGCCAAGGGGCTCTTCGCGCGCTTGATAGGGGCCCGCGACGACGAGGTTACCGTCGGGTATTCCGTCTCCTCGCTCTTCAGCTCGGTCCTCAGCGCGCTGGATTACGGCGGGAGGAGGAGGAAGCTCCTAACGAGCGACCTCGAATACCCCAACATCACCTATCCCGTTCTGATGCAGAGGAAGCGCGGGGCCGAGGTGCGCGTGCTGAGGGACGCCGGGCACGGGCTGTCGCCCGAGGACTACGCGGCGGCGATCGACGACGAAACACTGCTCGTGACCGCTATACACGTATCCTCGCTGAGCGGATTCAGGCAGGACCTGAGGAGCATATCTGAGGCGGCGCACGCCCGCGGGGCCATGGTGTTCTCGGACGCCTATCAGTCACTGGGCACGGTCGCGCTGGATGTCAAGAGGGAGGATGTGGACTTCCTGTCGTCGGGGACGCACAAATGGCTCCTGGGACTGCCGGGGATCGCGTTCCTGTACGTCCGGAGGGACCTGATAGGGTCGCTGGAGCCGGTCGACGCGGGATGGCTATCACAGGAGCGTCCATTCGAGTTCGGGGCCCGGGATCTCAACTACAGAAGGACGGCCGACAGATTTCAGTCCGGCACGTGGAGCATCCCGAGCCTCTACGCCGCCATAGAGGGCATGCGGATAATACTGGAGGGTAGGCCCCGCCGCCATAGAGGAGCGTATACGCACCCTGACCGGACGCGCGCTCAAGGGGATCGAGGAGCGCGGCCTGAGGACCGCGACCCCATCGGATCCTGCGAAGAGGGGTGCCATAGTGTCCGTGGCCACGGCGGATCCCGCGTCGGCGAGGGGGAACTGAGGAAGATGGGGATCATCGCGTCGGCGAGGGGGAACTACCTGAGGCTGTGCATCCACTTCTACAACACGGAGGATGAGGTGGACAGGGCCATCGATGCGCTATCGTCGATGGAGAACCGGCGGCCATGGTGACCGATTGCTCCCTCGCAGCGCTCCATTCTAGCCGCGCCAGCCCTCATCTGACATAGCTCGGGGAGCGGACCCGGTGTAACTTTGATCGAATATGGTGATGAAGTCGCGGGGGGCCTCACGCACATTATGAGCGCGAACGCCCCCAAATCCGAAGCCCTTACGAACCCGCGGAGGATCGGCGGCGCTGGCGGCCACCTTGGACCAATGCCGCTATCTTGTTCCTGATTGCTGAGAGCAGCCTGCCGTGCCTCTCCTCGTCCTCCGATATCATCCGCAGCAGATCGTGCGCCAGCGCTGAGGGGATGCTGCCCATGGCCTCGACAGCCTTCAAAAATATCTGCGCAGAGTACTCCTCGCCGGCGGCGGACTCGAGGGACAGAAGATCGTCGTAGCCGGCCAGGAGCCCCCTCAAATCGGCCACCCGCTCGGCGGCCTCCATCTCCCTCCCCCATGCGGTCCCCATGAGGCCCTGGCACTCGTCGCGCCGGCAGGCGGCGCCGGACGCCAGCGCCTCGAGGACCCTCGCGTGCTTCTCGCTGTCCGCGGATATGAACGCGAGGGCGGCCCTGATAGCGGGGTCCGCCTCGCCCCTGAGGGCCCTCGCGTAGGCCTCGGCCACGGCCCTCTCCAGCATGGACATGCAGCACAGCACCACGCGGGCGTCGCGCTCCAACAATGTGAGCATGCGCGCAGCCCCCTAAAAGGATTTCCGGCGCATCGGGATCCGGGTCCCATCGATCGGCCCGGCTATGACGCCCGCGCGCCCCGAACCCCTGTCAGCTATCGTCCTCCTCCGCGCTCAGCTCGCCCCTCTGGAAGAGCTCCACCGCCTCCCTGGCGGGGACGCGCGGCGAGCGGTAGACGCCCATCCCCGCCGCCCTGAGGGCCATCATCCTCTCCCCGCCCGACCCGCCGACTATGACCGCGTTGACCCCGCGCTCCCTGAGGGCCGGTATCAGGTCCCTCATGGGCCGCCCGCGCGCCGGATTGGGCATCTCCTCCTCCCCGCCGCCCGCGGTATCCACTATCAGTATCCTCTCCGAATCCGCCGCGCGGTCCGCGACGTACCCGGACCGATCCTCGAAAACCGCCACCCTCCACCTGCCGGACGGCCGCCCGGGCTCCTCGTGTATGGACACCATCAGGAGGTCCGGCATCTCCCTCCTGAGGACCTCCTCCACGCGGTCGGCGAGCGCGTCCGCGTCCCTGACGCTCATCGCGGGCGACGTCTCCAGGTGCATCGTGGCCAGGAGGAACGGGCCCGCCCTCCTCGTCCTCACCTCGTGGACGCCTACCACCCCGGGTATCCCGGAGACCAAGCGCTCTATCCGCGAGGCGGCGCGCTCGTCCGCCGCGTCCAGGAGAGTGAGGATGGAGGATTTGCCGATGCCGTACGCCTGGTAGAGGATGAACGCCGCTATCCCCAGGCCGACAGCGGAGGATATCCACGCCGCGCCCAGGAACTGGCCCGCGACGCCGACGACCACGATGGCGGATATCAGCACGTCCTGGAACGCGTGGGTCGCCTCCGCGCTCAGAGAGCTGAATACGATTCCCTTGGACCTCCTAATGTAGGAGGCCAGCGCGCAGTAGACGGCCGCGGAGGCGAGCTCGACCGCCACGAGGAGCCAGGTATCCCGCATGGCCACTGAGGGCTGATGGATCGAGTCCCACGCTATCTCCAAGGCCGCTGCGCCTATCGCGAAGGCCACCAGGAGCGCCGCCAGGTTCTCCGCCTTGTACTTGCCGAATGGGAACTTGGAGGACGGCCTGCCCCTCGCCAGCCTGAGGCCCACGTAGACCACGAGCGCCGTCAGGGAATCAGCCACCGTGTGGACCCCGTCCGCCTCCACGGCCACGCTCCCCAGGAGGCCCCCCAGGAGCAGCTTGGCGGCCGCGAAAGACAGGTAGACCGCCCCGGCTATGGATGCCGCCCTCATGCCGCCGGAGAAGGCCTCAGCCCACTGCCCCGGGGCCTCCACGGAGCCGCTACGGATGGGCCCGGGATAAGGATTGCCCGCGCGCATCACTTTTCTGTGCAATAGCACAAAAATATATCCCTTGCGCTCGCCCTAGCGGGGGAGGAACACGGCCGTCAGGTATCCTAGGATCAGCGGCGCGATCACTCCCACGGCTATCACGGCGACGGCGCCCAGGACGAGCGATGCCGTGTACCTCCTCCCCACCGTCGGCCCCTCGCCCTTCGCCAGCATGTTCCTAATCACTATAGCGTAGTAGAAGGCGCTTATCCCGCTGTTCACGAGCGCCAGCACCGCGAGCCAGAGCGCGAATCCGGCGGCCGCCATGAACATGTAGAGCTTCCCCCAGAAACCGAGGAACGGCGGAAGCCCCAGCAGGCTGAGCAGCAGGACGGACGACGCGACCGCGGCCGCCGGGCTGCTCGTGATCATCCCCCTGAGGTCCGAGAGCTCCCTGCCCGATTCGCCGGCGAGCGCGAAGAGCGGCACCTTCGCGAACGAGTAGGCTATGGCCTGTATCGCGACCGCGTAGTAGGACATGATGAGCAGTGAGTGATAGGAGGGGCCAGCCCCCGCGAAGTAGGCGGCCGCGGCTATCGCCGTCATTATGTAGCCGACCTGGGCCATGCTGCTGTACGAGAGTATCATCTGGAAATTCCTGCTGCTGAGCGCGGCGATGTTCCCGTAGATCATCGTGAAGGCCGCTATCAGGGCGGCGGTGATCGCTATCGGGAGGCTCAGTGGGCCGGAGGCCTCCACTATCACTATCCTGGCAATTATCGCTATGAAGCCCAGCTTGGCGACCCCCGCGACGAACGAGACCACCCTCCCGTCGGCCCGGCCATACACGTTGGGGAGCCACCAGTGGAACGGGAACAGGCCCAGCTTGAAGCCCAGCGCGGCCAGCGCCGCCACGACCGCGGCCAGCGCCAGCCCGTTGAATCCCAGCGGGCCGGGCGCGGACGACGCGCCAGTCGGCTCCAGCGGCATTATGGAGAACGCGGATGCACCCTGGAGCGCCGACATGAGCGCTGCCCACGCGATCACGAAGAGGGTGGCCACCATCCCGACCATCACGTACCTGACGGACGCGGCCCTGCTCCCGGCGTCGTCCGGGAGCGCTATGAACACGTAGCTGGCCACGGAGACCATGAGCCACGTCGCTATCACCACGAGCGCGTCCGTCGCGCCCGCCAGGAAGAAGATGCCGAACAGCACCAGTGGCACCAGGCTGAAGGCCGCGGGGCTGGACGACCACCTGGCGGCGTCGGGGCCCACGGCTATCAGCAGCAGTATCGATGAGACCGCGGCGCCCAGCATTATCAGCGAGCTGAAGGGATCCTGCGCGACCAGCCCGCCGTAGAGCATGACGACCCCGCCGAAGCTCAGGTACACGGATATGGTGGATGCTCCCAGGAAGGCCAGCGCGCCCAGGAAGGCCAGCGAGAGGGACGCCCTCCACCGCCTCCCGGCGAGGGGCGCGGCCAGGCCCGTCGCCAGCGTGAGGTAGATCATGGCCTGCATCAGATCCACGAGCGCGGACGCCATCTACAGCACCCCCCAGACCACGAGCACGACAACCGCCAGCGCGCCGATGAACGACATGTACATCGCTATCGTGTAATCGGTGCGCCCCCTGAACGTCCTCCTGAGCAGCGCGGACGACCACCCGGCGAACGACGGCAGGACGCCGTGGTAGAAGACGTCTATCCCGTGGTCCACGGCGTGCAGGACCCACGAGAGCCCTATGAACGAGTACACGAACGCGTAGTAGATTATCGAGTTCAGGTACCACCGGTCGAAGAGGAACGAGTGGATCCCGGACAGCAACCTGCTGGACCTGACGGCCGACATGAAGTCGATGCGCCTGAGGTACGCTGCCACGACCAGCAGCATGTCCACGGCCAGGAGCGACGTTATCGCGATGGTCGTCAGGTCGATCGACGGCATGAACACCGGCGTCGTGAGCACCGAGATCGTATCGCGGACCCCCTGGGCCAGGTACGAGCCCACGATGGGCCAGAACACTCCCAGGAGGAGCGCACCCAGCGCCAGCACCGCGTACGGGATCAGCATGAGCGGGGGTGCCTCGTGGGGCCCGTGCCCGCCCTCGTGCGCGTGCCCGTGGTAAGCCGGGACGTGGAAGACCCTGATCGTCAGCCTCGTCACGTAGGCCACGGTGAAGAAAGCCGTCACGACCGCCACCAGGTACAGCGCCGCGTACCCCGTCTGGGCGACGCTCTCGAGCACCAGCTCCTTCGAGAAGAACCCGCTCAGCGGCGGGATGGCCGCGAGGCTCAGGCCGGAGAGCCACATGGCCACGGCGGTCGCCTTCATGTACTTGGCGTAGTCGCCCATGTCGTCTATGAACCGGCTCTCCGCCACGTGGAGGGCCCACCCGGCTATCAGGAAGAGGGACGCCTTGAACACGGCGTGGCTCATCAGTTGCGCCAGCCCCGCGAAGACCCCCTGGTCCATGGCCGCGAGGGCGGCCTGCCCCTGGGTGACGAGGAGCCCGCCGGCGGCGGCCGCCAGGATCATGTACCCCAGCTGGCTCGCCGTCGAGTATGCCAGTATCAGCTTGAACTCGTTGTTCACGACGGCCATTGTGGCCATCATGAACGCGGTGAGCGCCGCGAGCGCAGCGACGATCCCGAAGTACACCTGGGACTGCGCCTCCGCGGCCAGCCCGGCGGCTATCGCGCCGACGAAGAATATCGGGGCGAACCTGAGGACGAAGTACACGCCAGCCTTCACCATCGTAGCCGCGTGTATGAGGGCGGAGACCGGCGTCGGGCCCGTCATGGCCGTGACGAGCCATTCGTGGAACGGGAACTGCGCGCTCTTCGCCAGCGCCCCGAGCGTGAATATGAACAGGACCGCCGCCAGGACGTCTTTGTTCGCCAGGTAGCCCATCCAAGTCCCGGCCGAGGCCGCGAGGCCGGGGATGCTGAACGTGTGCGCCACCAGGAAGAGCGCGCTGATCCCGACAAGGAATCCGACGTCGCCCAGCCTCGTGAACATGAGCGCCCTCACGCCGCTGTTGCTAGGCTCGAAGTACATGGGGAGCCCGAGGGCCTTCCTCCCGGGCACTCCGACCCACTTGTCCTCCTCGTCCGTGTACCAGTGGCCTATGAGGGCGTAGCTCGCGAGCCCCGTGCCCTCCCACCCGATGAACATCAGGACCAAGTTCTCGGCCGTCACGAGCAGGAGCATCGAGCCGACGAAGAACGTTATGAAGAAGAAGTAGCGCTGGACCCCCCAGTCTCCCTTCATGTACTCCAGGCTGTAGACCGCTATCAGGAAGCTGAGCCAGGAGACTATGACCGCCATTATCGCGCCCAGCCCGTCGAGGTAGCTGCCCACGCCTATCGTGAGGGGCGCCGACCCCACGACGTCTATGCTGACCCAGTTCCACCTGCTGACCGCATCTATCGTCTCGTGGAGGGCCAGCACGTAGTACAGGGCGAACGTGGACACGATGGCCGAAGCCAGGATGCTCAGCACGCTCATCAGGCCGTAGAACCTCTCGCGCCTGACGCCGAGCAACCAGGCTATGGCCATGGCGGCCGCCGCCGCGAAGGGCAGCAGCCATATGGAGGACCACCCGTACCAGGGCGCTGAGACGATCATCTCAAGCCACACCCCCCAGGCCGAGTATCAACTTCAGCCAGCCGGCCACCCCTGACGCCATCGGGTTGACCAATATGAACATGGCGAATCCCGCTATCGCTATAGCCACCATGGACAGCTTGAAGGGGTCCACCGCCTCCCTCAGGCTCCCGAGGTCGCTCCTCGGCTGCCCGTAGAATATCCTCCTCATCGTGACGAACGAGTACGCGGCGGTGACGCCCAGCGCCAGCATCAGGAGCGCCGTCATGCCCACCATGTACCCAAGGCCCTGCATGGCGTACGCCTGCACGGCCCCCAGCACGATGAACAGCTCGCTCCAGAACCCCAGCGCGGGCGGGAGGCCGCTCAGGTTCATGAACCCGAAGAGAGCGAGCGCCGCCACCAGCGGGTACCTCCTCGCGAGGCCGCCCATCTTCCTCATGTCCCTCAGGTTGTGCGCCTCCACTATGAAGACGCCGGCCGTCATGAAGAGGAGGGACTTCCCCACGGCGTGGGACGCGTAGATGAGCATGGAGCCTATGAGGCCGTACTGCGTGAGGGTGGCTATGCCCAGGAGCATGTAGCCCATCTGGCTCACGCTCGAGTACGCCAGGAGCCTCTTGAAGTCCGTCTGCCTGAGGGCGTTGAGGCCCGCGTAGGTTATCGTCAGGAAGGCCAGCCCCATCAGGTACGGCCTCCAGGACTCCATGATCAGCGGGAAGTACTGCACGAGGAACCTGGCCATCGCGTACCCGGCGAGGCCTATCAGGTTGGGCGAAAGGAGGGCGGATATGGGCGTGGGGGCCTCGGCGTGCGCGTAGGGGAGCCACATATGGACCCCGAAGAGCGCCATCTTCACGGCGAGCCCCACGAACATCAGGAGGGCCACGAAGACCGCCATGGATCCCAGGGCGGTCGCGGGCCCCACGGGCACCAGATCCGTCCCGACGAGCTTCAGGTAGTCGAACGCGCCAGTGATCACCCCGTAGTAGAGGGCGCCCGCCAGGAACGTCACCGCCCCGATGTGGGTCCAGACGAAGTAGAGCATGGAGATCCTTAGCCTCTCGCCGTATCCGTAGTACATGATCAGGAGGAACGACGAGATGAGCGTGCCCTCCAGGAACACGTAGAACTCGACGAGGTTCGTGGCGAAAGCGACGCCGAGCATCGTCGCCGCGAACACGTTGTAGAGGAACTGGTAGGTGCCGTAGTCCGGCGGGGTCTCGCCGGCCGAGCGCATCTCCTCTATCCTGTGGTCCATGTACTTCAGGCCGTAGATGGAGACGAACGCCGTGACTATGGACAGGGCCAGCACCACGGGGGCCGAGAGCCCGTCGACGCCCAGGAACATGTGGCCGATCCTGTAGGACGTCAGATCGAACCCGATCGGATCCACCAGGCTCGAGGCGCCGCTGGCGTAGAAGTAGATGACTATGCCCAGCGGTATCAGGAGGGAGAGCGCCGAGGCGTACGAGTAGCCGCGCCTCCACCTGTCGCCGCTCAGCCACGCGGCTATCCCGATAACGATCGGGAGGGCGATCGATATCCAGAATACGGGCACGGACGCGATCATCGCTCGGGCACCTCCTCCAGACTGTCGGAGGACATCGACCGGGACGCGCGGTAGTAGGACAAGAGTATGGCCACCACCACGATTATCTCGGCCGATACCACGGAGATCACGACCACGCCGAAGTACGTGGCCGACGACGCGTTCGCGGAGAGGAGGGGCAGCAGCATCATGAGGAGGCCGTTGAACGCGACCTCGACCGACAGCAGCTGCCTCATCAGGTTCCTGGAATACGTGAGACCATACGCGCCCATCGCCATCACCAATAT
>Ga0209224_1000307_pt1 | contig 12084 bp, 10 predicted proteins | sample MonGeyMetagenome_FD_184731 | JGI IMG/M metagenome (GOLD analysis project Ga0209224, IMG submission 184731) | Hypoxic/sulfidic aquatic microbial communities from Monarch Geyser, Yellowstone National Park, USA - MG (SPAdes) v2 (version 3) | ecosystem: Environmental > Aquatic > Thermal springs >...
TTGATATATCTTCAACATCTTTATCTACAGGTTCAATATAAATTGCATCTATATATAAATCCAATATTGCTTTAAGATTTGAATTTTTTAATTCTTTTACAATTCCATATATTTTAACCCTTATTCCAGGTAATGTTTTTCTTTCCATCCTAGGTTCACATAAGTCTTCCTTTAATATTACAGTAATTTGTGCAGGTTGCTCTCCTTTTTCAATTTGATCTGCAGGTTCTTCAATTAATAATCTTTGTACATCTATTGTCTCATGATCTGTTTCAATAAATTTTCCCTTTGTACCACCACATACAGGACATTTCTTTGGTTTTTCTATTACAAAATTCTTATTTTCAACCCAAAATTCTCCACCACAATCTTCATGTAAATATTTTGTTTTTATAATAAAAGGCCTTACTTCTGAAGATATTTTTATTATACCTTCAACCTGTATTAATTTATCCTTATGTTCAGATCTAATATCCCTTATCCTTAAATATCTCAAACTTTCAGGAAGGTTTTTTATTCTTATCTTTACCTTTCTTTCTAATCTTTCAGAAAAATATATACTAAGTTGTTCTAGAAAACTTTCTGTTTTATTTAATAGGAGATCTAATTGTTTATTATTTAAATATGATTTTATTTTCTCATAATCTAATACAATAGATTTTTCTTCTTCCTTAATAAATTTTTCAATTTCTTCTTTTGAAGCATCAAAAATTTGTCCTAAAAATCCAGCATCCAAAATTTCAACTTCCTTTGTATCATCCATATATATTATATTAGAAAAAACGCATATAAGAAAAGATATAAAAAATTAATAAGTGAAATTATGTATAAGGGCCCGTAGCTCAGAGGTGGAGCGCCGGCCTTATAAGGCTACGCTCCTAAGAAAGCCGGAGGTCAGGGGTTCGAGTCCCCTCGGGCCCATAAAAATTTAGAATTATTTAAATTAAAATAAAATTAAAAAATTTACTTTAATTGTACCTGCTTTTCTTTTACACTTAATACTTGTCCAATTCCAATTGTTTTATTCATATCTCTAATTGCAAATCTTCCCAAAGATGTATTTGGGAAATCTTCAAATCTTTCTACTACTAATGGTTTTGTTGGTACAAACTTTACAATTGCTGCATCTCCTGTCTTTAAGAATTGCGGATTCTTTTCAACTTCCTGTCCAGTCCTTGGATCTATTTTTGATTGTATTTCTACAATTTTACATGCTACTGCTGCAGTATGTATATGTATTACTGGTGTATATCCCACAGCAATTGCAGATGGATGATATAATACATAAATTCTTGCAGTAAATTCTTCTGCTAATTTTGGTAATGGTTCTCCTAATTTTCCACATACATCTCCCCTTAATATATCACCGCTTTCAGGTCCTTTAACATTAAATCCAATATTATCTCCTGGTAATGCTTCATCTAATCTCTCATGATGCATTTCTATTGATTTTACTTCACCTACAACACCATTTGGTTTCTTTGATGGTAAGAATATTACTCTATCACCAGGTTTTAATCTTCCAGATTCTACCTTTCCAGTTGGTACAAGTCCTACACCTTTAATATTATATACATCACCAATTGGGATCCTTAATGGTTTATCTACCAATCTTGGAGGTTCATCCAATAGATCAAATGCTTCATATATTGTTGGACCATTATACCATGGCATTTTTTGTGATTTTTGTGTTACATTTTCATCTGATAAGAATGCAGCAATTGGGACAATTGCCTTTATTTGTTTTTCAGTATAACCAATTTGTTTTGCCAATGTTAATAACATATTTTTTACTTGTTCATATCTCTTTTGATCATAATTTACAGTATCCATCTTTGATACTGCAATAATAATTTGTGGAATTCCTAATGTTCTTAATAATAATAAATGCTCTCTTCCCTGTCCATCTGGACTTAATGCTGTTTCTGCTTCACCAGGTGCTGCAGAGACAACTAATATTGCAGCATCAGATTGAGCAGTACCACTAATCATATTCTTTATAAAGTCTCTATGACCTGGAGCATCCAATATTGTTAATACATATTTCTTTGCAGGTATTTTAATTGCAGCTACATCAATTGTTACTCCTCTCTTTCTTTCTTCTATTGATTTATCTAATAAGAATGCTAAATATTCTGATTCCTTTCCAAATTCCTTTGCTACATTTTTTAATTCTTCTAATACTTTCTGATCTATTAAATTCAAAGATACCATTAGCCTTCCTACTAATGTTGATTTTCCATTATCTACATGCCCTACTACTACCAAATTAATATGTGGTTTTTCTCTTGCCATTTAAGATTATATTTATAAAAAAATTTATATATAATTCAGCCAGATACTAAAGGCTGTAATACACTATTAAAGAAACTATATGGTAAAGCCCCTGCAAATTCAAACATTATATAATTATAATCTGGAGTTGTATATACCGAAGGACTTAATCCATATTGCTTTAACTGATTTAATGCATTATTAACTTGCTGAATTGTTTGAAATGTAATAGAAGATGTCTTTACAGCTATTATAAATGATGGAGTTCCTTCAATTCCATATTCACTTGCGTCATAATTTTCTTCATTATATATTTGATAATAATATTCTGAACTATTTACACATGAATCTATTTCATTAACATTCAATCCTAAAGCCTGAGCTTCTTTATTAAATACGTTATATACATCTTGCTGACTTGATAAAGTATCCCATGATATATTTTGCATTTGATTATACCAAGTCCAGTTTGCAAATTCTTCCCATGTATTAAATCCATACAATTCATATACACATGCTAAATATTGTGATGATATATTTGCATATGGATGTATTTGATATAATGGAAAATCGATATATACCCATGCTATTTTTCCATTATCTATATAATTTTGCAAAATTTGTGGAAATGTTTGTAAATAAAACATATCACAATATGGACATGCATAATCTGAGAATTCATATACAATAACATTTGTATTACTTGGATTTCCATATACTGGATCTATATTTGTAATATTTGGCAATGGAGCCTGTTGTAGTGTTTGTAAATATAATTGTAATTCATTTGAAGAGCTACTAGATGATCCATATACTTTTATATTTGATATTGAGTTGGCTACAATGTAAGATCCTAAAATTACTGATATTGCCAATATTATAAATCCTATTATTATTGATTTCTCTATACTAAGATTAAATTTCCATTCTTCCTTTTCATTATTTTCTTCATTTTTTTCTTTTTCATTTTCCATTCAAAATATTTTGATAAAAAATTTATATTTATTTAAATTCATTACTTTCAAGTAAATAAAATATTCCCATTATAAATGGTATTACTGACAGAGTTTTTGAACGTGTTAATACATAAGTTAAAATTACTAACAAAATTATTATCCCAAATATTATCATATCCTTCCTATTTATTTTTATCATAATCATTATGTAAGAAAATATCTTATATACCTTATTTTAAATATATAAAGTTATGGCAGAATATCGGATCTATGAACATGAATTGGAATAGAAATATAGAAGAGGAGATAAAAAAATTTTGGAAGGAAAATTATATATATGAAAAATGGATTTTAAAGAATGAGAAAAATAAAAAATATATATTTCTAGAAGGTCCACCATATACAACGGGTTCTCCACATATGGGACATGCATATAATAGAACAATTAAGGATATTGTGTTAAGATATTATCAAAAGAAAGGATTTAATGTATGGAATCAGGCTGGTTTTGATATGCATGGACTACCAATTGAAGTAAAGGTTGAAGAAAAATTAAAGATTAGAGATAAAAGAGAGATAGAGAAAATTGGTGTTGACAAATTTATTAAAGAATGTTTTAATTTTGCATATGGATCAATGAATGAATTTACAAAATTCTACGAAGATATGGCACATTGGCAAGATATAGATAATCCATATTTACCAATTAAAAATGAATTTATTGAAAGAATATGGGAAGAATTGGCAAAAGGTTATGAAAATAAATTAATATATAAAGAAAAGAAACCTGTTTGGTGGTGTCCTCATTGTCAAACATCATTATCAAAACAAGAAATAGATTTGGGATATGAAGATCCTTTATATAAAAAAGAAATATCAAATGCAATTTATGTAAAATTTAAATCAAAAGATATGGAAAATACATATTATATAATTTGGACAACAACTCCATGGACATTATTATATAATTTAGGTATCATGGTAAATCCTGAATTAAAATATGTAAAAGTAAAAGTTCCAAAGATATATGTTGAAGAACTGGAATTAGATTATAATAATCATAAGATTATAAAAATGAATATTAAAAGGGAAAATAATTATGAATATTGGATTGTTGCAAAGGATATATTAGAAAAATTAATGAGCAAATTAAATATTGAATATGAAATAGTAGATGAATTTTATGGAAAAGATTTGGAATTTAAAGAATATGAACCCTTATTCTATGATGAATTAAAGGATTATATAGAAAAGTTTAAATCTGAAAGAAGTGGAGTATTTAGGATTTGGTTATCAAAAGAATATGTAAATACACAGGAAGGTACTGGTTTGGTTCATTCAGCTCCAGGTTGTGGTTTTGAAGATTATGAAGTTGCTAAAAAATACAATGTCCTTCCATTCAATACAACAGATGAAACTGGAACTATTTTAGATATAAAATATTTTGAAGGATGGGTTGCAAAGAAAGATGATTATAAATTTATATTAGAAGTATTAAGGAAAAAAGCTTTGATATATTTTGAATGGTATGAACACGATTATCCAATATGCTGGAGATGCAGAAATAGGGTAATTGTTAGATCTCCAGAACAATTATTCATTAATATATCTTCAATAAAATCAAAGGCATTATTAGATCTAGAAAATATTAATTTTATACCTGAAGCGGCAAAAAATGCATTTATAAATACTGTAAAATCTGCACCAGACTGGGTAATATCTAGACAAAGATATTGGGGAATTCCAATACCAATGTGGGTTGATAAAAATGGACATGTAAAATTTGTTAGAAATGTTGAAGAACTAGAAAAATTAACTGGTTATAAATTTAAGGAAATAATAATAGTAGTAAAGTTTACAGATTATGCTGAAAAATTATTATCAAGATATTTCAAAGAAAATAAAATATATTATGAAGATGAAATAAAAGATATAAATAAACTATATGATGTATTTAATAAATATGAAGATAAATCTATAATAGTTGTAAATAAGTTTGAATATAATATATTAGATCAAATAAATGACCTATATTATGTAAGGACATATGGATCAAGAGATTATGAAATAATATATCTATATAATTATAATTTACATAGACCATATGTAGATAAACTTACATTTAAATGTGAAAAATGCGGAGAAGAAATGAGAAGGATTCCGGATATATTGGATGTATGGGTTGATTCTGGTTCAGCACCAGTAGCAACAAATACATATCCTGTAGATTTCATAACAGAAAACTATGATCAAATTAAAGGATGGTTCTATTCTCTAGCAATGATAGGAGAATTATACTATGATGACATACCATATAAAAATGTATATGTAGGAGGATATGTTTTAGATGTATATGGAAGAAAAATGTCAAAATCTTTAGGAAATGTTGTTTCTCCATATGATATAATTAATAAATATGGAGCAGATACAATGAGATTTTATTTAGGATCTATTGTAGAGGCATATGAAGATATAAAATTAAAATGGGAAGATATAAAAGTTAAATATCAAATTATAAATACATTATTAAATATTTCAACATATTTAGAAGAATATTCTAAATATTATAATATAAATCCGGCAAAAATAAATGTAGAAGATTTGAGATGGGAGGATAAATATATGTTACATTTCATAGAAAAAAGCAAAAAAGAAATATATAATGCATTAGATAACTATTTAATATGGAAGGCTGGAAGAATATTACAAGACATGATACTAGAACTATCAAGATTTTATATAAAAGCAACAAGAGAAAGAATAAAGAGGGAACCTGAAAAAGTGCTATGGGTTATATATAAATCATTATATAATATAATAAATGTTGGATCAATTATAATTCCATTTATTTCTGAATATATTTATCAAAAATTAAGAAATTTATATGGATTAGAGGGTGAGTCAATAATACTAGAAGATTTACCAAAAGTTGAGGAAAAATATATAGATGAAAAAATTGAAGAAGAATATAAATTATTTAATGCAGTTGTAGAAAATGCATTAAAACTTAGAAATATGTTAAACTTAAACATAAGAAAACCTTTGAAGACATTATATTTATATAAATGTGATAGTAGGACATTATTAAAGTTTTTAGATAACAAAGATATTGTAGAATTGCTAAAAGATTATCTAAATGTAAAAGAAGTTGTATTTGAAAATATTGCAGAAAATTTCATATATGTAAACATAGGTTTCGGAGACTTCAAATTAGGATTTGATACAAAATATTATCCAGAATTGGAAGAAGAATGGTTATATAGGGAAATAAGAAGAAGATTACAAGATATAAGAAAAGAAAACAAATTAAGAAAAGGTCAGAAGGCAAATATAGAAATATATGCTGATGAAAAGCTAATAAATATAATAAAGAAATATAAAGAAATCTTAGAAAAAGATACAGATACTATAATAATAATAAAGGACTCAAATGAAGGTTTAAACAACGTAGAAAGAATATATGAAATGAGCATATTTTATAGGCTAAATATTTTATAAGTTTTTATTAAATTTATTAAAAATGGTTACATGGGAGATTTCAAATGCTGTTGTTACAATATATTTTAATGCAAAGTTGCCATTAGATAAAATTGCAAATCTAATTCCTTATGCTCAATACGATCCAGAAACTTTCCCTGGATTGATTATACCATTAAAAGAAGGCGGAAGTAAAGAAGAAAATGTTAAAGCATTAGTATTTAATAGTGGAACAATAAATATATCCGGAATAAAAAGATTAGAAGATATAGAATATGTAGCAGAAAAACTAAGAGAATTATTTAAACAAATTGATATAGAACTTCCAAAAGATTATAAAATAAAGGTACAGAATATTGTTGTAAATGGGAAATTTGATTATGATAATATAGATATAGTAAGATTAGCAGAGGAAATACCAGATTCTCAATATAATCCAGAAGCTTTTCCAGCCGTTACTGTCGTATTTGATGTATCCGAGAATTATAGAGTAAAATTCAATGTATTTAAAAATGGAAAATTCGTATGTCCGGGATTAAAGGGTGAATTTAATAGCTTTGACGCAATTAAACAGCACGTAGATTACGTATTAAATTCATTCCAGGAAAAAGTAATAAAAAAATATGTAAAAAAATAGCTTATAAATATATTTCATTATAATAAAACTATGACGGAATCATCTGGAACAACAATTGTTGCAATAAAATTTAAGAATGGAGTATTAATTGCATCAGATAGACAAACAACAGCAGGAATGATGGTATATCATAAGAAAACACAAAAATTACATCAAATTACTGATAATATATTGATGGGTGCTGCTGGTTTGGTTGGTGATATTCAAGCTTTAGTAAAGATATTACAGGCAAATTTAAAATTAAAATATTTAAGATCAAAAAACCAACCAACTGCAGAAGAAGCAGCAAGTTTTCTATCAACATTAATGAACTATTATAAATGGTTCCCATTCTTTTCAGAAGTAATAGTTGTTGGAAAAGACAATGATGATTATAATATATATTCAATAGATGAAGCTGGAGGATTAGAAAAATTTGATAACTTTACATCTACGGGTTCTGGAATGGTATTTGCTTTAGGTGTATTAGAAACAGAATATAAAGAAAATATGAGCGAAGAAGAAGCAAAAGAATTGGCAAAGAGAGCAATATTGGCTGCTATAAAAAGAGATTTGGGAACTGGATATGGTATTGAGATCTGGACATTAACAAGCGAGGGATTAAAGAAGGAACTTTATGAAGTAAAAGAAGAATTACAGAAAAAATAATTTTTTAAATTTTATACTTAATTATAAAAGGTATTTACATTATTTATGATGAATGTTGAGGAAGAATTATTAAAAGAATTCCAATCAAAGGATATAAATAAAATAATATTTGAAGGACCAAAGATAGTTATATATGTAAACAATGTAGATTTATTTATAAAAGGGATTGAAATAGGAAAAAACCTAGCACAAAAATATAAGAAAAGGATTGAAATAAGGATAAATCCAAAATTATTAAAAGGAGAAGAATATATTAAGGAAAAGGCAAGAGAAATATTAAATGGAATAAAAATAAAGGATATATATCTTGAAAAGCATAGATCTACATTATATATTGAAACATATGAACCAGAAAAAATTGATTTAAATTTAATTAATAAATTAAGAGAAGAAACATTATGTAATATTATAATACAGAGGGCTCCATTAAAATCTTCAAAAATAATAAATGTTATTAGGGCATATTTACACAAAAATTCTTTATATAAATCTGAATTTTTAAATAAGGTTGGAGAAAAAATATTAGAAAGAAAACCACAAAAATTAGATCATTATAGAATTGCTTTTTTGGGTGCTGGAAGAGAAGTAGGAAGATCTTCATTTTTATTACAAACAAAAGAAAGTAATATTTTATTAGATTGCGGATTGGGTGCAGGAAATTATTCAGAAGATAGATATCCAATATTAAATATCCCTGAATTTGATATACAAAATCTAGATGCTGTAATTATTTCACATGCTCATTTAGATCATGTTGGATTCATTCCATATTTATTTAGAATTGGATGGAGAGGACCCGTATATTTAACAGAACCAACAAGAGATATTGCAGCTTTGGTTTTATTAGATTATCTAAAAGTAAGTAATAAACAAAGTAAAAATCCGATATTTACAACAAAAGAAATTAAATTATTTTTAAAACATTCTATTACACTAAATTATTCTGAAGTAACTGATATAACTGGCGATATAAAAATATCATTCCATAATGCAAATCATATAATTGGATCTTCAATGATTCATATAAATATTGAAGGAAAACATAATATATTGTATACTGGAGACTATAAATTTAATAAAATACCCCTATTAGAAAGACCAAATACATTCTATCAAAGATTGGAAACATTAATAATTGAAAGTACATATGGAGGATATAATGATAAACATCCATCAAGAGAAGAAACTGAAACATTATTTATTCATGATATAAAGGAAACAATCGAAAAAGGAGGAAAAGTATTAATACCAGTACTAGCAGTAGGAAGAGGACAGGATGTTTTATTAACATTACTAAATGCAATTGAAAATAAAATGTTACCTGAAGTAAACATATATTTAGAGGGAATTGTTTGGGAAACATCAATGATTCATACAGCATATCCTGAATTTTTAAGTAAAGAAATTAGAGAAAAAATAGAATCTGGAAAAAATCCTTTTGAAAGAGAAAATGTAATAAGGGCAAGTAAAAAAGAAAGAGAACAGATTATGACATCTAATGAACCATCAATAATAATTGCAACATCCGGTATGATGCAAGGAGGTCCTATATTAGATTATTTCAGTTATGCTGCAGAAGACGAAAAGAATTTATTGGCATTTGTTTCATATCAAGCACAGGGTACTTTGGGTAGAACAATATTAGATGGACAAAGAGAAATTGTATTAAATGATAGAAAAATAAATATAAAAATGAAGATAAATAAATATGAAGGTTTTTCTGGTCATGCAGATCATTTTGAATCAATATCTTTTATTAAATATTTAAGACCAAAACCAAAACAAGCTATTATAGTACATGGTGAAATACCAAAACCATATGAATTAGCATCAAAAATATATAGAAAATTTGGAATATATTCATATGCACCAAAGGATGGTGATATAATTAGATTATAAAATTTTTTTAAAAGAATGATAAATGATTAAAAAATATAGATATATTGCAATTGAGGGAATTGACGGATCAGGAAAAACAACAATTACAAATTTGTTATATAATGATTTATCTAAAAGATATAATAAGTTAATATTAATGAAGGAACCGTATGATAATGATTTATCTAAAAAAATAAAAGAAATAATTTCAAAAGAACATGAAAAGAATTTAGATTATGGATATTTATTAGCATTACTATTTACTGCGGATAGAAGTATAAAAAACATTGATTTAAAGAAATATTTAAATAATGATTATATTATTATTTCTGATAGAAGTATTTATTCTACTTTTTCTTATCAAATTTTATATAAAGGAATAGATATTGAATGGCTAAAATGCATATCAAAATATATAATTAGACCAGATATTACTTTTATATTGGATATTGATCCAAAAATTGCAGTAGAAAGAATAAATTCAAGGAGTAAGAATATTACAAGTTATGAAAATATTGAATTTTTAAAGAAAGTGAGAGAGAATTTCTTAAAATTAAAGGAAATATTTCCAGAAGATAATATAATTTATATTGACGGAGAAGAAAAACCTGAAAAAATATTAGAAAAAATATTAAATATGATAGAAAAATAAATTTTTATATTCCTTCAAATTATACTATTTCAATAGAGTCTATTATTCTGAATAACAATATGATTCAAAAAGATTATCAATAGATTATGTAACTTAGAAAAAATAAAATGGAGCTAAAAAATAAGTAAAAAATAAAAGACAAAATTACAGAAAATAATGCATCAGATAACCAATGTTTTAAAGTAATGATTCTTAGCGTTGGAGCTATCAATACTAAAATGTTTCCTGTTATTATAAAGGATAATGTTGCAATAACCGTATGCTCGCTTGGAAAAGAGTGATTCTCATAAACCAATATAGCAAATCTTTTATCAAAGTAATAATACGGTCTTTTTCTATTAACTATTAATTTTAACAAATAAGTTATTGCTGTAGATATGATAAAAAGAAAAATATAACTAAAATTAATGAAAAATATTATATATAAAATGAAAGATAAATTTATTAAATATGAAATTGCATCAATTATATAAACAAAATTTAATCTATCTTTTAATCTTTTATAAAAAAATTCTGATATTTTATAATCAATCGCAAAAATTTTATTAAGAAAAATTAGATCTTTGCTCATAAAATTTTTATATAAATCATATTTTTTATAATTCAACTTATTTTTCAAAGAGTATTTAAAAATATCTAAAACTTTATAAGCTTTATCTTATTATTTAAAAAATTTATAAATTTCAAAATAGTATATATAGGCTTTATTTTTCCAAAATCCAAATTTTGAGCTTTATTATATTATTTTGAAATTTATAAATTTTAACGAGTTAAATATATAAGACTTTTTATCTTAATTTATAAAGGTTTGCTTATATTAATGGTAAATATTTATATTGGTAGTTACCAGTGAAAAAATAAATTCCAATGATGGAACAACTATTCAGGGGTTATATTACACTTTTTATATATTCAAAATTAAGATATTCATTATACTAAAATTTTATAAAAATGGTATAGCTACTATACCAAATATTCTAGATTTTGTCACATATATAAAACAATATCAATATATTTTATTTCATGAATTATACTAAATTACATGTCATAATTCCAAAATTTTATATTATATTTTTAGCTATAGTTTTCAAATCTTCATCATAAGTAATAAACGAATAATTTAATCTTTTAACAACTGATAATACAATAAAATCGTTCAAATTGCTTTTATTTAATTTTTTATTATTTTCTTTTATCATCTTTAAAGCTTCCTTACTATCTTTGATCTTTATGCTTTCTATTTCAAATAATTCTAAATTATTTATATATTCCATTAAAATTCCCAAATATTCATAAACAACTACTTCTGGCAATATTATATTATAACTTGTTAATATATTAAGATTTTTCTGATGATCCTCATAATCTTCAAACGCAGCTCTAACTAAAACATCTGTATCAATAATTATTTTTTCTTTTCCATCTTTTTATTTCCGGATATCTTCCTCAATAATATCTTTATCATACTTTTCTATAGCTTTATTTATGTCTTCTTGGGTTAATTTTTTACCTAATCTTAATTTTATCCATTCTATTGGTTTAATGATTATAGCATTATTTTT
>Ga0209224_1000311_pt1 | contig 12030 bp, 2 predicted proteins | sample MonGeyMetagenome_FD_184731 | JGI IMG/M metagenome (GOLD analysis project Ga0209224, IMG submission 184731) | Hypoxic/sulfidic aquatic microbial communities from Monarch Geyser, Yellowstone National Park, USA - MG (SPAdes) v2 (version 3) | ecosystem: Environmental > Aquatic > Thermal springs > Hot...
TGCACATGTTACCGCCAAACCCAGCCAGCTTGCTCTTGTCGAAGTACTCCGTATACTCTATAACCGCCAAACCCCTCTTCACGTCTATATCCAGCTTGAAGTCGAAGTTGTCGGGCAAAGCCACTATGACCCCTTCCCGCCCTATGGGGCGGGCTTCCTCGGGGTCTTGGGTGTTACCCCCCTTTGTGGGGGCTACTGAGTACCCAGTAGTGCTGGGTTTTATAAACCTATCTCCGTGGAACCCCACGTAGTGGGGCGACCCAGCTCCAAAAGGCGAGGTTTGCCTTGTTATCATCGAGGTAAGCAAGAAAGCTGATATTAAAAGTAAAGAATTATTAAAAGCTATTATTATGGCGCCAGCGTCATCAGCGCGACCAGCGATGATGATGCACTGACTGCGTATAGTGAGCCACCGTATGCCATTGATAATGATGCACCAGATGGTAGTGGGTAACCGGTTGATGCCGTTACGCTACTTAGTGCGCCTATATATAACGTGCCTGGTCCCAGGTTTGTCAGCAACACCGCAAACCTGAAGCTTGTAGCCAGCAACTGTGTTGCGCCCGTACCCACCTGAACCTGTTGTGTGCTCAACGTGTTACCACTCAGGTAGACCTGCATTGGAGCTGTTTGGTTCTGGAACTGAACAGGGACTTGGATTGTGGCATTCGTAATTGATACGGGCAACGTGGCTGAAGTGCTGATATACTCCTGCCAAGGAACAGTACCCTGCGTAACAGAAACAGTACCACTAACGGGCAGAGTTGCGGACGTTGAAACATATACGTTCCAGGGAGTTGTGTACTGCGAGACGTTAATCGGTGTATTAACAACACTAACAGGCAATGTGGCACTAGTGACTACATATGCTTGAACCGGTTGTGGTAACGAAGTTACCGAAACACTACCGGTGATTGGAATAGTTGCGGATGTGCTTACGTAAGTCACCCACGGAGTAGTTCCTTGTGTCGCTGTAACAGTGCCCGTTACCGGCAACGTAGCTGACGTCGTTATATACGCCTGTACGGGTTGAGGCAACGAAGTAACAGAAACACTGCCAGTAATTGGTAATGTGGCTGATGTTGATACGTATACATTCCAGGGAGTAGTACCTTGAGTGGCGGTGACGCTACCACTTATCGGTAGTGTAACGGATGTAGAGATATACGCCTGCCAGGGAGTAGTACCCTGCGTGGCTGTTATTGAACCGGTGACTGGTAATGTAGCCGAAGTAGCTACGTAGGTAGTCCAAGGCACTGTACCTTGCAATGAAGTAACAACACCGGATACAGAGACGCTACCGGTAACAGGCAGAGTCACGGATGTACTTACATAAGTCGTCCACGGCACAGTACCTTGAGTAGCTGTTACTGTGCCACTAACGGGCAATGTGGCGCTGGTGGTGATGTAGGTCTGGACAGGCTGCGGAATAGACGTAACCGAAACACTACCCGAAATAGGCAGTGTAGTTGACGTTGATACGTAAACGTTCCAAGGAGTCGTGCTTTGCACAACACCTATTGGTACATTGGTTACGCTAACGGGTAATGTAGCACTCGTCGAGATATATGCCTGCCATGGAGTCGTACCCTGTGTAGCAGTTACAGTACCACTAACAGATACGGAACCGGTAACAGGTATCGTCGTACTTGTTGATATGTACGTACTCCATGGGGTGGTACCCTGCAAAGCAGTAACTGTACCTGCGATGGTCACAGTAACCGAAGTTACTATGTAAGACTGTATCGGCTGAGGTAGTGAAGTAATAGAAACACTACCTGTTATCGGTAGTGTTGCCGATGTTGTAACATAAACATTCCATGGGACTGTACCTTGCGTAGCGGTAACAGTACCGCTTATCGGTAGCGTTGTAGATGTACTAATATATACATTCCAGGGAGTTGTGTACTGTGCGACATTAATCGGTGTATTAATGACTGATACAGGCAATGTTGTAGATGTGGTTATATACGTCTGCACTGGTTGTGGAATAGACGTTACCGAAACACTGCCCGTTACCGGCAGTGTGGCGCTTGTTGAAACGTATACATTCCATGGAGTTGTACCTTGAGTAGCGCTTACCGTACCACTGATAGGTAAAGTAACGGATGTAGAGATATACGCCTGCCACGGGGTGGTGGCTTGTGTTACGCTAATTGGAACATTCGTAACGCTAACGGGTAGTGTGGTGCTTGTTGATATGTATGCCTGCCATGGCGTAGTGCCTTGTGTAGCAGTAACCGTACCTGTAATTGGAAGTGTAACTGATGTAGTTACGTACGTCTGTATCGGCTGAGGCAATGAGGTTATAGAAACACTGCCCGAAATGGGCAGTGTTGTGCTGGTGGATATATACGTAGTCCACGGCGTCGTAGCCTGCGTAACACCAATTGGGACGTTCGTTACGCTAACGGGTAAGGTTGTACTAGTTGAAATATAAGTATTCCACGGGGTGGTACCCTGTGTAGCAGAAACGGTGCCACTGACGGAAACAGAACCAGTAACAGGTACCGTCGTGCTTGTCGAGACATAAACAGACCACGGGGTGGTCGCTTGAGTCACACCAATGGGTGCATTAACGACCGACACGGGTAGTGTGGCGGAAGTAACGACGTAAGCCTGAATAGGCTGTGGAATAGACGTAACCGAAACACTACCAGTAATTGGCAAGGTTGCAGAGGTACTTACATAAGTCACCCAAGGAGTCGTACCCTGCGTGGCAGTTACAGTACCACTGATGGGTAGTGTGGCTGATGTTGAAATCTGCGTCTGAACAAGAGCCGTCTGGCTCTGGAACTGAACAGGAACCTGAACAGTAGCATTTACGATAGTGATTGGGAGCGTGGCAGATGTTGAAACGTAAGCCGTCCATGGCGTAGTGCCTTGTGTGGCAGTGACCGTGCCGGTAATGGGTAGAGTAACAGATGTTACAACATATGACTGAACCGGTTGAGGCAAAGAAGTAACGGATACACTACCAGTAACAGGTAGAGTCGTGGAAGTAGCAACATACGCCGTCCATGGTGAAGTACCTTGCAAAGCAGTGACGGTACCAGATATTGGCAAGGTGACTGATGTAGATATATACGTATTCCAGGGAGTGGTCGCCTGAGTAGCGCTTACCGTGCCTGTAATTGGGAGTGTAACCGACGTCGAGATGTATACGTTCCAGGGAGTTGTGGCTTGTGTAACACCGATTGGCGCATTAGTAATTGATACCGGTACTGTGGTTGATGTTACAACATACGCCTGGATGGGTTGAGGCAACGAGGTAACTGAAACAGAACCACTAATAGGAAGCGTTGTGCTTGTTGAGACATAAACGTTCCAGGGAGTTGTTCCTTGGGTGGCGGTGACGCTACCACTTATTGGTAGTGTAATGGATGTAGATATGTACACGTTCCATGGAGTTGTGCTCTGCGTTACGCCGATAGGCGTGTTTGATATGCTTACAGAAACCGGGGTGTTTGTGACTACAACGGGTAAATTGACCGAAGTAACGACGTAAGCTGGCACATTTATGTACGAAGACTGAATACTGACAGGTACCTGGATTGTAGCATTCGTAATCGATACGGGCAATGTAGCGCTTGTTGAGATGTAAGTCTGCCAAGGAACAGTTGTTTGTGTAACTCCAACCGTACCTGAAACAGGTACGGTTGCCGAGGTAACCACATACGTCTGTACGGGTTGCGGGATGGACGTTACCGAAACACTGCCGGTAATTGGTAATGTGGTGGAAGTAGCCACATACGTAGACCATGGAGTAGTGGCTTGCGTAACACTGATGGGTATGTTCGTTATGCTGACCGGAACCGTGGCAGACGTAACTACGTAGGTCTGTATCGGCTGTGGAAGCGACGTAATGGATACAGAACCGGTAACAGGTAATGTAACCGATGTCGAGATGTAGGTATTCCAAGGAATAGTTACTTGCGTAACGCCAACCGTGCCTGATACAGGCAGAGTTGTAGAGGTGGTTACATACGTCTGGACTGGTTGCGGTAAGGAAGTAACCGAAACGGAACCACTTACTGGAACTGTAACCGATGTACTGACATAAACATTCCATGGAGTGGTTGATTGAGTTACGCCAATCGAAGCGTTTGTAACACTAACAGGCAACGTGGCGGAAGTGACCACATAAGCCTGTACCGGCTGAGGCAACGATGTAATAGAGACACTACCAGTAATTGGTAATGTGGCTGATGTTGATACGTATACATTCCAGGGAGTGGTACCCTGAGTAGCAGTGACTGTCCCCGATATGGGTAGCGTTGTGGACGTGGTAACATACGTCTGAACAAGAGCCGTCTGGCTCTGGAACTGAACAGGAACCTGAATAGTAGCATTTACGATGGAAATGGGTACTGTGGTGCTGGTGGATATATACGTGCTCCATGGAGTTGTACCTTGAGTAGCGCTTACCGTGCCACTGATAGGTAAAGTAACGGATGTAGTGATGTACGTACTCCATGGGGTGGTTCCTTGCGTTGCCGTTACTGCACCGCTTATTGGGAGTGTGACTGACGTGCTTATGTACGTGCTCCAAGGCACCGTGCCTTGTAGCGAGGTTACCGCGCCCGTAACCGGCACGTTGATGAGCGAGGACTGGATGCTGACGGGTACCTGGATGGATGCGGTGGCGATGTTAATGGGCAGGGTTGTTGATGTGGTTATGTACGTCTGTATTGGTTGGTTTATTATCTGCGACTGCACAGCATTCGTCACATCAACAGGTATTGTCGGGTTCTGCACAGTAACGGGTATAGTCCCCACCGCAGTAACCGGGAGCGTGACGGATGTAGTCACGTATGTGGGGAGTGGCGTCGGTATGACCAACCTCGACAGCGCGGACTGGAGCTGGTTCAACGTGTCGATTGTAGCCTGGAGTTGTTGGGCTAGGTTCTCTATCTGTCTCCTCAACTGCGCAAGTAACGCAACCCACTCAGCGTAGCTCAACGCTCCCCACCAACAGCACTACCCTCAGAAAAACAGCCACAAAACAAAATAAATGACACCGTAGACACAACACACACCACTTTTTTATTATTCAAGGACAGCACCTGCCATGAGTAGTGAGGTTTTATTGTTATGTTGATTCGTAGACGCTTATGTATGTGTTGCTTGCTACCGTTGATGTTTGTACGACCCATGATATGTTGAAGCTTGTGCCTGGGAAGTCGTGCACGTATAGGTAGTAGGAGCCGGTTGAAGATATTGTTTGGCTGGCGAGCGGTATGCTTCGCCCGCTGTAGGTGTCGTAGGCGTTGAAGTATATGGTTAGGGCTGGCGATAGTATGTAGCTCAGCGACCCAATGTATATGAGCACCAGTATGTCCTTATAGCTTGTAGCATCGTAGTTGCTCGATGAACCGCTTGCTGTTATCGTCGAACCACCCACAACGACAAAGCTGGTCTTTGATACGCCACCAGCAAGCGCAACCGCAGATGTCGCAATATATATCGGCAATAATACTGAAGTAACTATGTAATCCTGCCAAGGCACAGTACCCTGGTATGATGTAACTGCACTAATCGAAACGGAAACAGGCAACTGAGCCGATGTTGAAATATACACATTCCATGGAACAGTACCCTGATACGACGTAACTGCGCTTATAGAAACAGTAACAGGTAGCTGAGCAGAAGTACTTATGTACACATTCCAAGGAGTACTACCTTGTGTAACACCGATTGATGCGTTTGTTATACTGACCGGAACAGTTGCGCTGGTGGTGATGTAAGTCTGTACAGGCTGCGGAATAGACGTAACCGAAACACTGCCAGTAATTGGCAATGTGGCACTTGTTGATATGTACGTAACCCAAGGCACCGTACCTTGATACGATGTAACGGCGCTAATGGAAACAGCAACGGGCAGTTGAGCCGACGTACTAATATAAACATTCCACGGAGTTGTTCCTTGAGTCACACTAATTGAAGCGTTTGTAACCGATACCGGTACCGTGGTTGATGTGACAACATATGTCTGAACTGGCTGCGGTAATGAAGTAACGGAGACCGAACCACTTACCGGTACCGTGGTGCTTGTCGAGATATACGTAACCCAGGGAACGGTGCCCTGGTACGATGTGACAGCACTAATGGAAACTGAAACAGGCAACTGTGCTGATGTCGATATGTACACATTCCACGGGGTGGTCGCCTGAGTCACACCAATGGGTGTGTTCGTTACACTAACCGGAATAGTTGCAGACGTACTGACGTAAGTCTGAACAGGCTGCGGTAAGGAAGTAACAGAAACACTACCGGTAACAGGCAGAGTAACGGATGTAGTTACATACGTCTGTATCGGTTGAGGCAATGAAGTAACCGAGACCGAACCGCTTACTGGAACTGTAATGGATGTGCTGACATACACATTCCACGGGATGGTGCTCTGAGTAACACTGATTGGGGCATTCGTTATGCTAACGGGTAAGGTTGCGCTAGTTGAGATATAGGTGCTCCATGGAGTTGTACCTTGTATGGCGGTGACCGTACCTGAAACGGGTAAAGTTATTGAAGTACTTATGTACGTAATCCAAGGCACAGTACCCTGGTACGACGTGACAGCACTAATTGAAACAGAAACCGGCAGTTGGGCTGACGTTGAGATATACACATTCCATGGTATAGTTGCTTGTGTAGCACCAACAGTACCTGAAACAGGAACCGTCACAGAGGTACTGACGTAGGTCTGTACAGGTTGCGGAATAGAAATAACGGAGACGCTACCCGAAATCGGCAAGGTGGAGCTGGTTGATACATAAACAGTCCATGGAACAGTGCCTTGTAGTGTGGTTACGGCACCACCAGAAATCGAAACACTACCTGTTATTGGTAGTGTTGTGCTGGTGGATATATACGTAGTCCACGGCGTCGTAGCCTGCGTAACACCAATTGGAACATTCGTAACACTAACGGGCAAGGTTGTACTAGTTGAGACATACGTAACCCAAGGTACTGTACCTTGGGTAGCAGTGACGGTACCACTAACAGAACCAGTAACCGGCAATGTGGCACTAGTAACAACATAAGCCTGAATAGGCTGTGGGATAGATGTTACGGAGACGCTACCAGTTATTGGTAAGGTTGCGGATGTGCTTACGTAAGTCACCCACGGAGTAGTACCCTGCAAAGCAGTGACCGTGCCACTGACGGGCAATGTAGCTGATGTCGTTATATACGCCTGGACAGGCTGAGGCAAGGAAGTAACAGCGACGCTACCTGTTACTGGCAGTGTGGCACTTGTAGAAACATACGTGTTCCATGGTACTGTGCCTTGATACGATGTGACAGCACTAATGGAAACAGAGACAGGCAACTGTGCTGATGTCGATATGTACACATTCCACGGAGTAGTACCCTGAGTAGCAGTTACAGTACCGCTTATCGGTAACGTAACAGATGTAACTACATAGGATTGCACAGGCTGTGGGATAGATATTACCGATACAGAGCCGCTTATCGGTAGTGTAGTACTAGTTGAAACATACACCGTCCATGGAATGGTACCCTGTAAAGCAGTGACAGCACCACTAACAGGCAGTGTTGTGGATGTTACCACGTAAGTCTGTACGGGTTGTGGAATGGACGTTACAGAGACACTACCGGTAATTGGCAAGGTAGTTGATGTAGATACGTATACAGTCCACGGGGTGGTCGCCTGAGTCACACCAATGGGTGCATTAACGACCGATACAGGCAGTGTGGCGGAAGTAACGACGTATGACTGAACCGGTTGCGGTAGTGAAGTAACAGAGACGGAACCACTAATAGGAAGCGTTGTGCTTGTTGAGATATATGTGTTCCAAGGCACAGTACCCTGGTATGATGTAACTGCACTAATCGAAACAGAGACAGGTAACTCAATAGAAGTACTTATGTACACATTCCAAGGCGTAGTTCCTTGAGTGGAAATAACAGTGCCCGTTACCGGCAACGTAACTGATGTAATTACATATGACTGGACAGGCTGGGGCAAAGAAGTAACAGAAACGCTACCGGTTACCGGCAGAGTCACGGATGTACTTACATAAGTCGCCCAAGGAGTAGTACCTTGTATAGTGGTAACCGTCCCTGTTATTGGTAAGGTGGTTGATGTAGATATATACGTCTGTATCGGCTGAGGCAATGAGGTTATAGAAACACTGCCCGAAATAGGCAGTGTGGCTGACGTTGAGACGTATACATTCCAAGGCGTCGTAGCCTGCGTAACACCAATTGGAACATTCGTAACACTAACGGGCAAGGTTGTACTAGTTGAGACATACGTAACCCAAGGTACTGTACCTTGGTATGTCGTAACCGCACTGATAGAAACGGAAACAGGTAGCTGAGCCGACGTTGATATATAAACATTCCAAGGAACAGTTGCCTGTGTAACAGAAACAGTACCACTGATAGGTAAAGTAACTGATGTAGATATATACGTGTTCCATGGAACAGTACCTTGAGTTGTTGTTACTATACCGGTAATAGGTAATACAGTAGATGTTATAACGTATGTCTGCACAGGTTGAGGTAACGAAGTAATAGAGACGTTACCAGTAACAGGTAGGGTTGTGGAGGTAGCCACATATGTCAGCCAAGGCGTAGAGCCTTGTGTGGCGGTAACAGTGCCTGATATGGGCAGTGTGGCTGACGTTGAAATCTGCGCCTGGACTAGGGTAGTCTGACCCTGGAACTGAACAGGAACCTGAACAGTAGCATTTACGATGGAAATGGGAACCGTGGCACTGGTCGATACGTATGTTTGGACAGGCTGTGGAAGCGATGTAACAGATACAGAACCGGTAACAGGCAAGGTTGCGCTAGTGACTATGTAGGACTGAATGGGCTGGGGCAAAGAAGTAACAGAAACAGAACCGCTGACGGGCAGTGTTGCAGATGTTGAGACGTATACGTTCCAGGGAGTTGTGTACTGCGCAACACTAATCGGCGTATTAACAACAGAAACAGGTAAAGTTGCAGAGGTGCTGACATAAGTCACCCACGGAGTAGTACCCTGAGTAGCAGTTACAGTGCCTGATACCGGCAACGTAGCTGACGTTGAGATATACGTCTGTATTGGCTGTGGTAGTGAGGTTACAGATACGGAACCAGTAACCGGTAGTGTCGTGCTTGTCGAGATATACGTAACCCAGGGAACGGTGCCCTGGTACGATGTGACAGCACTGATAGAAACAGTAACAGGTAATTGAGCCGATGTTGATATGTACACGTTCCACGGGGTGGTACCCTGCGTAGCCGTTACTGTACCACTGACGGGTAGTGTAACGGATGTAACTACATATGACTGTATGGGTTGTGGTAGCGAAGTTACCGAAACACTGCCGGTAATTGGTAATGTAATGGATGTTGAGATGTATGTCTGCCACGGAGTAGTAGCTTGTGTTACACCAATTGGGACGTTTGTAACACTAACAGGCAAGGTGACTGATGTGGAGACATAAGTATTCCACGGGGTGGTACCCTGTAAAGTGGTAACGGCGCCACTAACAGAAACCGTACCAGTAACCGGCAATGTGGCACTAGTGGATACATACGTCTGTACTGGCTGTGGCAACGAGGTAACAGAAACACTACCGGTAATTGGAATAGTTGCAGAGGTGCTTACGTAAGTCACCCACGGAGTAGTTCCTTGTGTCGCTGTAACAGTGCCCGTTACTGGTAGGGTAGCTGATGTAATTACATATGACTGTATGGGTTGTGGCAAGGAAGTAACAGCAACGTTACCTGTTACTGGCAACGTGGCACTTGTAGAAACATATGTAATCCATGGAACAGTGCCTTGTAGTGTGGTTACAGCACCACCAGAAATCGAAACAGTACCGGTAATCGGAAGAGTGGTTGAGGTAGCAATATATGACGTCCATGGTGAAGTACCCTGCAAAGCAGTGACGGCACCTGATATAGGCAGGGTAGCCGATGTTGATATGTATGTGTTCCAAGGCACCGTACCTTGATACGACGTAACGGCACTAATGGAAACGGAAACAGGCAACTGAGCAGAAGTACTTATGTACACATTCCAAGGAGTAGTGGCTTGTGTGACGGAAACAGTGCCAGTGACGGAAACGCTACCAGTAACCGGCAATGTCGTGCTAGTAACTATGTAAGACTGGATGGGCTGCGGCAAAGAAGTTACTGAAACACTACCAGTAATTGGTACTGTAGCGCTTGTTGAAACGTATACATTCCATGGAACAGTGCCCTGGTATGATGTGACAGCACTGACGGAAACGGAAACGGGCAGTTGAGCTGACGTTGAGATATACACATTCCATGGGGTGGTGTACTGCGAGACGCTAATCGGTGTATTAATGACTGATACAGGCAATGTGGCGCTAGTGGATACGTATGTCTGGATGGGCTGTGGAAGCGATGTGACTGAAACGCTACCAGTAACCGGCAGGGTTGTGGATGTACTTACATACGTCTGTATCGGTTGCGGTAACGAAGTAACAGAGACACTACCGGTAATGGGTAATGTAGTGCTTGTTGAGATATACGTCTGCCAAGGCGTGGTACCTTGTGTGGCGGTAACAGTGCCTGATATGGGCAGTGTGGCTGACGTTGAAATCTGCGCCTGGACTAGGGTAGTCTGACCCTGGAACTGAACAGGAACCTGAACAGTAGCGCCTGTAATTGATATAGGAAGTGTGGCTGAGGTAGATACGTATGACTGCCAAGGAGTTGTGGCTTGTGTAACGCCAACTGTACCCGATACAGGCAGAGTTGTAGAGGTGGTTATATACGCCTGAACGGGCTGAGGTAGTGAGGTTACAGATACGGAACCAGTAACCGGTAGTGTCGTGCTTGTCGAGATATACGTTATCCATGGTACTGTACCTTGGTATGACGTAACCGCAGCAACGGAAACAGAAACTGAAACGGGTAGCTGAGCAGAGGTACTTATGTACACATTCCAAGGAGTAGAACCCTGCGTAGCCGTTACAGTGCCACTTATCGGTAGGGTTGTTGATGTGGTTATGTACGTCTGTATTGGTTGGTTTATTATCTGCGACTGCACAGCATTCGTCACACTGACGGGCATTGTTGGGTTCTGCACAGTAACGGGTATAGTCCCCACCGCAGTAACCGGGAGCGTGACGGATGTAGCTATATACGTAGAAATTGATGATGGTATGTTGATGCTAACCTGTAATTGGCTTAGTGCGTTTATGATTGCCTGGAGCTGGCTACTAATCGTCTGGAGCTGTTGTGCAACGTCACCGGCTTGCTTATTTATCACCGCCTGGAGTTGGTTAGCTACCTTCTCTAATTGTTGCTTCAGCTCGGTAACCGCCGCAGTCCACCCAGCGAAATCAAACAAAAAGCTCATCTACATCCACCAACTACATACTCCGAGAAACCAGATGGGATAAGTAAATTAAACAATGTTGTTGTGATTGTGCATGCTTGTTTTTATTTGGTGGGTGTGTTTGTGGTTGTGCTACTTGCTAGGGTTACCAACGTTCCTGGCGTGTTTGTGGTGGATAGGATAACGGTACCTGGTGGTGGCTTCATTAGGACTGACAATGAGGTGACCCTAAACGTGGTTTACATAGACGGTTCAACCGATACATTAACCATTAACGGTGGCTTCATACCCACCAAACGTATTGCACGTATTTTCATACCGCCGGGTGAGAAGGTTAAGAGGTTCACAATAGAGGTTCATGATGAACCGCCGATGATGACGGACGGAAGCAACATCTTCCCAACACTTACGGAACAAGCTCCTGTTCAAACAAGAGTCTCCATTACACAGTTTATAGCTGGCGGTACATCGGGCAGTTGGTCTGGTCAGGGCAGGCTCACACTACACATAATCGGCGGAGGCGGTGGAGGCGGGGGCGGAGGAGGAGGGACAGCCAAAGCAGGTGGTGGTGGGGGTGGTGCTGGTGGTAATGGTGGTGTCATAATTGCTGAGTATTTGTTGACTAATTACTCGCTGTCGTGCACAGCGGGAACGGGTGGGAGCGGGGGAGCCGGAGGAGCCAAAAACGCTAATGGTAG
>Ga0209224_1000326_pt1 | contig 11792 bp, 11 predicted proteins | sample MonGeyMetagenome_FD_184731 | JGI IMG/M metagenome (GOLD analysis project Ga0209224, IMG submission 184731) | Hypoxic/sulfidic aquatic microbial communities from Monarch Geyser, Yellowstone National Park, USA - MG (SPAdes) v2 (version 3) | ecosystem: Environmental > Aquatic > Thermal springs >...
AGTGTGGAGCCTCATGTGGGCGTACCTCCTCCCCCAGTCCAGCTCCCCGACCACGCGGGCCCCCGCCGGAGGGGCGGGGCCCCGCACCGCGTGGAGGACCTCGTCGCCGTCCATCGAGGCCCCCTCCACGGGCAGGCGCTCCCCGCCCGCGATCAGGTAACCGGAGTCGGGCGGCTGGCCGCCTCCCCCCGGGTAGAAGGCTGTCCTGTCTAGCACGACCCCCCGTGGGTCCGCCCTGACGACCGTCGCGTCGAACCTCCTCAGGTAGGAGTCGTTCAGGTAGAGGAGCTCCGTGGGCAACCTGCCCCCGTGGGCGCCCCGGATATTTAAGCGCCAGCGCTACCCCCTGACCAGGACCACCGCCAGGTCGTTCACGTTCGTCCCCGTGGGGCCCGTCACCACGGCCAGCCCGGCGCGCCCCAGGAACCCGTACGAGTCGCTCTCGCGGAGGGCCGCCCTGGCGCCGTCCTCGTCCATCGAGGCGATGTCCTCCGACCCCAGGGCGGCGCCCGCCGCCGGGGAGTTGCCGTCCACCCCGTCGGTGGCGAGCGCCCCGACCCCGGCGCGGGCCGCCATACCCAGCCTCCTCACCTGGAGCGCCGCGCCCAGGGCGAGCTCCTGGTTCCTGCCGCCCCTCCCCCCGCCCAACACGGTGACCGTGGTCTCGCCCCCCGCCAGCTGCGCCCTCCTGGCCCCCCTGGCGGCCAGGGACCCCAGGAACCTCCCCACCTCCCTGGCCTCCCCCTCCATGGAGTCGGTGAGGACCTGCGCGCGGTAGCCGAGCCCCCTGGCCGCGGCGGCGGCCGCCGCGAGGGCCGGGCGGTTGTCCAGCACGACCTCGTTCACCACGCGCGAGAAGACGGGGTCCCCGGGCTTCAGCGTCTCCCCGAGCTCCCCCCTGGCCCCCCTCTCGAGCAGGCGCGCGGCCCCGGGGAACCTCTCCAGCAGGCCGTACCTCCTCAGGACGCCCAGCGCGTCCGAGTAGGTGGTGGGGTCCGGGGCGGTCGGGCCCGACGCTATCGCGTCTATCGGGTTGCCCACGACGTCCGAGACTATGAGGGAGACGCACGCGCGCCCCCTGAACCCGCGGAGGAGCTGGCCGCCCTTGACCTCCGACAGGTGCTTCCTCACCGCGTTGATCTCCCTCACGTCTGCCCCCCTCCTCATCAGCTCCCCCACGAGCGCCGCCTCCTCCTCCACGCCGACGCCCTCCTTGGGGACCTCGAGCAGCGCGGACCCCCCTCCCGAGATAAGCACCAGGAGCACCTCGTCCTCGCGCACGCGCCCCACCAGCCCGCGCGCCTCCTCCGACGCGCGCACGTTCTCGGGGGACGGCAGCGGGTGGGTGCCCTCGAGGATCCTCATGCCCCCCAGGTCCCCGCACGGGTAGCCCCTGGGGACTATCACCAGGCCCTCCTCCACGCGGTCGCCGAGGGCCGCCGCGGCCCCGGACGCCATCCTGCAGGCGGCCTTCCCGAACGCGAGCACCCTGAGGCTGGCGGCGCCCAGGCGGGAGGCCCTCCTCCTGACCGCGCCCTCCGGGTCCGCCGCCGCGAGCCCCCGCATGAGGACCTCCAGGACCTCCTCCCTGCGCACCGGCACGGTCCCCTCCCGCGCCGCCCCCTATTTAAGGGGGCCAGCAAACGCCTAATAGAGGCGGGCCCGGAGCGACCACGTGGTTCGGTACACCCCGCTGGGGAACGGCCGGGTCCTGGTGGCCTTCGACGCCAACCACTGGATAGTGGACTTCTACTACTCCAGGGCCGCCCGCGACAACCACGCGGTGGGGCAGCCCTTCATGTTCGGGATATCGGTGGACGGGACCTTCCGCTGGCTGGACAGGTCGGCGCTCAGGGAGACGGACTACGAGGGGGACACGATGATCTCCCGGGCGGTCTACGCGCCCCCGGGGCTGGGCGTCGAGGTCGCGACCAGGGACTTCGTGGACGTCCTGGAGGACGTGTACGCGAGGCTCGTGACCGTGAGGAACCTGTCGGACTCTGGGAGGAGGTTCTCCGCGTTCATGCACCAGAACTTCTACATCTACGGCAACGACATCGGCGACACGGGGATCTACCACCCGGCGCTCAGGGGGGTCCTGCACTACAAGGGGGCGCGCTACTTCCTGGCGTCGGCGGTCGGCGAGGACGGGGGCACCATAGACCAGTACGCGGTGGGCGTGAAGGGCCACAGGGGGTTCGCCGGGACGTGGAAGGACGCGGAGGACGGGGAGCTATCCATGAACCCGGTCGCGAACGGCTCAGTCGACTCGGTCATAAGGTACTCGTCGGCCCTCGCGCCGCGCGGCTCCAGGTCCTTCTTCTACTTCATAGCGTGCGGCCAGGACATGAAGTCCGTGGCGTCGCTGGGCGGATCCCTGGACTGGGGCAGGCTGGCCTCCATGCTGAGGAGGACGTCCAACTACTGGTCGTACTGGTCGTCCAGGCGCTCGCTCAGGCTGGGCGGGGATTACCCCTACCTCTTCAGGCGCTCCCTGTTCATACTCGCCACGCACGTGAACTCCGTGGGCGGGATAGCGGCCTCGCTCGACAGCGACCAGCTCAAGGTGAACAGGGACGGCTATTACTACGTGTGGCCCAGGGACGCCGCCATAGCGGCGTACGCGCTCAGCATGGCCGGCCACAGCCAGATGGCGGCGAGGTTCTTCGACCTCATGGCCTCCTCGATATCCGAGGAGGGGTACTTCCACCACAAGTACTACGTGGACGGGAAGCTCGCGAGCACCTGGCTGCCGATGGTGAGGGACGGGCGCGCCATAGCGAACATACAGGAGGACGAGACAGCGCTGGTCGTCTGGTCGCTCGGCGAGTACGTCAGGAGGCGCGGCGACGTCGCGCTCCTGGCGCCGTACTACGAGCGCCTGATCGTGAGGGCGGCCGACTTCATGGCGGGGTTCGTGGGGGACGACGGGCTCCCGAGGGAGAGCTACGACCTCTGGGAGGAGCGCTACGGGGTCCACGCGTTCACTGTGGCCTCCGTGTACGCCGCGCTCAACGCCGCGGCCTGGATGGCGGGATTCTTCGGCGAGGAGGACAGGGCGTCCAGGTACACCGCCGCCGCATCCAGGATGAGGGAGGCCTTCCTCTCCAAGTTCTACTCCAGGGAGCTGGGCAGGTTCGCCCGCTCGATCATCGGCGGGCGGCCCGACTTCACGCTGGACAGCGCCCTCCTGGCCGTGCCGCTCCTGGGGCTCGTGGAGCCGGGGGACCCGCGCGTCGAGTCCACGGTCGGCCAGCTCAGGTCGGGGCTCTGGGTGAGGGGCGTCGGCGGCCTCGCCAGGTACCAGGGGGACGGGTACATGAGGGTGAGGGACGACCCCTCGATACCCGGCAACCCCTGGATAATAACGACGCTCTGGCTCGCGAGGTACTACATCAGGGTGGGCGACCTGCCGCGCGCGATGGAGGCCCTGGGCTGGGTGGCCTCCCACGCCCAGGCGTCCGGGGTCCTCCCGGAGCAGGTGAACCCCTACGACGGGTCGCCGCTCTCCGCGTCCCCGCTCGCCTGGTCCCACGCGGAGCTCATACTGGCGCTCCTGGAGATGGACGAGAGGATCTCCGGGGTCCCGCAAGGGATATCACAGGCGGCGCGGGGGGCCGGGGCGTGAGGGCCATATCGATAACGGTGGGGAGGCCGGGGGCCGCGCTCAGGGACGTCCCTGAGCCGCAGAGGAGGAGGGGCGAGGTCCTCCTCAGGACCCTCTACACCGGCATATGCGGGACCGACAGGGGGCTCGTGAACAACCAGCTCCCCTTCGCCAGGCCCCCGCCCGGCTCGGGGGACCTCATAATAGGGCACGAGGCCCTGGCCAGGGTGGAGGACGCCGACCCCGGCACCAGGCTCAGGAAGGGGTCGCTGGTCGTCCCCATGGTCAGGAGGCCGGGGAAGTGCCTCAACTGCCTCGTGGGCCGCCAGGACAACTGCAGCGACGGGGACTTCGTGGAGGCGGGGATAAGGGGGCTCGACGGCTTCATGAGGGACTACTTCACGGACGACCCGACTTACCTGGTGCGCGTGGACGACGAGTCCCTGGGGATGCTCGCGGTCCTCGCGGAGCCGCTCAAGAACGTGGTGAAGGCCTACGACGTCTACGACCTCGTCTCCAGGAGGTCGATACCCAACTGCAGGGACGGGTCCCGCTCGTGCCTCACGGTGACCATAGCGGGCGCGGGCCCCATAGGGATTCTCTTCGCCATGCTCTTCTCCTCCATGGGGATGGACGTGAAGATGTTCAGCAGGCACGACCCCGAGGGGAGGCTGGCGGAGCTCGCGTCCAGGATGGGCGCGGAGTACTTCCTGCGCGAGGACAGGTCGAAGCAGCTGCCCCAGTCCGACGTCTTCGTGGAGACCACGGGCAGCCCCGAGGTGGCGATGGACGGGATAAGGGCCCTGAGGCCGAACGGCGTCGCGATACTCTTCGGCACTGCGCCCGGGGGCTCCGAGCCCCTGACCGGGCAGGACGTGATAGACATAGTGGAGAGGAACATAACGATAATAGGGACCGTGGACGGCGCGAAGGAGCACTACATCAGGGCCCTCAACTACCTGTCGAGCTGGAAGGACTCCTACCCCGGCGTCCTCAAGTCGATGATAACGAGCGTGGTCAAGCCCGAGGAATCCCTGGACGTGCTCGCCAGGAGGCCGGCCGGGGAGATAAAGACGGTGATAGACTGGCAATGATGGACCTGAGGGGGCGCAGGGCGATAGACCTGACGCACGAGATGTACCACGGCATGCCTTCGTGGCCGACGAACAGCCGCTTCTCGGTGGAGGACTCCAAGCTGATGGAGGTGGACGGCTACAGGCTCAGGGAGCTGCGCATGAACACCCACCACGGGACCCACGTGGACGCCCCGTCCCACATGCTCGAGGACGGGGCCCCCGTGGACGCGATACCGCTCGAGAGGCTGATGGGCGAGGGGGTCGTGCTGGACCTCACCGGCAAGGGAGACGGGGAGCCGATAACCGCGGAGGACCTGCGCGCCTTCGACGGGGAGCTGCGGAGGGGCGACATGGTCTTCCTGCACACCGGGTGGGACTCCCTCAGGGGGATCAACAGGAGGTACCTGTTCCTTTGGCCCTACCTCTCGGTGGACGGCGCCAGGTACCTAGTGGGGAAGGGGGTGTCGCTCGTGGGCACCGAGGGGCTCAGCATAGGGGGATGGGGGGAGAGGGTCGCCTCGATGGGCCCGATAACCGACACGGGGGCGGAGGTCCACAGGATCCTGCTCTCGAACGGCGTCCTGATAGTGGAGGAGGTCGCGAACCTGGGGGAGGTCCTCCGCGGGCGCAGGTCGGCCCGCGCCTTCTTCATCGTGATGCCCCTGAGGCTGAGGGGCCTGGACGGCTCGCCCGCCAGGGTCGTGGCGATCGCCGAGGACTAGCGCGGAAGTCCAGCTCCTCTATCGCCCTCCCCCTCGTCTCGTAGCCGGCCGCGGCCCACACGGCCGCGCCGCTCACCCCCAGGGCCCAGAGGGCCAGGTCGTAGGCCATGAACGAGACCACCGTGAAGCCGCCGGTGAGGAAGAGGGACGCGACGTATGCGATCCACCCCGAGGTCCTGATTATCGCTATGGACGTGGCCCTGAGGCCGGTCGGGAAGAGCTCGGGCTCCATCACGAGCCTGAGCCCCCAGGTCAGCTGGGTGAATGCGCCGTTGATCATCAGGAGCGGGACGAAGGCCCAGAGCGCCGAGGGGAGGAGCGCCAGCTGGGCGACTATCGCGAGCCCCGAGAGGAACCCGCCCGCGTAGTATTGGAGGGAGGCTGAGCGCCTGTCCTGGCGGTCCACGATCGCGTAGCCCAGCAGGCCGCCCGCCACCGCCCCGGCGTTGAACTCCAGGATTATCTGCGGGACCATCCCCGGGTAGAAGTAGGGGGCGAGTGCCCAGGACACGAGGCCGTAGGTCAGGATGGTGGTCAGCGCTATCGTGACCAGGAAGTAGGCCTTGGCCGCGCCGCCCAGGGCGCGCCTCAGCGAGGCCCCGGCCCCGGACTCCCTCGCGCGCAGCCAGGCGGCCGACTCGGGGAGCCCCGCCCTCACCGCCAGCGCGAGCGGGAGGGCCAGCGCGAGCGTCGCGGCGAGCGCCAGCCTCTGCTCCTCGAAGCCGCCGCCCGCGAGCATGGAGATTGCCGCCGCGGCGGCGGCCCCGACGTTCGCGCCGTTGGAGGCCAGCATTATCAGGGAGCCGCGCGAGCGCGCCGGCGATGACTCAGCCAGGTAGGAGAGCATCGCGGGCTCGTCCCCGCCGGCCACCGAGAACTCCAGGAGGGCGATCCCGAGGGCCAGCGGCGCCCAGGAGCCGGCGAGCGCTACGAGGGCCGCGCCGGCCGCGTAGATGGCGAGGGCCGCCACCATCACGGGCTTCCTGCCCACCCTGTCCGCCAGGTGGCCCATCGCGAGGTTGCCCGACACCAGCCCGACGGGCACCGCGAGCAGCATGTAGACGTAGGCGCCCTCCGGGACCATGGGCCACTGGGTGGCGAGCGGCGCTATCGCGTCGGCGAACCCCCAGAGGAACATCGAGAGGAAGACGCTCAGCGCAGCGAGCCTGTGGAGGTCGCCCCGCACGCGCGGCCGGCGCGCCGAGGAGCGTTATATCCTTAATAGTTCATCTTAATGATGGCGGAGCGGGGAGGCAAAGCTTATCCCCCGCCCTCCCCCTCCTCTTCCGTGAACCGCGCGCTCATAGCGGCAGTGGTCGCGATCGTGGTGGCGGCCGCGGGGGCGGCCGCCTGGTACCACTACTCCCGCGGGACCCTGAACGTCTACGTGGAGGGCGACCCGGACGCCGCCGTCTACGTGACGGTGTCCTCCGTGATGCTGCACTCGGAGTCCGGCGGGTGGGTGACCGTGAGCAACTCGACGAGGACCGTGGAGCTGACCCCCTCCCCGCAGCTCCTCGCCTCCTCGAGCGTCCCCGCCGGCAACTACACTGAGGTCAGGCTCGTCATAGCGTCCGCCGAGGTCACCATCGGGCCGGTCAACGTGACGGCAGAGGTGCCCAGCGGCGTCCTCAAGGTCCCCATAATCGGGGGAGGCCTGCGCGTCCGGGGCGGCTCCACGGCCGACCTGGAGATACTGGTGGGGCCCCACCTGGTGACGACCGGGGGCGGCCGGGTGATCCTGTCGCCGGTCATGACGGCCGAGCAGGTCCCATCCCCCTGAGGGCGGGCGAGCCCCTTAAATCGGCCCGGGCCGCACCCGCGCCATGCCGGGGCCGGGCTGGGGATGGAGGAGGGGCAGGCCGCCCAAGCCCAGGATAATCAGGTTCGCGCCCAGGTACGCGGCCTTCGTCCCGGCGCCCTCCCACGCGGGGGGCCCGGGCGCGATCGTGATGACCATGGACGAGCTGGAGGCCCTCAGGCTCGTCGACTACGAGGGGATGCTCCAGGAGGAGGCCGCCGCCATGATGGGCGTCTCCAGGGGGACCGTCTGGAGGCTCGTGGAGAGCGGCAGGAGGAAGCTGGTAGGAATGGTGATAGAGGGGAGGCCCCTGGTCCTCGCGGGGGCGATCCCCGGTGAGGGCGGGGGGACTCGATCCCTCGGCCTCCCCCAGGAGGCCGAGCGGGGCCGCGATGATAGACCTGGGGAGGGGCGGGCCCAGGCTCGAGTGGGCGGCCCTCCTGTCCGGCGACGACGAGATAGTATCAGCCCTCCGCGGGGCGGACGCCGTGGCGGTGGACTCGCCCCTCTCCCTCCCCTCCTCCGGTGCCCTCAGGGAGGTGGACCGCGAGCTCATCCGCATGGGCCACAGGGTCCTCCCGCCGGCCTGGCGCGGGATGAGGGAGCTGGCCGCCAGGTCCATCTCGATAGTGGGCCGCCTGGGGGCGAGGGCGATAGAGACCCACCCCAGGAGCGCCCTGGCCTCGAGCGGGTGCCGCGGGGTGGGCGAGCTCCTGGGCGCCGCGGGCGTCGCCCACGGCCCCCTCCCCGCGTCCCGGGACGCCCTGGACGCGGTGGTCGCGGCGGTGGTCGCGATGGAGGCGCTCGAGGGCCGCTCCCTCGTCGTCAGGGCCCCGGACGGCGAGGTCCACCTCAGCGCCCGGCTGTGCCGAGGGAGCGGAGGGCTTCCTCCAGGTCGGACCTCATCCTCGAGGAGATCCTGGCCAGGGCCCCCTCGTCCCTCGCCTCCGCCCTCATGACTATCGCGGGCTCCGTGTTCGACGCCCTGATTATCCACCACCCGTCCTCGACCTCCACCCTGACCCCGTCTATCGGGATCACCCTCAGCCCCTCGGCCTCGTACCTGCGCCTGAGCTCCTCCACCACCCTGAACTTCAGGTCGTCGGGGCAGGGCACCCTCTGCTCGGGCGAGGAGTGGTACCTGGGGAGCGAGGCGACTATGCGGGAGAGGGGCTCCCCCTCCCTGGATATCGCCGCCGCGAACCTGAGGGCGGCGTAGAGGGCGTCGTCGAACCCGTAGTGGTCCGAGAAGTATAGGTGGCCGCTTATCTCGGCCGCGAATGCGGCCCCCTCCGCCGCCATTGCCTCCTGGATGAAGGAGTGTCCCACCCTGACCATGATCGGGGTCCCCCCGAGCGAGCGCACGTAGTCCACGACCGCCCCGGACATCATCACGTTGAGGACGACCTTGGAGCCGGGGCGCCTGGAGAGGACGTCGCGCGCGAGTATCATGGCGGCCGCGTCCCCGCCTATGGGCCTCCCGGACTCGTCCACGAAGCCCACGCGGTCGCAGTCCCCGTCGAAGACCACGCCGAAGTCCGCCCCCTCCCTGCGGACGGCCTCGGAGGCGTCCGAGTAGGCCTCCTCCCTGAGCGGGTCCGGGGGATGGCGGGGGAACCTGCCGTCCGGCTCCGAGTTCAGGGCTATGGCCGATATCCCGGCGCGGAGCATCGCGTCGCGCGCGAACCAGCAGGAGCCGTTGCTCGAGTCCACGACCGCCCTGAGCCCGCGCTCGGGGCGCGGGGCCCTCCCCAGGAGGTCCTCCAGGTACTCGCCCAGGCGGTCCTCCTGGGAGCGGCTGCCCGCGCGGTCCCAGGGGAGGGGCGCGGGGCCCCCTCCCGCCAGGGCCCTCTCTACCTCGCCGTACAGGTCACCGTAGCTGTAGGCCATGCCCCCGTGCGAGACCTTGAGGCCGTTGTACTCGGGCGGGTTGTGGGAGGCGGTCACCATGACCCCCTCCATGCCCCTCCCCCCCTCCCTCGCTGTGAGCCAGTAGATCAGGGGCGTGTGGACCAGCCCGACGTCGACCACCTCGAGCCCCGAGGCCATCGCGCCGGCGGAGAAGGCCGCGGCGAGGGCCGGCCCGCTCAGCCTGGCGTCCCTTCCGAGGTAGATCCCGCGGACCCCCCTCCCCGACGCTATGGAGCCGTACGCGAGGCCTATCCTCAGGGCGAGCTCCGGCCCCAGCTCCCCCGGGTAGATCCCCCTTATGTCGTAGGCGCGGAATATCCCCACGGCCCCGGGCATCCCGGGGCCCCGGGAAATAGGTTCCGGCGCCGCCCCGGGGCTCGTCGCTCTTATATCGGGCCCCGGCCCACGGCGCAGGCGTGGCGAGGGCCGTCGTCACGGGCACGAGCGGGAGCGGCAGGGGGGAGTACATAGCGAGGGCCGCGGAGGCCATCAGGGCATCGGGGAGGGAGGTCAGGGTGTTCGACGTCGGCCCCATGATGTTCGAGGCGGCCGGGAACCTGGGGATCGAGATCCCGGAGGGGAAGATACTGAACCTGGCGCCCTCCACCCTGAACTTCCTGAGGACGACCGTCTTCGAGAGGATCCTGGGCGAGGTGCGCTCGGGCGCGGGGGAGGGGGGGTCCCACGCGATCGTGAGCACGCACGCCTGCTTCAGGTGGAGGAGGCACCTCCTCCAGGCGTTCGACTTCTACTACCTGAACCTGCTCTCCCCCGACGTCTACGCGACCGTCGTGGACTCGATAGCGGGCATGAGGAGGAGGCTCGAGGGGTCCCCGCAGTGGAGGGGGAGGCTGGGCCTGAAGGACATGCTCGTCTGGAGGGACGAGGAGACGCTCCTGACGAAGTCGATAGCGGACTTCCAGAGGAAGCCGTTCTTCGTGATACCCGCCGGCCACCCCCCGGAGACGCTGGGGAGGCTCCTGGAGGACCCCTCGGCCCCGAAGGCCTACCTGAGCTACCCGATGACGCACGTGGGGGAGGACGCGCGCGACCTCGCCGACCGCGTCAGGGGGTTCGCCTCGGAGCTCAGGAGGAGGGGGCTCATAGTGTTCGACCCCGGGGAGGTGGAGGACATGGAGATACTGGAGGAGGGGGGCCCCGAGGCGGAGTCCGTGAGGGAGGACATCTACGACCAGACGGTGGCGAGGGACTACCAGCTGATAGACCAGAGCGACTTCGTCATAGTGTACTACCACTCGCCCGTGATGTCGCCGGGCGTCCTCTCGGAGATGGCCCACGCCTTCTCGGGCGCGAAGGACGTCTACGTCGTCTTCAGGGGGCCGGAGAGCCCGTTCTTCAGGTACTACTCGACCAGGATATTCCGCGACGAGGACGAGCTCTTCTCCTTCCTGGAGGAGAGGATCGGCGGGAGGGGCCGGGGATGAGGTGGTACAGGGAGCTGCCCCACTCGTCGGACGCCCTGATGGAGGCCTACGGGAGGACCCTCGCCGAGGCGTTCGCGAACGCCGCCCGCGCTATGATGTCCGTGATGCTCGACGTGAGGAGGGTCAGGGGCTCTGTCGAGGGGAGCTGCGAGCTGGAGGGGGAGGACGCGGAGGGGCTGCTGTACGGCTGGCTGGAGTGCGTCCTGGACAGGTTCCAGGTCGAGAGGGTGGCCTACGCGAGGTTCTCCGTGGACCTGGACGAGGGCCGCTGGCGGCTGCGCGCCTCCATGAGGGGGGAGCCCTACGATCCCTCGAGGCACGGGATGGGGAGGGAGGTCAAGGCGGTGACCTACCACATGATGTACGTGGGCGAGTGCGGGGGGCTGCGCTGCGTCAGGTTCCTCCTGGACCTGTGAGGTGGGAGGATGGCCGCGGGGCTCGAGGAGGCGCTGCGCGTCCTCCTGGGGGCCGTGTCCCCGGGGAGGGGGGAGCACGCGGAGGTCGGGTGGGGGCTCCTGGGCAGGGTGCTCGCGGAGGACGTCAGGGCGCCCTCGGACCTCCCGCCTGACCACGTGTGCGCCAGGGACGGGTACCTGGTGAGCTCGGACGGGGAGTGGCCGGGGGCCGCCCGCGTGGCGGGGGCCTGCGGCCCCGGGGAGAGGGTCGGGTCCATCGCCCCGGGGGAGGCGATAGAGGCATACTCGGGCTGCGCTGTCGCGGACGACCGCGCGGCCCTCCTGCCGGCCGAGGAGGCCGTCGCCCGCGGCGGCCGCGTCGAGGTGGGGAGGCGCCCGAGGCCCCTCGAGAACCTCGTGCCCAGGGGGTCGAGCGCGAGGGCCGGGGAGGTCGTGCTGGGGGAGGGCACCCAGATAACCCCGGTGGAGCTGGAGGTCCTCGGGATCCTCGGCAGGGGCTTCGCGCGCGTGCACGCGAGGCCGAGGGTCTCCGTGATCTCCGTGGGGAGCGAGATTTCGCTCGAGGGGCCCGGGAGGACCACCAGGTACCTGACGGTCGGGGCTGTCGCGGCCGCCCTCGGCGCCGAGGTGCTCAACGCGGGGGTCGTGGAGGACTCGCCCTCCGCGATAGCGTCGGCCCTGAGGGAGGAGCTCGGGCGCTCGGACATAGTGGTCACGGTGGGCGGGACGGGGCCGAGCTCCCGCGACGTGACCTACGTGGCGGTCGAGTCCCTGGGGCCATCGGCAATCTTCCGCGGCCTCGACGTGGCGGACG
>Ga0209224_1000330_pt1 | contig 11757 bp, 9 predicted proteins | sample MonGeyMetagenome_FD_184731 | JGI IMG/M metagenome (GOLD analysis project Ga0209224, IMG submission 184731) | Hypoxic/sulfidic aquatic microbial communities from Monarch Geyser, Yellowstone National Park, USA - MG (SPAdes) v2 (version 3) | ecosystem: Environmental > Aquatic > Thermal springs > Hot...
ATTGATGCTGCAGCCCGGTCGTCTAGGGGCCAAGGATACCGGGCTCTGGATCGCCCCTGGACGGGTCGAGGGGATACCCGGTGACGGCGGTTCGAATCCGCCCCGGGCTAATATTTTTTATAAAAATTCCAGGTTTTTATTACAAGTTCTATAAATTTTTTTAGTAATATTATTAAGGTATGGCGTAACTATAAATCAGAAACATGCTTGAGGTAAACAGTTTAAAAGTTTCAACCGGTGGCAAGCTCATACTTAACGGGGTAAGCTTGTCATTTGAAAATGGCAAAGTTTACGCTGTTATGGGACCCAACGGTTCAGGGAAAACAACACTCGCTTACTCAATAATGGGACATCCAGATTACAAGGTTGAAGAAGGGCGCATAATACTTGATGGCGAAGATATAACTTCACTTCAGCCTCACGAAAGGGCAAAGAAAGGAATATTCCTCGGTTTTCAGAACCCTGTTGAAATTCAAGGGCTTCCTGTGCTTTCATTTCTAAAGGCAGCTTACACTTCTATAAAGGGCCAGAACATAACAACCTATGTTTTTAACAAGCTGCTAAAGAGCAAGATAGATGAAATAGGCTTCGGCAGCGAGCTTCTGAATAGGAACGTAAACGAGGGGCTTTCCGGCGGTGAAAGAAAGAAGCTTGAGGTCATCCAGATGTACATACTAGAACCCAGGTACGCAATACTTGATGAAATAGATTCTGGGCTTGACGTTGACTCTCTAGAAAGCGTTGCAAGGGCAATAAAGAACTACTACAACAAGTACAGCTCTTCACTTGTGCTAGTTACCCATTACGCAAGGATCCTCAAGTACATAACCCCTGACAGGGTAATAGTTATAAGCGGTGGCAGGGCTGTCGCAGAAGGAGGACCTGAGCTTGCTGAGAAAATAGACAAGGAAGGTTACGGATGGCTGCAGGTTGAAGGAAGCTAAAAAAGCAGTAGAAAACTTGCTGAAAGAAGTTTACAGGGACCCACTTTCCCCTCTTGCAGAGAAACAGGCTCTTCTTGCAAGAAGGATAACAATGAAGTTTAACATAAAACAGCCTTACGAGCTTAAGCTTCTTTTCTGCAAAAAGTGTAAGTCTTACTCTCCTCCTGTATTTAAAAAGACAATAAGGGTCAGAAAAGGAAAGCTGGTTTTTACCTGCATGGTCTGCGGTTCAAAGTACAGGCTTATCTTTAAACCAAAAGGTAAAGCAAACGTTTAATTTATCGAAAACAAAGGTATCAGGTGGTGGCATTTGTGGATAGATTCTCACAACCATCATTATTTAAGCTCGCTCAACATTCTTGATTCCCTTCACCGTTCAGGCCTTGAAGCAGTTGTTGAAGCCAGCTGGATTCCAGTACGTCCGAGTTCTTGGGAAACTCTTGAAGACGTTTATAGATGGATCGTTGAAGCTGAAGCCCAGAGGCTATCAAGGATAGGCTTAAAGCTCATTCCTGCTTTAGGGGTGCACCCAAGGTGCATACCCCCGCGCATAAACATGGGAAGGCTTGAATCGTGGCTTCAGGACGAAAGGGTTAAAGCTCTTGGAGAAGTTGGGCTTGAGAGCGGTTCAGAAGAAGAGAAAGAAGCTTTTGTTTCCCAGTTAAAGGTTGCAAAAAAGCTGGACAAACCAGCCATAGTTCACACTCCCAGAACAAATAAGCTTCAGGTTGCCTCGCTTGAGCTGAAGCTGATAAGGGAATCGGGTTTCCCTGAAGAGATGGTCGTCATAGACCACTTTAACGCTGAGCTTCTTTCGGGACTGGAAAAAGGTTCTTACATGATAGGGCTTTCGTTACAACCAGGAAAGCTTTCTGTAAACGAAGCGCTTAAAATTGTTGCAACGCTTGACAGCAAAAGGGTCCTGATAAACTCAGATTCCAGTACAGAACCGAGCGAGCCCTTATGGGGATTAGAATTTTTAAAGGAGCTGGAAACGAAAGATAAGCAGCTTGCGAGAACGCTTGGAACTGAAAATGCTGCAAGATTTTACAAGGCTTAACCCGATACCAAGATCCTTTTACATGAGAGAAACTGTGGACGTAGCGAGGGACCTGCTTGGATCTTTTCTTGTAAGGACTTTTGGTCAGAGAAAAGCAGTCCTGAGGATAACAGAGGTTGAAGCTTATAGGGGCACAGACGATCCAGCAAGCCACGCATACAGGGGTAACAGGGGTAGGGCATCTATAATGTTCGGAGAAACAGGAATCGCATACGTCTACCTTTCATACGGCATAAACTATTGCCTTAACGTTACAGCAAGGTCAGCAAGCCAGGATGCTGGAGCAGTTCTTATAAGGGCCGCAGAGCCAATTTTCGGCCTTGACCTGCTCGGGAGGGAAGGTTCTCAGTGCAAGGTTGCAAGCGGCCCCGGTAACCTTACAAGAGCCCTTAAGGTTGACATGAGCTTTAACGGACTTGACCTTACGCTAAATGGCCCGCTTTACATATCGCGTGGCTACCTTAAGCAATACGAAAACATATCTTCAGGCCCAAGGATAGGCATAAGCAGGGGAAGAGAAAAACAGTGGAGGTTCTTCATAAGCGGAAACTGTTCTGTGTCGAAAAGATAAAAAATTTATGTTTTTATATATTTTTATATATAGCGTTTTCAGATAAACCTTAATGAAACAATTAAGCCTAATAATGATCGCAAAGGGGCTTAGGACGTTTGTATTCGGTATGGTCAGCGTCATGACCCCTATATACCTTGCAATTCTTGGCTATTCTCCAGTGCTTATTGGCTCAGCACTCTTCGTAATAGTTTCAGGTAATGTCTTTTCTAACGTGCTCCTAACTTGGTACGGTAACGTCTTTAAGAGGAAGAACTTTTTGCTTGTATTCAGCGCGCTCATGTCCATTTCTGGGTTTCTTCTTTTCTTTTCATCAAACCTTTTGTTGATCTTTCCTGCACTCTTTATAGGGAACATAAGCACAACTGGCACGGAAGCGGGACCATTTCAGTCAATAGAAACGGGTGTTCTGCCGTCGCTTGCAGGACAGGCAAAGAGCAACAGGTCTTTTGGGACATACAACCTTATAGGGTACGCGATGTCATCTATAGGCGCACTTGCATCTTCTTTTCCTTCTTACTTCAAGCTTTCGCCTTTTGCTTTCAGGTCAGTCTACTTGCTTTATGCCCTTGTTGGCCTGGTTTTATTTCTTATATACTTCAATTTAAAGAACATAGAGGCCTCAATCAGGAAGAAGGGACTTCAACATTTGAGGGAAACGGCAAAAAAGGACGTAACGAAGCTGTCGTTCCTTTTCTCCCTTGACGCTTTTGGCGGGGGCTTTGTAATTCAGTCTATACTTTCTTACTGGTTCTTTTACACTTATCACGTCTCGCTGAAAAACCTTGGCTTTATCTTTATGTTCGTCAACATAATAACTGCAATTTCAATATATGGGGCTTCTTTAATAGCTGAAAGAATAGGCAACCTTCACACGATGGTAATAACTCACCTTCTTTCGAACGTTTTTCTGATAATTATACCATTTGCGGGAAACGTGGCAGGAAGCCTTGCCTTCCTCTTCCTCAGGCAGAGCGTATCACAAATGGACGTCCCGACGAGGCAGGCTTTCATGGCTAAGATATTTGATGAGAACGAAAGGGTAACAGCTAACGCTATAACCAACACTTTCAGGAGCCTGAGCTCTTTGCCCGGTTCGCCTCTCGTAGGGCTTGCCCTTGCTGAAGGATTGCTGTATGTTCCCTTCGCTGTAGGCGGAGGCAGCAAACTTATCTATGACGTTTCAGTATACTTTTCTTACAGAAAAAGAGTAAAGTAAAAGTTTTATTTTTCAGAAGCATCAATTATCAAAGTAAAGTTAATAAGTTAGGATTTAGCAAATAATGGTCGCGCAATCCCGGGCGTCATCGCTAAGGTGGGCGTTCCGCCCGAACGATGAAGCGGTGATCTCCAAATGCGCGAACATTGATGAGGATCCAACTGATAAGTTGGAGCTGATGCTGGCCACAAGAAGCAAATGATTCCATACCGGTACTTGAATCCGGTTGATCCTGCCGGACCCGACCGGTATCGGGGTGGGGCTAAGCCATGCAAGTCGTACGTCCCCCAGCCACGCGGGGGGCGTGGCGCACGGCTCAGTAGTACGCAGCTAACCTACCCTAAGGAGGGGGATAATCCCGGGAAACTGGGGCTAATCCCCCATAGACCTAGGGTACTGGAAGGTCCCTAGGTCGAAAGGGGTGGACTGGCATGCCAGTCCACCTGCCTTAGGATGGGGCTGCGTCCGATCAGGTAGTTGGTGGGGTAAAGGCCCACCAAGCCTATGACCGGTGCGGGCTCTGAGAGGAGGAGCCCGGAGATGGACCCTGAGACAAGGGTCCAGGCCCTACGGGGCGCAGCAGGCGCGAAACCTTCGCAATGCCCGAAAGGGTGACGAGGCTACCCCGAGTGTCGTCCGCTGAGGACGACTTTTGTCGGGTCTAAAAAGCCCGACGAATAAGGGGAGGGCAAGTCTGGTGTCAGCCGCCGCGGTAATACCAGCTCCCCGACTGGTCGGGACGATTATTGGGTCTAAAGCGTCCGTAGCCGGCCCTGTGTGTGGTCCGTTAAATCCAGCGGCTCAACCGCTGGGCTGCGGATCATACTACAGGGCTAGGGGGCGGGAGAGGCCGGAGGTACTCCGCGGGTAGGGGCAAAATCCGCTGATCCGCGGAAGACCAACAGTGGCGAAGGCGTCCGGCCAGAACGCGCCCGACGGTGAGGGACGAAAGCCAGGGGAGCGAACCGGATTAGATACCCGGGTAGTCCTGGCCGTAAACGATGCCCGCTAGGTCTTGGCGAAGCTTAGGGCTTCGCCAGGGCCGCAGGGAAGCCGTTAAGCGGGCCACCTGGGGAGTACGGCCGCAAGGCTGAAACTTAAAGGAATTGGCGGGGGAGCACCACAAGGGGTGAAGCCTGCGGTTTAATTGGAGTCAACGCCCGGAACCTTACCAGGGGTGACGGCAGGATGAAGGTCAGGCTAAAGACCTTACCTGACAAGCCGAGAGGAGGTGCATGGCCGTCGCCAGCTCGTGCTGTGAAGTGTCCTGTTAAGTCAGGCAACGAGCGAGACCCTCGCCGCCAGTTGCTTCTTTGTGCCGAAAGGTACAAAGAGGAAACTGGCGGGACCGCCGCCGATAAGGCGGAGGAAGGAGGGGGCTACGGCAGGTCAGTATGCCCCGAAACCCCTGGGCCACACGCGGGCTGCAATGGTGGGGACAATGGGATCCGATCCCGAAAGGGGGAGGTAATCCCGAAACCCCACCTCAGTTGGGATCGAGGGCTGCAACCCGCCCTCGTGAACCTGGAATCCCTAGTAATCGCGGGTCACCATCCCGCGGTGAATACGTCCCCGCTCCTTGCACACACCGCCCGTCGCTCCACCCGAGTGGGTCCCCGGCGAGGTGGCATCCATAGTGGTGTCATCGAACCGGGGGTCCGCGAGGGGGGAGAAGTCGTAACAAGGTGGCCGTACCGGAAGGTGCGGCCGGATCACCTCCATGTAAGTAACCGGTATGGAATCAGCTTAATCTTGTGGCCAGTATCAGCTCTTTATGCAATCTGCGGGTAATTCCGCAGATGAAGGGTGAAGCGGGTTATTCTCGCGATGATACCGTGCACAGGCTTTGACGAAAGTCAGCTGTATCCAGGGACGGAAGACGCCACCTGGGGGATGGCTCGGCTCGAGGGGCGAAGAAGGGCGTGGCAAGCTGCGATAAGCCCCGGGGAGGCGCACGCAGCCGTCGATCCGGGGATGCCCGAATGGGGTAACCCGCCAGACCTTAAAGGTCTGGCAGACACGTCGTCAGACGTGTCGGCGAACCCTCTGAAAGGAAACATCTGAGTAAGAGGAGGAAAAGAAATCAATACGAGATGCCCTGAGTAGCGGAGAGCGAAAAGGGCACAGCCCAAACCGAACCTTCACAGCGATGAGCTGTGAAGGGATGTGGGGTTTTGTCCTAGCGGTGGGCGGAGCCCGGTCCAGCCGACGTGCCTAGTCGAAGTGGCCTGGAAAGGCCCGCCATAGAGGGTGATAGCCCCGTAGACGAAAGGCACGGGCGGACTGAGCTAGGACAGAGTACCCGGCCTTGGCAGTGGTTGGGGAAGATGGGGGAAAGCGGCCTCCAAGGCTAAATACCCCTCGAGACCGATAGCGGACAAGTACCGTGAGGGAAAGCTGAAAAGCACCCCGGAAGGGGGGTGAAAAGAGCCTGAAACCAGGTGGCTATAAGCGTGCAGTGCCTGAAAGGAACCTTCCCGACGCGCTGTGGCCGCAAGGCTGCGGTGCGTTGGCAGGGTTCCAGGGTACTGCGATCCGTCTAGAAACACGGGCCAGGGAGTTCATCCCAATGGCGAGTTTAAGGGTTTTTAAGCCCGAAGGCGAAGGGAAACCGAAACTCCGCAGCCCCAAAAGGGGCGAGGGAGGGGGTGTTATAAGCGCCCTATAGCCATTGGGATGAGACTAGAAACCGAGCGATCTTGCCCTGGGCAGGGCGAAGCCGGGGGAAACCCCGGTGGAGGCCCGCAAGGGTCCTGACGTGCAGTTCGGTCCCCTGACCTGGGGCAAGGGGCCAAAAACCAATCTAGCTCGGTGATAGCTAGTTCCCGCCGAAGCTGATCCCAGTCAGGCCCCGGCAGATGCTGCCAGCGCGGTAGAGCACCGATGGGGTGACAAGGGACCGAAAGGTCCCATCACCCTTTCGAACTCCGAACGTGCTGGCGCAGGAGAAGCCGGGAGACGGGTTTGTGGGGGTAAGCCCCACAACCGAGAGGGGGACAACCCAGACCGGCGTTAAGGCCCCTAAGTACAGGCTAAGTGCCAAACCAAAGGGCGTCTCCCTGCGTAGACAGCAGGGGGGTAGGCTCAGAAGCAGCCATCCCCTAAGGAGTGCGTAACAGCTCACCTGCCGAGCGGGGAGGCCCCGAAAATGGACGGGGCTAAGCCTGTCGCCGATACGCCGGATCACCTCTGTTAAAGAGGTGTATGGTAGGCGGGCGTAGAGGCCGCGCAGAAGCAGGGCCGTGAGGTCCTGTGGAGCGGCCTCTAGTGCAGATCCTGGCGGTAGTAACAGCAAAGCCGGGTGAGAATCCCGGCCGCCGGAAGGCCAAGGTTTTCTTGGCAACGCGTCGTCGGCCAAGAGTTAGCCGGTCCTAAGGACCATCCCGCAAGGGATAGGTCCGAATGGGAAACCGGTTAATATTCCGGTGCCTCCAGCCCTACCCGTAAGGGGATGCTCAATCCTCTTGCCTCTAGATAGGGGAAGCAGAGCTGTCGCTCTGTCTAACTCTCCGAGCACGGGGGAGTGTCGTAATGACGAGAACCCGTGCGAGGGAGGAATGGCCCGCCGTATGGCGGGTTTCCCCGACTCTAGGGGACAGTGAAAGGAGGATTGAGCTAAAGGCTGGAGACCGTACCAAGAACCGACACTGGTGGCCTGGGTGAGAAGCCTAAGGCGTGTCGGGGATACAGCAGGCGAGGGAACTCGGCAAATTGGCCCCGTAACTTCGGGAGAAGGGGTGCCTGCGATCCTGGCGAAGAGCTGGGATCGCAGGTCGCAGTGACAAGGGGGTCCCGACTGTTTACTAAAAACATAGGTGGCCGCTAGTCCGTAAGGATTTGTACGGCCGCTGAATCCTGGCCAGTGGCGGTACCTAAAACCCGGGTACAACCGGGCTAAGGGCCGCTAAACGCCGGGGGTAACTCTGACCCTCTTAAGGTAGCCAAATGCCTTGTCGGGTAAGTTCCGACGTGCATGAATGGATCAACGAGGGCCCCACTGTCCCCGCCTGCTACCCGGTGAACCCACGTAAGGTGGACGAACAGTCCACCTACCCCCATCGGGGAGAGAAGTCCCTGTGGAGCTTTACTGCAGCCTGCAGCTGCGATGTGGGCGCGGCTACAGAGAGTAGCTGGGAGCCAATGAAGCCTGGCCTTTGGGTCAGGTCGAGGCGCAAGTGTAACACCAGCTAGTCGTGCCTACGTCGCTAACCAGGATAGAACCTGGGACACCTGCAGGTGGGCAGTTCGGCTGGGGCGGCACCCCCTCGAAAAGGTATCGAGGGGGCCCTAAGGTCGGCTCAGGTGGGTCAGGAACCCACCGTAGAGGGCAAGGCCAAAAGCCGGCCTGACTGGACCCCTAAAAGCGTCGGGTCCAGAGGGGAAACCCGGGCCTAGCGAACCATCGTGTCCCCACCGTTGGGGGCCGGTGACGACAGAAAAGTTACCCCAGGGGTAACAGGCTCGTCGCGGGCGAGAGTTCCCATCGACCCCGCGGTTTGGTACCTCGATGTCGGCTCTTCCCATCCTGGCCCTGCAGCAGGGGCCAAGGGCGGGGCTGCTCGCCCATTAAAGGGGAACGTGAGCTGGGTTTAGACCGTCGCGAGACAGGTCGGACTCTACCTGATGGGGGTGCGCGCTGACTGAGGGGAACTTGCCCTTAGTACGAGAGGAACGGGGCAAGGCGGCCTCTGGTGTACCGGTCCTCCGACAGGGGGAGCCGGGTAGCTAAGCCGCTGAGGATAACCCCTGAAAGCATCTAAGGGGGAAGCCTCTCCCGAAAATAGTCAGCGTTCCCGATCCTCTTCTACCCGTAAGGGTGGAGGAGGAAAGGGTGAAGGGCTGCCGTAAAAGACGGCGTTGATAGGACGGGGGTGTACGCGGGAAGACCCTTCGGGGTCGACCCGTTCAGCCCACCGTTACTAAAAGCCCGAAACGTCTCTGGATGCAGCTGGCCGTCAAAAAAAGCCTGTGCACGGTTTTTGCGTTTTAGCAAAATTTATATTCAGAGTTATTTAAAATGATAAAAAGGGCCGGTGGTGTAGCCCGGTTAGCATGTCGCCCTTACACGGCGAAGGTCCCAGGTTCAAATCCTGGCCGGCCCACTGATCTTTTTTATGCAAAAATTTTTTAAAATAAAAATAAACTCAAAAAATTACTTTAGCACGTAGCCCCCTTTTACGAGCTTCTTGAGGTCTAGTATTTCATCTATCTCTTTGTCGCTGTAACCGAGCTCTTTTAGCGCTTCTCTTATGGACATCCCCTTTGCGAGCTGTTTTCCTATCTTTGAAGCTTTATCATAACCTATCTTTGGTGATATTACTGTTATGAGCGATGGGCTGCTTTCAGCGTACCTTTTCATCTTTTCTTCGTTTGGAACTATGTTTTCGATGACAACCTTCGCCATCTTCGTGAGCGCTTCGCTCAGTAAGCCTATTTCTGTAACAACGTCGTAGCCTGTTAACGGGATCCCCATGCTGAGCTCAAACTCCCCAAGCATCCCTGCAAGCTGCACCGCATGATCGAGCCCCATGACCTGAACAGAAGCCTGAAGGCAAGATTCTACAGTTATCGGGTTCGTCTTCCCCGGCATTATGCTACTCCCAGCAACTTCTTCCTGGCTTGGTATGTCTATCTCGTTGAGCCCAGTAAAAGGTCCTGAGAACATAAGCCTGAGATCCTGTGAAAGCCTGTAAAGGTCAAGGGCAGTGCCCCTGAGCACGCCGCTCAGGTTGACCATGTCTGTGAGCAGCCTCATCCTCATAAAGTTGCTATCTGCCGGTTTAAACTCAAGCCCTGTTACTTCGTTTATCTTTCTTATGACAGTCTGCTGGAAACCTTGCGGAGAGTTTATGCCGGTTCCCACAGCTGTTCCCCCAAGAGGCAGGAACCTCACGTCTTCAATAGCCTGTGTAACCATCTTCATATCCCTTTCAAAAGCCTTTGCATATGCCTCCATTTCCTGTCCAAGGGTTACAGGAAGCGCGTCCCTAAGGTGCGTCCTACCTGACTTCACTATATCGTAAGTTTTTGATGAAATCGCTTGCAGAGAGTTTATTATTGTCTGAAGAGAAGGAAGAAGCCTCATAACGGTTTCTTTAACTGCAGCTATCCTTATGGCTGTCGGCACGACGTCGTTAGAAGACTGTGACATGTTAACGTGGTCGTTTGGATGAACCTTTCTGTTCAGAATCTCGCTTGCCCTCCTTGCCAGCACTTCGTTCACGTTCATGTTTATTCCAGTTCCAGAACCTGTCTGAAAGACATCGACCACAATGTCTTCAGCGTGTATGCCTTCCATGAGCTCAGTAGCGGCCCTCTGTATGGCTTCTGCAGTTTCCTTATCGAGAACCCCGAGCTCTTGGTTTGCCCTTGCAGCCGCAAGCTTAACGACAGCTATAGCCCAGACAATCGGTTGGGGGAACTTTGTTCCTGTGTTCAGGAAAACCTTTTTTGAATTTTCAGTATAGCTCATCATAAATGTATTTTCTTTTTTGATATAAACGCTTATCGGAAAGCTGAAAAGAAAACTATTAAAGCTTATATAAATACCAATTAATAGCTTCTTAGATTAGAAATGAGCGAAAAACCAGAAGTTTATCTTTTTGATGAAGCCGCAAAGCTGAACTTGACAAAGTTTGAGCTTGGCGGAAAAGGTTACGGACTTGTTGAAATGACAAAGATAGGGCTCCCTGTCCCGCCTGGCATAGTCATAACGACAAGGATGTGTAATGAATACTTTAAGAAGGGCAGGCAGCTCTGGCCAGAGCTGAAAGAAGCAATCGTGGAAAAAGTTCACAAGCTCGAAGAAAAAACAGGTAAGAAGTTCAACGACGACCAGAACCCGTTGTTAGTTTCCGTAAGGTCAGGCGCACCTTACTCTATGCCTGGCATGATGGACACAGTGCTCAACCTAGGTATAAACGACAAGGTTGTTAAGGTACTCGCGAGGAAGACACAGGACGAAAGGTTCGCTTACGATACCTACAGGAGGTTCATACAGATGTTCGGAAAGATAGTCATGAAGGTACCCGGAGAGCTGTTTGACAAAGAGCTCGAAAAGCTTAAGGAAGAGCTGGGCGTGAAGCAGGATATTGATGTTACAGCACAAGGCTGGAAAGAACTCGTTGAAAGGTTCAAGAAGATAGTAAAGCAAAACACAGGCAAAGACCTTCCTCAGGACCCTTGGGAACAGCTCTTTATGGCTGTGAGCGCAGTTTTTGACTCATGGTGGAACCAGAGGGCTATAGAGTACAGAAAGATATACAAGATCCCTGATGATCTCGGGACAGCTGTAAACATAGTCATGATGGTCTTTGGCAACCTAGATGATAGGTCGGGAACAGGGGTTGCGTTTACAAGGGACCCGAGCACTGGTGAGAAGAAGCTTTACGGCGAAGTTCTATTAAAAGCTCAGGGGGAAGACGTAGTTGCTGGTATAAGGACGCCGCTTCCGGTTGAAAAGTTAAAGGAGATAATGCCTGAAGTTTATCAACAGCTTCTTGACGTTGCAAATAAGCTTGAAGCTTACTTTAAAGACGTTCAGGACATCGAGTTCACAATAGAAAGCGGGAAGCTTTACATGCTTCAGACAAGGAACGCGAAGAGGACAGCAATCGCTGCAGTAAGGATAGCAATAGACATGGTAAACGAGGGGCTAATAACTAAAGAAGAGGCTGTTCTCAGGATAGAGCCTGGACAGTTCCTGACTCTGTTCTACAAGCAGATAGACCCGAACAACAAGGTTAAGCCTGTTGCCAAAGGTCTGCCAGCTTCCCCAGGAGCCGCAGTAGGCAAAGTTGTTTTTACAAAAGAAGATGCCCAAGAGTGGAAGAAGAGGGGAGAGAGGGTAATACTCGTAAGACCAGAAACAACGCCTGAAGACATAGCCGGAATAGCTGCAGCTGACGGAGTGCTCACAAGCAGGGGAGGCATGACAAGCCACGCTGCTGTAGTTACCAGAGGG
>Ga0209224_1000339_pt1 | contig 11674 bp, 5 predicted proteins | sample MonGeyMetagenome_FD_184731 | JGI IMG/M metagenome (GOLD analysis project Ga0209224, IMG submission 184731) | Hypoxic/sulfidic aquatic microbial communities from Monarch Geyser, Yellowstone National Park, USA - MG (SPAdes) v2 (version 3) | ecosystem: Environmental > Aquatic > Thermal springs > Hot...
GAGCCTGCAGAGCTCGTCAAGGTCGTCGCAGAGGGTCGGCGTTCCCTCAGCCCCCTCGTCCTCGTCCCTCCACCTCAACTCGGGGCCCGCGAGGGGCCCCCTTGCGGCGTTAAAATGCTGACACCGGTCGCAGGTTAGATAGGAGTCAGCGGAGAGTCCGCGCGGCCCCTCAGGGCAACCCTTAAGCCCTGAGGGCCAAGGCCCCAAGGAGGGAGGGCTTGGCGATCTCTAAGGGGCCCGGGGAGGCCCAGGACGGGGCGACAGGGGAAGGGCGCGGAGGAGAAGGCCGTCGCCAGGCCCTCTCCTTGGCCTTCCTCCTCGCGTTCTCCCTCGCGCTCGTGGCCTTCATGCCGGTCATATGGCCGTTGCCCCTTCAGCGCCTCCTCGGCCACCCCCTCGCGCAGTACGTGATCTGGCTGAGGTGCAGGGGCCTCAACGTTGGCCTTGACGTATTTGGCTCCCTGGCCCCCATGACAGCCGCGGCCCTGCTGGCCGTCGCCCTGAGGGCGAGGGACCTTGGAGCCCTCTTGCCCTTCGCCGCGAGGGGCGTAAGCGTCGCCAGGCTCCTGGCCTACGCTGCCGCCTCCCTCCTGGCCATAGGCGCCATGATCCCGCTGGCCTCGCCTTCAGCAGCCCTCATGGCAGTCAGGGGCTCAGCAGCCATAGCGGCCGTCCTGGCCCTCTGCCTCGTCTACGCGGTACCAGTAGTGGCCGCGATGCAGGTCATGAGGCCGATGGGCCAACCGCTTCACTTGCTGGCAGAGGAGGCAGGGCCCTGGCTGGCCGCGGAGGCCTACGTCACGGCCCTGGCCCTCTCGCTCCTCGCTGACACATTTGCCGTAGTGCTGTCGTGCGTGGCCGAGCTCAGGGGCCTCCTTCCCTGGCCGGCCTACCTGGTGTACGGAGGCTATGGGCTGACCGACGGCCTGGTGGTGACGCCTGTAGGGGTTGCAGTGGCTACCCTGGCAGCTGTGGGCCTCTTCAGGCTAGTGGCGAGGAGGACGCGGCTCATTAGGGCCGTGCTTATAGGGTGAATGAGGAGTACATGAAATACCTATAGGTCGCCTGCCTAGCAGCGTCCTTTACTCCCCTAGCGACCATAACTAGGAGACGAGGAGCGCCTGGCTAAGCCTGCCTTCTCGGCGTTGTAGTAGCGCATAAGGGCGTTAGCTGGGTCATCGGCACGGATAAGCTTTACCGATAGTCCCCTAGCCCTCCAATCTTAATAACGACCTCACCACTGACCTCACACAGGCAGCACTCATCGACGCTATTAAGCACGTCCCTAGCGGTGGGCAAGCCAGCGCTAACTGCTTCATTAATTGTCAACATCCTGCCCTCCACGGGGATGAGCAGGTCGTCTTTATATATTACACATGAACCATGGCATTGTATCGTCTTCTAGGTGATGTTATTAAGTCTTGTTGAGTCGGTAGTTTTTTATTAGGGGTAGCTATATTTAATTTTGGGGTAACCGCCCCGATGCCTACGTTGCTTGAGCGCGGCATCCCAATCGAAGCCATCAATTATTACTCCAGTGCCGAGAAGGGCCCGGGCAGACCACCGCATTGGGAGATGGTATTCTGGTGGACCAGGAAACCGCTTGCTGGCGCCAGGGGTATAATCGCCGCGTCGCTCCTGCCGGATAACGCCTACCAAAGCACGGATTCATTCCTATACGACCTGTTCCCATGCATAAACGAGAAGAGGACAGCGCATAGCTGCAACCCATCGCCACGGTTGATCGAGAAGCTCAGGGGGAAGAGGCTGCTCGACCCGTTTGCCGGCTTTGGCTCGATACCGCTTGAGGCATCGAGGCTTGGCGTTGATGCTGTGGCCGTTGAGCTGTTGCCGACAGCCTACGTGTTCCTAAAGGCAGTGCTCGAGTACCCAAGGCTCTTTAGGGACAGGTTCGTAGAGGTTGATGGGAAGACCGTAAAGGAGTTGGGGCTTGAGGACGTTGCCAAGCAGTTCAGCGGTAGGAGGGAGGTGAGCGAGTCCGGTAGGTACAGGGTGCCTATGCTCATCTATGATGTTGCTAGGTGGGGCTCATGGGTAATCAACAAGCTCAGGGAGGACCCAGTGATTAGGGAGTTGTATGATGCTGATGTGTACATTGGTACGTGGGAGGTCAAGTGCCCAGTGTGTGGTAGGTACACGCCATTGGTCGGCAATTGGTGGTTGGCGAGGGTGAAGAAAGGCAATGTGAAGAAAGGCAATAAGAGTTACGAGAGGCTTGCTTGGATGGAGTGGCAAAACGGTGAAATCAAGGTAGTTGACCTAAACGAACAATGCAGACAGCAGAGGCTGGGAAACTGCAATAACCTAAGTGCCGAGGTAACCACAAGGGGTGAGGAGGGCGGTTCCGTGAGGTGGGCAAACCAGAAGTTCGTTGTGCCGATAAAGAATGTGGATGCGAGGGATGAGACCGCCCAATGTCTGTACTGCAGGGCTGAGATAAATCACCGCGTAGTAAACGGTAAGGTGGTTAAGGGCGATAAGAAGGATGGTGATTGGTACGTGAAGTGGGCGCTCAGGCAGTGGAATGAGAATTACGAGAAGTACCTAAGGGGTGAAATAACACTTGATGAGTTGAGGCAATCACCAGCAAGGCCTACACTACTGGTTAAGATCTACGTTAAGGATGGGGACCTACAATTCAAACCGGCAACACAACAAGACACGGAAAAGCTATGGAAAGCCGCTGAGGAGCTAAGAAAGATGTGGGGAGACCCAGACATACCAACTGAGCAAATATCCATATATGAGACGAAACGGATTACACCAATCCTTGGCGCAAATAGATGGTACCAATTCTTTAACCCACGCCAGCTCCTCACTCTAATCAAGCTCGTCAAATTAATTAGACAGGTAGGGCACATGGTTGAGGAGAAGCTGAAGGAAGGCTGGAACAGCGAAGACGCACACAAATACGCAGAAGCAGTAACAACATACCTAGCAATAGCACTAATAAAATATGCAGATTTTAATTCGATTGCAAGCCACTGGACCATAACATGGCTTATACCTAATGAAGCTCTTGCTATGAGAGGTATAGCCATGGTTTGGAATTATGGTGAATACTCTCCTTATGCGCCTGCAAGAACTGGTAACTGGTTAAGGAATATTGAAAGTGTTATTGAAGGCTTGTCTTATCTCATTAACGCTGCATCTGGTAGTTCTACTAGTAGTGTTAGGGTTTTGCTTGATGATACTTCTGAGCTTTCCAAACTTGAGAGCGAGAAGTTCGATGTAATAGTGACCGATCCGCCCTATGCTGATGATGTGCCATATTCGGAGCTTAGTGATTTTTACTATGTCTGGCTTAAGAGGGCTCTCAGTTATGTGGAAAATAATGAGTTGAAACCGCGCTTCCTGCCTGAGGCATTCTTTGATGAGTTTGTCTTAGAGATACCGACTCAGTGGCAGAGGTTTGCGCCTAAGGAGGTGAGTGAGAATGAGGGTCGTTGGGAGCACTTCAGTTTGAAGGTCACGTTTGCTGAGTTGTTGACGAGAGCTTTTGCCAATGTCCTACGTTTCCTCAGGGAGGACGGGTTACTTGTTGTGTATTACGTTGCCAAGAAGCCTGAGGCCTGGGCTGCGTTGGTTGATGCTTTGTGGCGTGAGAATGGGCTTGAGCTTGTCGCCGCCTATCCAGTTGAGACTGAGAGTGAGGAGAGTGTCGTTGCTAGGGGTAAGGCCTCAGTTCTCGGCGGTTACGTCTCAGCATGGAGGAGGCGGGTTGGGGAGAGGCCGCTTGATTTGGATGTGGCGGGGGAGGAGGCGTTTAGGGAGGTTGCTTCGAGGCTTGAGGATAGGCTTAAGGCTTTGAGGAGGCTTGAGGAAAGGCGTGAGGCTTTGAGGAGTAGGAAGGGTGGTGCAACGACGTGGGTTTACTCCTACTTGGCTGCCTTGGAGTATTTGACTGCCCATTACCCGGTGCGGCTTGGTGGTGTGGAGCTTAGTTCTGACGGCTTGATGAGGCAGGCTGTCGTGCTTGCGTTTGAGGCGTTGCTGAGGAGTTCCGGTATTAAAGTGACTGATAGGGATGCGCATGCTTACCTGGCTCTTAGGATTATGGAGAGCGAGAGCGGTTATGTGGATAGCGATACATTGTCATACGTAGAGAAGGCTGTTGGGCTGGAGCATAAGGACCTAGTTAGGCTTGGCTTGATTACAGAGGTTGAGACCGGCGGGCCTAATGTGGCTAAGCGCAAGACGTTTAAGGTGTTGGCGCCACGTAATGACACCGTGGATGAGGTTAAGAGGGTTTACTCACTCCAGCGTGGGAGGTCTGCCGCGCTTGATTGCCTAAGGCAGCTCCAGCTCAATGCCACAACTAGAATTAGAACCCTTATTACGTGTACTTCTGAGGTCAGGGAGGAGGCCCTTAACCTGGCTAGGGCCTTAATTGAGCTCTCTAAATTGGGCTTGCTCGATAAAGATGATGCTGACGTAAAGCTTTCAAGGCTGGTTCTTGGTATGGAGTGGTGGCAATGAGCGCCGAGAACCTAAAGCTACTCGCCGAGGGAAAGGTAAGCCCTGCCATAGACGTATACGAGGTATATAGGGCATTATTCCTAAACGAGAAGCCCGAGGAAGTGTACAAAATATACTGTGACCCGCAATCATTCTTCTCCATCACGTACGTAACCCCAGCCTTTAGGCAATACATAGAGGATTTCTTGAAGAAACTCAGCGGGGACAAGAATGAGATTTACATAATGCCTGCCTTGATGGGTGCTGGTAAATCACACTTCCTAGCCTTTGTACTTCACCTCCTGGCCCTCTATAGGTGGTGTAATGGTGTTGGGGATTGCGTTAGTAAGGAGCTAACGAAGTATGGCATTGATATCAAGGTACCGTCGATAAGTAAGGTTCCTAATGTTGCTGTTTTTAGAGGTAGGCAGAGGTTAGGAGATTTCGAAAGCGGGCTTAGGAAGACGAAAATTAAGGATGAGTTAAGGAATATCGTTAAAAGTAATGCGCCGTTGGTCGTTATTTTTGATGAGACGCAATTATTCGAGATCGATGAGCGCGATGATTTCGTTGCTTGGATCCAGACCTTGGCTGAGGTTGTCCGTGAAGTACCTGGAGCGTTCTTGTTTGTGTCTTACTCATTATTTGCGACCGAGAAGCCTGAGCTGGAAACCCGTAAGTCAATAGAGGCCATTAAAAGGGTGAATCCAATAACGATCTCGTTGGACACCGTCTCTAACATCTCGGCTGTACTCAGGAGGTGGGGCGGTATAACAATTAAGAAGGTTGATTTAGATCCCTTGAAGGGCTTGGTCAATGATGAGGAGTATAAACGCCTTAATGATGAGTTTAAGCAAACGTACCCTGTTAACCCGAGACTTCTTAATGTTTTACTAAATCTTGCTAATGAATCGTTAGTTGAGAGAACGAAAATACAGATGACGAGAGAGCTTCTTAGAATACTTGCACGTGCTTACTTAAATACGAATCATACGGATCGGGGAAAGGAAGAGTTGATAACCTTCGCTCATCTACAGGAGCCGGAGGAGTTATTAATAGTAGGTGGCCCCACGGCAGCGGATTGGAAACTGCTTCTTGATGAGTATAAGAGTGATGCGGATAAAATTAGAAATAGGAACTTAGATAATTCAACGTATAAGGCTACGCTTTCAATGCTTAGGTACGTATTACTCACGACGTTTTACCTAAGGCTTATGCCATCGCTAAGGCAATATCCATCGGAGCAAGACTTGCTTGTGAGTAGTTATAATAACTTGGATATTACTACAGCCATCCTTAAGGAGGCGCTTAATGAAGTTAGTACAGGAACTCATGTTATGAAGGTTGGGGATAAGTACATGTACTGGTTCCTAGGCGACGAAACGCAAGCCGTATCTGAGGTGGCCGCTACTTACTCAGATAGCGATGGTTTAGACGTTGCTGTTAACGAATTAATAAGTATTGTTAAGGATAGATCAGGTGCTTTCTCTAAGGTTCTCATCACCGGTGTAAACCCTGAGTCGCAAGGTAAAGCGCAAAGTAAAAAAGTCGTTATAGTTACTAATAAAGACTCTTGGCAGAAGGAGCTAAGTAATAGCAAGGAGTCGATATTTGCAGTGGATATAAAAGAGTTCGGCACCAACATGAGAAGAAACAATTTGATGTTTGCATTACCTAACGACGAGGTGAAGGTGCCGCAGAAGGCGGTCGAGGTTCTTAAGGATTTCAGGATAGAAGTCAGGGAAGAGGGGGATATTAAAAATGCCGTTATTAACCTTGGCAAGATAATAAAGGCTATCGATGAGGTAAGTAATAGGCTTTTGGATTACTTCCCCGATCTACTTAATGTAGAGGATGAAAGTCTTAGGAAGGAGATCGAGGAGCACTTAAGAACTCGACTTGATAATAGGAAGTCCGCGGCTATAGCCGCACTTAGGGAGACGGTAAATAGGTGGCTTAGTAAGGCGGTGATTGGATTTAAGGAGCAATCATTTGATAAGCTTGACAGAGCCTTAATCGATATTAGTAGGAAGAAGGATGAGGTTGTGAACGCGCTCGCTGAAATAATCTTCAAATTCGATAAGATTAAGGACTCAATAAAGCAAGGCAACTTCGTAATGATAAGTGATTTATGGAGCGTATACCTTAACAACCCTGAGCTCCCACCTGCACCGATAAGTTTCGACGAGTTCCTAAGTTCCATTAAGGATTATTGTAAGGGCTATAGGTGCGTCTTCAGGATAAATGATGAGTTAATTTGGATACCCGAGTGCTCCGGTAAGGGTGAAACGCCGAGTTTGGATGAGAATAGTGGTGTTGCGCCCATATTCATTGGCAAGGAATTCATTGACTGGCCCATTAAGCAGTTCCTTGAGAAGCTTCGTGAGAAGGAGGGAAGGGAAGGAAACTCTAGATATTATATTAAGTATAAGAGACCCAGTGGTGAGGATGTTAGGGTCAGTGTTGATGATGCTTTGACAGAGAAGGAGAGGGGTAATTGGCCTCACTTCACGGAGGGCTGTTTCGAGACGGAGGTCGTTAAGGCTTATATTAAGGTTTTGGTTGATGGGATTGAGCAGCTTTCTATCGAGAGACCTCCAGGTACTAAAGTAAATGTTGAGGTTATTGCGAGTGAGGAGATGGGTGAGTTGATTTACAGCATCAACGGTACCATAAATAAAGTACCCTCACCGGGCGCTAACTACCGTTTTTATGTTGAGGTACCTAAGGAGCCGGGTGAGTACGCGCTTAGTATTGAGGCGAGCTTTAAGAGTGGGACTAGGGATCAAAGGACTGTAACAATTTACGTAAAGGGTAAGAGGAAAAAGGAGTGCACTAGATATGATGTTTTTCGAGGCTATGTTGTTAAGAGAATTAGGGTGTTTAACGCTAATGATGCGGAGAATTTATTAAGGTATTTATGGGATCAGCGTAAGCTCAGCCTAACCCTTCGTGTAGATATTGACCAACAAAAGGTTGATGGGGGCGAAATTAGTATGAACATGAGCTTTATGGTAAGGGATAAGTCTTATTATAATAAAGTTTTACGTTTGTTAATGGTGCTGAAGGACATAGCTCCTCCTAAGATGGATGTGGTGTTTGAATTCCTCGAACCCGTCGTTGTGGATGATGATATGGTTCAGAAGTTCAGAGGTTGGCACCCCGAGTTCACATTAATATGCGAGGAATGACCAGCACATGCTGCGTTGAGGGAGAATGCATATAATTGATAACTGAAACAATTTTTAACGAGTAGTCATGGTTTCACTAATAGACATATTGAGGCTTGCCGGTAAGGACTTATACAAGCACCAGCTAGACCTTGTGTCAGATGTGCTGTGGCTTCCAAGGCCTAGGTTTTTGCTTGCTGACGATGTTGGCTTAGGCAAGACAATACAGGCGCTGTTGCTCGTTAAAGCCTTAATGGAGTTAGGCAGGGTTAATAGTGCCCTCATAATTGTTCCTCGCTCAGTACTTAATCAATGGTCTGATGAGTTGAATAAATTTGAGATACAACATTATCTCATCGAATCGCCGGAATACCCACTGGGTTATCGAGTCTACCTGGTCACGCTTGATAGGGCTAAGATGATTGATTACATGAATTCGCTACAGAAAATACAGTGGGATTTAGTCGTAGTAGATGAGGCCCACAAGATTAGGTTGGGTAGGGAGAGGGAGAGACTTGCGTACCTATGCAATAGGGCCAATGGATGCGTCCTCCTAACAGCAACTCCACACACTGGTAATGAGAATGACTACAAGTTCCTTGCATCGCTTGTTAACAATGTCGTAATTAGGAGAGAGAAGAGGGATGTAGAGGAGTACGAAAGTAAGAAGATATTCCCTAAATTGAATTATTGGATTGTTCAGGTTAAGGCAAGCAATGAGGAGTCTCAAGCGCTTTACAAGGTTCTTAAATTGCTTGAGAATTACAACGTCGAGAATATTGTCCGTGTTGTTGTTGAGAAGAGGGCTATGTCAAGCCCACTATCCTTCTTCACAACCCTTAAGAGAGTCGTTGCGAGGGGCAGGTGTGACGAGGAGGAGCTTGAGGAGGGCGAGTTGGATTCCTGCCTAAGTGGCGTGGCTAATTGGAGGGATCTTATGGAACTGGCGAATCAGTACTCAGGTGCGGTCGACAGGAAGCTTGAGGCCCTTAAGAAACTGCTAATTGGCAAATTGACTGGTAAGAAGGTTATTGTATTCACCGAGTACGCAACTACGGCTGAGTACCTCTTTCAAAGTCTCACGAGAGAATTGGGCAATTGTAGAGTTATTGAATCACTCGATGGTTATGCCAGGGCTGATTGTGGAGAGTTTGGGGTTATGTACGCCACAGCGCAGGCTAGGGATAAGATAGACGTTGAGGTAGTCGCCTCGAACCTGGCTGAGTCCTTTAAGACTGCCGTTTTTATATCTACGGACATAATGTCCGAGGGCGTTAATCTGCAAGCATTTGATGTGGTTGTTAATTATGAGGTTGTATGGAGCCCCACTAAGCATGTTCAGAGGGTTGGGAGGATTTGGAGGTTTGGTCAAAAGGCTAATTCTGTGCTGGTTATCGATATGGTGCTTAAGACTGCGCTTGAACGTGATGAGTACACTATGTACCTAGACCTCCTGGAGAAGTTGTATGAAATATCACTTAGGGCGTTGCCTCCCCAAAGCTATGGCGAGTTCGAAATCTACGAGGTAGGGGAGGGGGTATACAAGATAACGGAGATTGGCTCGTCGGTGTTCCTAAGGGAGAATGAGGTGTATAATGCCCTATTAAATAGTCCTCGTTTAAACGAACTACGAAGAAGAATCGAGGCAATACTGAGGGAGAGGGAGAATATTAGGTGGAAGCCCAGGCAGGATGTTGATAAAGGATTAAGGATTAAGCTAGGCTATCCACCAAGTGTTGATGTTGAGCCAGGCGGTGGTTATTACATCGTTGACTTAACATATTTAGTGAGAGACAAGAAAACTGATAGGGAGACGGAGGCGTATAGGGAGAGACTTTTAGTTCGCTTACCAACACCGTTGAGCAAGAGTAGGGAGGTTAAGGAGGCACTGATTAGGGAGATTGAGGCAAATTGGGAGAGCGTAGAGACTGATAGCGGTGAGGTTAAGGAGGATGAGAGGAGTGAGATTGAGAGGAAGGTTCATATAGAGTTGTGGTCAGATTTGAAGAATTACCTCGCGAGGCTACAGCAGTACTTAGCGATAGGTGAGCCGGGGTATAAGATAGTTGGTATTGCCAGGGCCAGGGTTAGAGGTGATATGCAGACCTCGGTGAAGTACCTGGAGGACTTTGAGAATATGGTCATGAGCGAGATCAGGTTCAGTCACTTAAGGCAGAGGACCGAGTTGATGGCTGCCGAGTACGCTAAGGAGTATCTAATCAGTATGGGTTATAAAATGATTGAGGACTATAGGAGCATCCCAAGGCCCTTCGACATGGTGGTTTCTAAGGGCGGTAGGTTATTCACGGTTGAGGTGAAGGGTAGGTGGATTCCTCGGGAGAGGTGGGGTGATAGGTATGGTGAGATTATTTCGTTTACGGCTAACGAGATTGATTGGGCATCGAAGTTCCCAAACAACCATATTGTGTGCGTTGTGTACATGAGTGATGGTGGGCTTCATGAGGTGAGTTGCATGACCTTCGAGGAATTCCAGAGGAGGTGGGTGCTTGAAACCGTTAGAGGTATTGAGTACAAGTACAACGCGTACATTAAAGGCCTTGAATAACAATTAACGGGTCGTGGTTGGCCTCGGCTTGGCCCTAATGTAGAACTCGGGCTTTCCCCTAACCGTGGTATTTACGCAGTGGTTAAACTCTGGAGCCGGAGGACCCGGGTTCAAGTCCCGGCGGGCCCGCCACTGAGGAGCGCCTAGGCGTCATAGTCCGCGCGCCCTCAGCTTAACTTATTACAACTCTCTCTGCCTAACAGGATCTGAGGTAAGGCTTGCCTCACAGGGTCTACGTTGAGGAGGGCTCGTTGGTGGTCGAGTTCAGGATCCACGGCGTTAAGGAGGTATGTAAGTGCCTCCAGCGATGTTAATTATTAGTTCCATGAACACATAGTTCAATAGCTTGACGTCCCTGGGGACACCAAGCCGTTGAACTATATATCCTTAGGGACGCACAGCTATTTTGCTTGCTGTCCCCAGCGGCCAAGGGCCCTGTTGGCTCTGTGTCCCTCCCAGTTGGCCGCAGCTGACACGACAGGCCCTATTACGTGGGCCGGCCGGGCGCCACGCGTCCCCAGGACAGAGGGCGCTGGCCGTGACAGGCCGCTGGAGGCTACAGGCTGGGCCACAGTGTGACGCAGGGCCCACCTGCGCTCGGCCTGCCCCAGCCGCGGGGACACGCACCACCCTGTGTCACCTTGGCCTCACTGGCTCACCTCATCAGCCTTAGCGAGGGCGGCGACAGCGCCTAGGGCGCTTCCTCCGCGTCCCTCTTCTATTTTCAGAAAGTCCTTCCAAAGCGGGACGCTACGCAGAGCAAGGCGCTGAGGAAGCGCCGGCGCCGCCTTGGGCGAGGGCCTGCAGGCCCTTAGTACCTTAAGCGCTTTTCTACACAAGTTTGCGTAGAAATGTGTAGAGGCTGTAGGGCTCAACTAGCCCGTTGAGGGCTATGGGGCAACCTACGTCAAAGTCTTAGACAGGACGTCAGGGCTGAGGGGCCTTGGCCTTCGGCCTCGGCCTGACCCTTATCACGAACTCCGACCTCTTCCCCTTGGGGCTCACGCCCTGGTAGTAGTTGAAGACCCCGTGGCACCTCGGGCACTCCATCCTGCTAACGTTGTAGAACCTGAAGCGCCACGTCTTGAGGACCCTGAGCTCGCCCTCGTAGCCGCAGTAAGGGCACTTGACCAAGCCGTGCCCCGTCCACTGCCTGTGAGCCTAGCCCTAAAGCGTTTTCAGCCGGGCCTGAAGGGCCTTGAAGCCATTGCCCTCCGAGGGCGTATTACGACGGCCCTGGACAGGGATTCATCTCAGTCGATAGGAAAGGGCACGTCAACGTACAAGGACATGTAACCGCTTCAGCGGCCCTAAAACCTGCTTCAAGGCGTGTCGTCGCGACCTCCATCGCCCCTCTGTGGCAATAAGCCTTATGGGTCCCCTAAGGGCGGCCAGGAGCTTCGTAGCTGTCAGCGCGTCGGACTCATGACCGTTAAGCCTGCCATACAACGACTATCTA
>Ga0209224_1000342_pt1 | contig 11605 bp, 12 predicted proteins | sample MonGeyMetagenome_FD_184731 | JGI IMG/M metagenome (GOLD analysis project Ga0209224, IMG submission 184731) | Hypoxic/sulfidic aquatic microbial communities from Monarch Geyser, Yellowstone National Park, USA - MG (SPAdes) v2 (version 3) | ecosystem: Environmental > Aquatic > Thermal springs >...
TTGTATAAGAAAAAGTTTAAGATAATTTATAATTTATTATATAGATTAATTGGTATATTATTTGTAATATTTTCATTATATGCAATGTTATTTTTAATTCATTCAATATGTTTATATTGTTCTACAGTAGATGGAATATTGATTATCAATTTTGGTATAATTCTATATTATTATAAAAAGAAAGTTTTCGAATAAAATTTATAATTGATAAAATTTTTTAGATATATATGAAAAATAATATAGCAATAGATATGGCAATAATTATAGTTATTGCATTAGTTATATTGGTTTTAGCAGTTTTGTTTGGATATAAAATATTTTTAGGTGGAAATAATACAGCAAATGAGTCAATTAATTTTCTTAATAATAGCTTTAATAATATTACAAATCAATCAATTCCAAATATAATAAAATGAGGGGAAGTATTTTTGATGATCTTATGCTATTTATAGGATATTATCTTCCAATATTTATTATAACTCTTGCAGGAGTTATATTTATTTTAACTTCAATATTTAAATTCTATCATATTAATAGTCCATCTCAATATTATGTTTCAATAATGAACCAAAACAGTCAAAACAATCAAAATAGTAATCAAAATACAATAAATTCAACAATTATGGTAAATATATATTATCAGAATGGATTTAATATATATTATGTTCCATTATTTATTGAAAATCTAAGTAATTGGAATATATTTTATAATATTACAAATACTTATACTAGTAGTAGTAGAAAGCCATTAGGAATAAATCCTCCAAATATAACAAATGTTACTTCAGCATCATTTGATATAAATTCACAGGATGTTGAATTAGAATCTATAATTAATCTATCAAATAATACTTTTGAAGGAAATGATGTTATATATACGTATAATGGAGCTACATATGAATGTAAAATTGTTGGAAATAATGAAATAACATATCAGGCAGGTGGTTTTGCATATTTTTGTATATTATGTAAAACAGTGTCAGGAAATAATCCAAGTATACAAAATTACTATTTAAATGAACCTGAATATATAAATATTACTCCAGCAATATTTTTATTAGGAAATTCTTATCCAAATACTCAATATTATGATTATACAGTAAATAATGTAGAAATAGTTAATGGAACATATTTAGCTATACCTTTATCAAATAGTAATGGAGGATATTCTATGGAAGATTTCCAAAATATATTAGTTACAATTGGATATCCATTAAGTCAATATATAAATACTATACTCAATGAGGATAATTCCTCTTATATTGGAGACAATGTAGTATTTTTAGTTAATTATAATGGTAAATATTATGCATTACCTTCATGGTATGCTGGAAAAGATAATAATGGAAATTATTATTTCTTTATTAATTTATTAAATATTCCTTCATTATATAATAGTAATTTTGGTTGTAATATTATATCAATATTTGTTGGATTTAGTAATGAAAGTCTATTACCATATTTAAATGGAACAATTGGTGGTGATCCTTATGCATTAGATCCAAATAATGCTTCTAATGCAACTATTTATGATAATGGATTGAATGTATTTCCAATATATGTTAACTTTTATCCATATAATGAAAGTTTAGAAGAACAAGAAATATCATGTAATAATGGATTTGAAGCATGTTTTAATAATACTCAATTTAATGATGTATTACCTACGTATAATAATGTAAACGTTTCTTTAAATGGGACAGGAGTTAATATAGAAGTTGTAACAAATGGACCTTTAGAAGGATTAATGATGGATAATGGAGCAAATCAAGGATCATATGCATTAATTACATCAAATGTTTTACAAAAGACTTTTAATCAATTATCTCAATCACAAAATGGATTGGGATTACAAACATTTGCATATTTTTCTGGAATACCATGGGAAGATCCTCCAAGTAATGGTATGAATCCATTAGTTGCAGATGCTGTAGTATTATCATATGTTAGTTATAATAGTCAATTCTATGCTGATACAGTACCTGATTACCTATTGACAAATATAGGAATAAATATTGGAGGCTATACATATTTACCACTTAATTTCCCTATATTTATGTATGAATATGGATGGACATCTGGTGGTGCAGGTCCTGGCGATTCTTCAGGATATTATGTTGGAATATTGCAATATAATGATAGTATAGGGTATTTTTTAACTATTCAATATACAAATAATCCGAATACAAACGCTAATGATCTATATTGGGACTATTACTATTCAGGCTCAGGATGGAGTTGTGGTACATTTTGTTCTTTTACTATGGGTACAACTCATTGGAATCTCAATTATTACTTCTTAGAAGATAATACTGGAAAGATATACGGACAAAATGGAGGGTCAAATTATTTTGCCTTTATGCCACCAGATCAACAAAAACATAATCATCATTATAATTATTCTCAATATGGAGTGTTTTGGCTGTATAATTGGTTCCAGATAGAAAATAATAATGAAAATAATAATATGAATATATTCTTCTTAATGAATGGAAACATTTTCAATTATTCTCTTGCTTCAGAACCATATAGTTGGGGTTGTTCAGGTTGTAATGCACTTGCAATACCACCAACACCTCCTGGAAATATAAGTACAATAACGGGAGGGCCAATATTCGTACAATCATACATAAATGCATATAATACGGCGTTTAATCAACAAAATAATAGTAATTATCAAAAGGCTTTAAATAACTATCATACCTTTACTTCTGATGAAGTAGATACCAATTTTGTACCTGGAACGTTCGGATATGCTGAAGAATATACTTCTTCACAACGTTTTTATATAAATCACTTACAAGATGATGAAAGTGTGTATGATGGGGATCCTTATTTGTTCATTTCAGCAGGTTCGGGAGGAGGATCAGGATTTATGTATTTAGATTGGGTTATAGTAACTTATGGAGTTCCTTACGTTGTAAGTGTGCCTTAAAAAATTGTTAAAAAATTAGCTGGAAGGATTATATACTTGTTGTGGGAGATCAAAAGGAATAGCTGAACCAGAAGGACTAGTGGTTATACCATATGGAATTATGGTTTTATTAGGTGATATTAATACAGATCCTCCGAAAAGGTCTGCATAGTGTTGATATACCATTGTTTGGTATGCTACTGTTCCTGTTGTGTTTGTCCATTGGAATACTGGCGAGTTTCCTGGAATTCCTGCTGCATATGTTCCTGGTGTATTCATTGCCGCTACGAAGTTGGATACCCATTTATCATATGTGTAGAACCCCGCAATGTCTGCTGGGTTTATTTTATTTGCTTCTATTACATAATATGTCTGTCCATTTATTGTCGCCTGTTCAACTGGCACCTGGCCCTTAATTACATAGAGGTCCTGTAAGGGTACGTATGGTTGATTATTTATTGGATCAGTTTGTCCAACAAATTGACCATTCAATTGAACTATCTGGTTATGATTATTAATTATTGTACTTGCATACTGTCCATTCCATATTACGTCATGTAATGTAGTTCCATTATTTAATATTAAATTACCTACAGGGTCTGTCTGTCCATTATAATTTATTGTTTGACCATTTGGTACAAATGCTTCATAACCATTTTGAGATCCTACATATTGTATATGTTCATTATGTGAAGGTAATGCATGTATTCCAAATAATGCAAATCCTATAGCAGCAGCAGTAACAGCAACACCAACTGCTATTGATGCATATTTTGCAGCTATACCTCTACGACCACCAAGTCTTCTTTCCAAATATAATCCTATTGAAAGTGAAGATCTTGTATAAGGAGATAATAATAATGTATAACTTGCTATTACTGGTCCATATTCTTTCAATTTTTTCAATTTATCATCTAGATATTCTTTAATTTTTCTAATATTTTTTATATTTCCTATTCCACTTAAAATAGTATCTAAATCTAAATCCTTAGGTCCTTGCATATAATATATTTTTAGTAAAGCTTTAAAAAGGTAATTATTTTTATAATTATTAAATAAATAGACTCTATCATATAAGTTTTATAAGTATTCTTTCCTATTTAGAAAAACTAATATAAAATAATAAACACTACAACACCAACTATTAAAATAATAACCCAAATTGGTATTGAACTAAACAAAGATTTGTTAGATGTTGTACTTATACTTGGTATTGAACTATATGAAGATGTACTAGAAGTTGATGAAGTTGATGTGGTAGGAATATTATTTATAGTAGTAGTTGTAGTAGATTGACTTATTTGATATGGTAATGGTGTTATTGCCATATATATTGAACCTTGTCCATTTGAAATATTATTTAATCCAAACCATGCTAAATAAAGATTATTATTTGAAATTGTTGCTCTTGGAATTATTGTAAATTGAGTTGTATAATTAACAATTGATTGTAATTCTGTACCATTCCAATAATATACACTTAATAAACCAGGTCTCCATGCAATTATAACATATCCATTATTCCATGATATTGGAAATGCACTTTCATATATTGGCAAATTAAATGTTAAATTTTGATTAATTGTTAATACTCCATTATAAAATTGATATAATGAATTACCAACAAAGCCAATATCCGTTGCACTTACAAATTCAATATTTCCATTATTCATGTTTACCAAAGCATAAGTACCATTTAGAAATTGAACAGCTACAAGACCATTATTTGCACTTAAAATACCAACAATACCTGGAATATTTAAAGATTTAATAACATTACCTGAAAGTGTTAATTCTTCAAGTATTGTATTATTATATGTAAGGGATAATGTAGGTTCATAAACTAAATATATATAATTTCCATCACTAGCATAACTCATTGCATCACCGCTTGTTGTTAAATTAATAACAGGTCCCCAAACATTATTATTTAATATTGAAGATTGAAGGAGAATTGTTAAATTATTTAAACTATAACTTCCCATTGGCACACCAGCCCATAGCATTATTAATGATCCATTATTTAATTCAACTAAAAGAGGACTAGCTTCTCCCAAATCATTGAAATTTGGTAAAGGTGCATTCGTTTCTTCAGTTCCATTAAATACTAAACCATTAATAGTTGCAGGAGATGTAGATTCTGTATAATAAATATAAACAAGACCATTATAACTAGTTATTGAAAACCCATAACCAAAACTAGCATTATTAGTTATAATAATAATTGATGTATTTGTATTTTGTTGGCCATTTAAAGTTGTTTGTGCTATAATTTTTGTACCTAACATTATCAAAGATAATATAAAAAATATAACTATTGCTTTAAATTTATTTTTCATATAATTTTCTAGTATTATTTATTTTTAAGTATTATGGTTATTGAAAATTTACTATAAAAAATTAATAAAATCCAAAATTTTTATAAATGATATGAAATCAATAAGCGATAGTGTAATAGAACTTATTATTGTAATTATTATAATAATATTTGTAATATTAGTTTTCTTTAATGTATTAAAAGGTCTTAGTTATGCAGGTAGACCAGAAGCAAAGTTTGGATATGCATTATCAGGAAGTATAAGTTTTATGGTAAATCCAGTAGCACAGGGGGTATCTGATGTTTCAACAATTGCAAATGATGTATTAATAGGAATTATGGCCGTCACAGCTGTTGTAGGTATGGTTAAGGGATTTTACGAAACTTATAATGCGAATATAGAAATTTTAAAAAGTGCAGGATTTAGTGAAGAAGAGATAGATCAGATACCTTTAAAAGATTTGGTATTTACAGATCTTCAGACTGGAAAATTTCCAGTAAAAAATATTGTAGGGAGTATTACAGATGCATATGAAACAGTATTTTTAAATCCTTATGGTGGTGGTTTATTATTTGGAACTATTGGTTTAGATTTATCATCTGATGCTTTAAATAATTTAGCTCATGCATTGCAAGGGCCAATTTTATATTATTTAGTTCCAGAAGGTGTAGTAGCTGTGAATTTAAGTAATATTGATGGTTCCCAAATAAATGAAATGCTTAATGATTTAAATGACTCATATGTAAATAATATAGAACAACAACAATATTGTAGTAATCCAACATCATCAGCATGTCAAAATTTATATGCAACATATTTAGTTGCAAAATATTTATTCTATACATATGGAGAAACACTGGGACAAAGTGTAACTATAGCAGGAAATCATAATGAATATGCATTATTATTATTTGACTATAATAGTACATATAATGTTACATTAAATGATGTTTTATGTATGCTGGAAATGATGAAATATTATAATTATATTCCATTGGAAGTTATGTATGGAGATAATGTAACAGTAAATAGTAATAATAATATTGCCTGTCAGGTTTTAAGTAGTGTAGATCCCAACGCAATGTCAGGAAATCCACAATATTCAAATAATGTATATAATAAACTATTAGTAAACTCTTTTGAAGTAAACAGTAGTGGCAAGCCTAATCTATTAAGTTCAACTTCAAATAATTATCCACCAAATAATATTACAATTATTCCAGGTAATCTAACATTACCAAATGGTATAATAATAGAATATACATATGAGGGTGGAAATAGAGCAATTCTATTAACATCAATTTCTGGGGGAAGTTAGTTTATAAATTACAAAGTTTTTAGATTTATAATGGAAACTGGAGAACTTTTAAAGATAATCCTAGCATTAATATTTATTGTACTAATATTGATATTTGTTTTTGACATATTGGGACCAAAAATAGGGCTAAATATAGATATATTTTCAAAATATCAATTAATAGGAGGAAATGGATAAAAGAACCCAATTAGATACATTTTTAATAGCAATAATATTATTTATAGTTGCTTTAGTATTGTTAGTAATATTTATGTACTTTTATTTCAAAGGTGGAGTAAATTTATTTAATAGTATAAATCAAACAAATGGCACAAATGTTGTAAATAGTATAAATAGTAATAATTATGGCTGATAATGCAATAAATTTTTTAATATTTTTAATTATTGCAATAGTAATAATAGTTTTAGCAATATTATTTTATTATTATATAGTAAATAATTCTATGCAGGTAAATGCAACAAATATAGGGTATAAAGTATTAAATCAATCTGGATTAGGATAATATGAAAGGAGATTCTCTTATTAAAATAATTTTTGATATAATAGTATTAATTGTATTGGTAATTTTTATATTTTATATTATTATAGCACTTATTGGATTAGCTATGGGGAAAGCTTTTGAATATATCGGATATTTAAATTCAATTGCTGATGCTATAAATAATAATGCTACTGGACAGATATTTATAGATAATTATGATTATAATTATGTTTTTGTATTGACGTATAACAATGGATGGTATTTACAATTATATCATTGTTTTCCTCCGAACTTTGTTGTAGGTCTTTTATCTGTTAAATTAGTATATTGGAATGTTTCTACAACAGATAGTGGAAATACTGTTATATTTGCACCAGCATTAGCATTTTGTAAATTAATAAAACAAAGATCATTAAATAATGTAAATGAAATAAATATAACAATACAAGGATTAAATGATAATGCTGGTTTATTAGCATATTCTGAGAATAGTGATTTAAGTGATTTTCAAATTGCTATATATATAACAGATCATTTCTTTCCAGAAGCATATTCATTCTTTCTTACTATATTAAATGATACAAATATAACTTGTAATAGTAGTGTATGTAGCTTTATAGCTAATGAAAGTAATTATATAGAAAATGGTAATATATATTGTTCTCCATATTCAAATATGAATTCAAATAACAATAATTTACCATATAATTCATCGGTATGTGTTGAATTATCAGGATTTCCACAGAATTCTCAAGTACAGCTTAGTAATTTGGAAGGTGAAATAATAGATGCTGATACATTAGAAACTCTCTTTCAAGAGGATTTTCCATTATTATACTTTGCAGGTTCTTTACCACCAACAGTAATGTATATAGATGTAAATAGTAATGATGGAACGGCAGATATTAATGTATATATAGGAGAAACTGTTTCATAATATGGATGATGAACTATTAGATACAATAATAGCATCAATATTTTTAATAATTGTATCGTTAATAGGAATATATTTTCCATATATTGTTACAAGAATATTTGGTACTCATAATCCTTATTTAATATTAGAAGTTGCTGGTTTTATTACATATTCAACATCAGAACCTGGAACTATGGATGCAGTATTTTTAGTAACTAATGGACCAACCTTTTTCTATGAATTTAGGATAATTCCTCCAATGCAATCATACGATCTGTTTATTCCTTTATATAATAATAATGATTTTTTAGTTAGTATTGGAATATGCTATATGTATGATGTATGGGAACAGCTTGCAAATGATGTATTAACTTCTTTTATGACTGAAGTAGGTTCATATTTTGGTGGGGATTTATCATCAATTGCAAAAATAACAGTAATAAACACTCTTGGTACATATGGATTATATACTTATCAATCTGCACTTTCACAATATTCATATGGAAATCATAATATTTTTGGTGATATTTTTAATGCATTACAATCTTCAGTAGGGCCTTCTCTATGGGCTGCTGGAGAAACTACTATAATGCAGGTTGTAGATATGGTATTAGATGAAGCTTTACCACCTCCATTTGATTTTGCAGCTGGTTTTGCACTTAATATGTTAGTTACTTCGGCAATCACTTTATATCAATACTGGCAAGCTACATCTAATCCATATACTAGATGTTATTATAATCATTTTTTAAATAATGGTGAATATACAGTATATCATCCATATTTAACATTATCAATATATTATAATCCAAATTTCACATTTTATAATGGATGTAATAATCAGTATTTATGTAATAATTATACATACATATATAATTCAACTGAAGAATCAGAAGATAATATATTTAAATTAGATTTAGGAAATATAAATAATGAGGGTCAAGAAGTATTTCCAGAGTTTATTATTTTATCGAAGGTGGGTGTAGAATATGGAGGCCCATATCTAAATATATCAATATCATATTCTGAATCATGAGATCATTATCCTTAAAAGATATAATTGAATATATAGCTGCTGCAGTTGTTATAATAGTTACATTTTTTATTGTAGCAATATTATATGCGTTTTTTAATATTGAGTCATATTCAGAATATACTTATCAGCAATTTACTAATAGTTTATTGATTGATAGATTAAATTATTGTTTATATGAAAATACAGGAAATCCATTATTATTATTTTATGCTCCAAATTTGCAGATTATTAATGAATATAATAATACATATCAACAATGTTTCATGAATGTATCTGGAACACTTTATTATTATATTAATCAATCAAATCAATCAGATCAAGTTAACTATACATATCTAAATTTTTCTTATGATGATTATATATATTTCTTTTTCTATGATATTAACAATATAAATAATTCATATTCTTATGATCCATATAACCTTAGTTTTGAAAATAATATAAGTGTAAATCCAAATTATGTTGCATATAATATTAATAATGTTAGTTATACATATGATGGAAGTTTAGCATCCTTAGATCAGTTTTTAATCAATTATTTCTATAATTATAGTTTATATATATTTAATGAAACAGAAAATGCATATGAAAACTATCAAATTGTAAATAATACTGCAATATATGAACTGGCTTCTTATGATTTATCTGAAGGAATTCTTTATTATTATTATAATGAAATATATATACAACCAATAGCTTCATATTATATTACTTTACCAGAATATGATAGTGGAGAACCTGTAATAGTATCTTTATATGGAGTAGGAAATCTTTATATGAATGGAATATATAATGAAATATGTAATATAATTGCCGGAGGCCAAATAAATATATCTTCTTGTCAAATTACTGAAGTACAATGAAAATACAAATTGGTTTCTTTTTATCATTTATGGTTGCAATATTAATTATTATAGTAATATTCTTTATATTTATTTTTGGTATATTTTCATATGGAAATCCAACACTAAATAATATTGCAGATTTAAATACTGTTGGTATTGAATATAAATCTGCAAATGGCTTTTTAGATTCTTTAATTTACTTTGATAATGTAACTGTTCCTGTAATAGATATATATGCAGGGTTTTATAATGATACAGAATTGGATAATTATATAATAAATGAATTGGTAAATGATGAATTATATTACTTAAATAATTCAGCTACAATTCTATCGTTCTATTTAAATAGTTATACAGTTATTGGAGTATGCCCAAATAAAGAATATATACCTTATAATGTTTATTTAGATGGTGAATTATATACATTGTATGTTTGTCCGCCAACAGTATTATATAATTTTTATGTAAATTACAGTTATAATATATATAATCCATATAATCAATTAACTCAAAGTTAATAATTTTAAAATTCATTGATTTTATATGAAAACATCTTTAGCACCATTGGCATTATTAATGGGTGTAATAATTTTAATCCTCTTTGGTATATATTATTTAAGTTCTCAGATGGAACTTTCAACCCAATCTTTAAAATATTTAAGTGAAGATTATATTGCATATCAGGGATTCTTATATTTATTATTTGTTTATATTCCATTTGATATTAGATATAATTTAATAAATAATCTTTTAACAAATATTTTTTTAGGATCTACATATAATATAAGTTATGTATTTGAATATGAAAATAATATTCCAGATTATTATTATTACTCTTGTGAAAGTCCTTTTTTATTTTATTTAGGAATAACAAAATATAATATAGCTATTACATATTATATTAATTATGTTTATTCTATTGGAAATAATTATTATATAAATTATTCATTATGTGTTCCAATAATTCCTTTAGATAATTTAAATGATATAGATAATAATATTTTTTATGGTGTTGCAAATATTGTAGAACAAGATTTAGAAAACGAAATTGAATTTTTAAATTTTAAATATGCAAATTTTTCATATCAGGATTTTTATTATGACAGTTCTAGTAATAGTTTTGTATTATCAAATCCTCAATATTCTTTCTTTGTATTAAGCAAATATGAAAGGGATTTATCTTTTCCTCAATTAAATAATCAAATAGATTATTCAGTATATCCATTTTTATTATATTATAATGAATTAATTGATTATTTATATAATCAAACATTTCAATTCATATATTATAATTTAACAAATCAATCAGATTATATATATTTATATCAAAATTCGTATTCTAATATAACAATTGGTGATAATTTATACTTATATTTGTCATTTAATAATACCTATTATTATGTTCTGGATTTGTATACATCTCAACTTATGCCTCCAGGATATCCAAATATTACAAAGGTAAAAATTGTAATACCATGTGAATCTGTTGGACAGATTGTAAATAATCAATGTATTGTAAATGATACATATAGTGAATATATGAATGAATGCTTATATTCAAATATAAATAATATATTGTCAAGTTACAATTATACAATATTAAATAAAGAGAATATATTCAATGGATATTGGTATAATATGACTAGTGTAAATATTATTAATGAAGAAAATGTAGAAGTTGATAGAAATTTCGTTGAAAATATATTAGAAAATTATGCATATTATACTGATGGATATTATCCAGCTTTAATACCTGTAGATCTTCAAATAAATTAT
>Ga0209224_1000347_pt1 | contig 11501 bp, 6 predicted proteins | sample MonGeyMetagenome_FD_184731 | JGI IMG/M metagenome (GOLD analysis project Ga0209224, IMG submission 184731) | Hypoxic/sulfidic aquatic microbial communities from Monarch Geyser, Yellowstone National Park, USA - MG (SPAdes) v2 (version 3) | ecosystem: Environmental > Aquatic > Thermal springs > Hot...
CTGATTAGTAACTACGTATTGCAACGTCAATGTTTGACCAGGCACTCCGCTCGCTGTCGATGTGCCCGTTATTGTTATGCCCAACTGCGGCACAAAGACCGTCTCATAACCAAATGTGGCTATTGCAGCACCACCGATCACCGCATTCGTAGAAGAGGACGACAGTGGTATCACGTACCCCCCGACCTTGTATTTCTCGGCACCTGTACTAGCCATGCCTGACCCCGACAGTAGCGTTGTTGGTATAAAGTAAATAACGACTAATGCACCAGTGTGAGAACCCACCTTAGGCGCCGGCGGTACCTCAATAACATCGCTAATTTGCTGCTCCGGTTGCAGCTTGTACGCCTTAATGTACTTAGACTGAGCTAACTGCGAGGGTAGCGGAGGCGGTAGTGTCTGCGTTGTCTGCATTGCCACCGTAGCCGACGATAGCAATTGCTCCAGGTACTGTGCAAGCTCTGCCGCGTCGTCTGCGTACTCCTTATCATAAGCCCTCATGTATTCCTTCGCCTTATTAATTAACGTAACTATTGAACCGAGGTCTGATAATTGAACATTTGGGACCGCCTCGACATGACCAACATCGGGCACCGCAAACACCAACGCCTGTATCGCCGGTTGGTTGGGCTGTGACGGCGCACTCGACGGTACATTACTCGCCGTTGGTTGGGACTTCGTTGGCTGAGCACCAGGCGGCGTGTAACTACCACCCTGCTGAGGCTGTTGCTGGGCTGAAGGCGCACTAGGTGATGGGAACACGAACGTTACAGGTACATTCGCATTCAACGCCACTTCCGAAGTACCATAAGCAAATGCTAGCCCTAGCACAATCGTACCGCCATACGTGCCGGGCTTGCATAGGTTGGTGGGTAGACTCGGTATAGTAAACGAAAACGAGAACTGCCCCTGGCCTTGTTGTATTTGACTTGGTTGTATTTGTATCGTGCCCAGCTCCATTGTCGGAGAAAACGTACCGCAGCCGTTGATTATTAATTGCTGTAGCATAACGGGAACCAGAACAGGAGGGGAGGTGGAGGTCGGTATTATGCTCATACATGCGTTAATTGTGATCGATAATGGCTGACCTACAGACCACATGTTTGTTGCAGGCTTTACTGAAAGTATAGCAAATCGGGATGGGCAAGAGGGATTTTGTTGCGGCACCTCTGATGGCGATGGAAATATGAATGTTGAAGGTACCATCAACATAGCTGTTAGTACTCTATAATCATTGCTTGGTGGTATTGAGTTTGCAAGACCGGGCTGTAAAAATTGCACAATTCTAATGAACGTCTGCCCCTGATACTGCCCCTGCTGACATAGCGTTAGCGATGGACAACCAAATATTATTAACTGGGCCGCCGCGCATTGTGAAAAACCGGATGGACAAATACCAGCAAGATAGAACTGGCCTGTTTCAGCATAAGGATTACCTGTGCCATTCACTATCAGTTGAAATTGATTACAGCCTTCAACATAAATAGCAGCACTATAATAAGCAACCTCCGGTACCTGAACCAGGGCTTGTAATAAATCATTATACAGGGTTGCAGCTGTTATGTATATTTCTGCATAATTACTTTGCGTATTACAACTAAGCACGTGGTAAGTTATCTGGTTCCATCCTTGCATTGGTTGAACTATCCATATAGTAGCATTAGCATTAGCTGTATTCGAGTCGACCTTGAGAACACAGGGATTGTCCGGAGACGCCGTTGAACAACTCTCGACTTGGTTTCCATTACTGTCAATAAACACGACCCCCGCTATAGCGGATGTTGTAATTACGGTTAAAGACTGTGTTGGGTAGAAATACGGAGTGTCATAATAATAGTATGTATTACCATTTACTTGTATAGTATCATTAGCAGGTTGTGAGTCGACATACCAATCACCAACCCAATTATTACCCTGTGTATTGCAGAAAGGTTGAGGCGGTATGTTGTCTACGCAAACCATTATCCTCGATGTAAATGGGGCCGTTAGTAGGAGCCTTGCTTTAATTCCAATTGGCGTGGGTAGGGACATAGCCCCAACGTATGTATTTTGCTCATTAAAAATAAAAAAATTATTCTGAATCTACGTTGTGACTTTTATTAATTGGGACTTGTTCAAATAAACTTAATGGCAAACCTCGCCCTTTAGGGCAGGGTCTCACCACTACATGGAGTCTCATGAAAATAGATTTCAAACCCCAGCTTTACTAGAGTACTCAGTAGCTTCACCAAAGGGGAGGATGGTCGTTTCGTATTTAATTGTTTTTAATTAAAAAATGCTTGTCTCACGAGCTTGTTCCTGCTGATTGTACGAACACCAAAGTATATGCTATTTTGACTTGTTTATCTGGTGATACCTTAGGTGTCAGAGTTGATGCCGAAAACATTAATTTATAAGTCGAAGCCGCAGTTGTAGAGCTTGTCGATGGTACAGAAATGGTAATTGTTACACGTATCTCGGTACATGCCGATATTCCGGAGCCTGCTTGATCGTATACACATAATTGCGCCTGCCCACCACTAGACTGCAGCGCCTGCAGAAGTGCTTGTTGAAGCCCCTGTGGTAATACGCATGTGTACGAACCATCGTTGTTCTCGTTACACGTTAACGTGAACGTAGATGCGCCAACATTCATGGAAACGCCGATGGTAATACCGGCAATGGTTAATATCTGAGCGATAGATGATGGTATATCAACCCTGATCGTTGCTTGATTGGACTGCAAATCAATCATTATTTGTTTTGTAATTGACGATAAAACCGACTGCATAAGTGATTGAATCTGGGATGGCGAGATATTAACATACATATTATTATTTATTGATATCGACGCTGTGTTATTACATGCATCTGTGCTCAATTGAGGATTGAAATACACGTTCTCCGTAGTAGGTATTATGTATGCTATAAAACATGCTTCACCAATACTATACGATTGCATAGTAGATGAGCCCTTAGCCAGTAGAATTAACGGCCCACATACAACATATGGGAACCACCCGACTATATTGTATGTTAGTGATGCCGAACTTAATGCAGCAGATAATGCGTTTTGAACATTACTCGGCAAATTCGGTGGTAGATTTACCGATGTCGACGGCGCTCCTGTTGTTAAGTTAAGCAATGTGGGTGATACCGAACTGACAGATGCGCAATCCGGGTCATTAAATGTAAGCGCCACATCACCACTTGATGTTATGTGCGGTACTGCAAAGACGAAAACCACGTCGTTCCACGTCGTTGTAGCTTCTTTGCCGCTTAGTGTTACATTGCTGCCATTTACGGTTAGATATGCTGGTGAGTACAGGACGAGAGTAGTTGGATTAGCACCAGACATACCGCCTGGCGAGCAATTCCACACGTTGGCACTTATTTGCATAGCTGGTAGATTCAGCGGTGTATATATGTCGAACCTCGGGATACCACTGCCTATGCCCAGTGCCTGGTTGCCAAGGCACGCCTTCACTTGAACTGTAGATAACGGTTGGGCGCTTGTTACGGCTGTGAAGCTACTCGAATTAATCGGAAGGTTCTGGATTGACGCTATGTTTATTGTATTGGGTATACTTAGGCTACTTGGTGTGTAGTTAATCGTTAGGTCGAATGAGTCAATTACATAAAACGGTGCCTGTGAAATCGGCAATATACAAATCTGTGGTGCTGGACATTGGGGACAGTTGGACGGTGGTCTTCCGCAGTACACGTTCTTGATGTATGCGTCACTTACGTCAATGTTTCCATCCGTATATGATACATTCGTGATTTGGGCATAGGGTATCTTTGGGGTTATTGTTACGCGGTACACAGCCTGGGCTACCAAGTTACCGCCTGCGTTGTTGTAGTTGACAACTACATTAATTATTAATGGGTACCCAGCATCAAGCTGTAAACTGGTTGTTGACGGTGTAAGTATGTATAGTACTAACTGCCCTGCATTGGACATGCTAACCGTATCGGAGCCGAGCGTGCAGTGTCTCTTGTCTGTTGATGATACAATATCCACCGCGGCACCACTTGCATAGTCACCATCAATGAATGCGCCAACCGATATTGCTGAACCCACGTTGTTGTCTTGCACGTCGACATAGCCAACCGATACTGATGATGCGCCGTACACCGTAGAGAGCGGTAGTCCAACCATTAAGACTGCCGTGTTAGTAAATGGATTCTTTGAAGACGCTATTCCTGTGCATGTCAATTTATCCGCCAGATTTGTCGGTACTATGTATGTTGAGTAGTTCGGGTAGTCAAGCCCTATCAGCGCTAAGTACGGTTGGTTGTTGGCTGATATCCCATACGCCGTCAGGTTCATGTCAACCTCATACGCAGGCGGAACGATTTGTTGGCTCGATGGTATAGCTAGTATCAACACTGCTGGTTGCATTTCCCCATTGGTTGGTTGTGTTCCGCTTGGTACTACCGATATGTACATATTATTATTAACTAGATAGGTGTATGAGTAGTACCCGCTCGTTAACGACTGTACATAAGTCCACCCGGCGTTCTCAAATAATTGCGGAATATTTCCGCTTACGGTGAGTGACCCTATGTTCTGGTTAACAACGACTATTGTGGGTATGTTGTATATATTGGTTATTGTGAACAGCTTGATTGTTACGTCGTTCAAGCCGATTGTTGACAGCGGTATGTGTATCCAAACATCAACTGGCGTGTATAAGTTACCGCTTGAGTCATAGCAAGTGTTAGTCTGTGTACCACATGCCAGGTTCACTATACCGTTTGCAAACAACTGCGGGCTGAAGACCACCTCATACAGGTACATGCCTTGCGATGTAGGTATAACAACAGCACCGGCGTAGTACTTAGACGGTAGCTGGAATGTGCTCGATACTGCAGTGCTCGGTGTCGGTACGCCGACTTGTAATGTTGTGGATGATGTAATCATGCCGGACTGAGATGATGGGTCGTTTGGTTGCGGAGTCATGCAGTTTACATTTATTGTTGCTGTTGTGGAACCCGTAACCAATGTACACGCCTGCGGGAACTTTGATGGTAACTGTGATGGGTCTATGTTGTATATATTCAGCGCTGTCGAAAACGTCGCCGAATTTCTTGCAGATATGCCGAAAACCTGTGATAGTAAATACGGAACACACACCACAGCCTGAACCTGCACTGGCACGTTAACTGCTGTGTGGCACGGTGAGTTGGGCGTGTATGGTGCATTAGCCACAGCAGTTACTGAGGTCGATAAATCAGTTCCTGTCACGCCTTCGTACGCGACAACTGTGTTTGGCGTGTTTTGATATGTGGCTGTTACATATAGGGACACAAGCATTACGTCTTGGTTGGACGTTATGCTCACGTCCATTGGTATGTTGCTCGGGACACAAGCATTACCGCTACTACACGGTGTTGATATCGATATCTGAACCTGCGTGTTCTGGATAGTTGCGGCTACCACCTTAATTATTGCCGTGCTGTAGTACTGCGAGGTGCTCATCGAAGAACTAAACACCTTAAATATAAAAAAGAAGAATACACTAACAACGTTGTTTGTTTTATTTTTAACCAATTGGTTTTGTTTTCAACCACCACTCTACGGTCCTCCTTATGCCCTCCTCGAACGATATGGTTTGTTGCCATCCTAGGGATTTCAGCTTATCGCACCTGAGCGATTGGCTCCGTATTTCTGGGTATGGTGATGGTACTTCCTTCACAACACCGTTTGGGAAGTACTTCAGTATTTCCTTCACAACCTCGTCACTTGACTTTATATCCTTAGAGCACACATTAATCACTGGGTAGTCTCTGCCCTTCTCGGCAATTGTTATTAACGCATTGACCAAGTCGTCAATATAGATGTAGGCGCGCTTCCCCGCCGGTACATATAGTGTGAACGGGATGCCCTTCATGAACGACCAAATAGCCTTCGGCACAATCCTGGTCAGGTTTGTGTCACCTGGCCCATATATATTCACGGACCTGGCCACCGTCACATCTAAGCCGAATTCCTGCCTGTAGGCAAGCGCTAAGAAGGTCGCCGCCAGCTTAGATGCACCATAAACACCGCTGTTCCTGGCTAACGGCGCATCCTCATCGGCGTCCTCGACCTCCCCATACTCCTTGTCCGTACCCAACACGACGACCCTCGCCTTGCCATACCTACGCGTTGCCTCAAGTACTCCCAAGACAGCCCTAACGTTATTTAGAGCCGATTCGTAGGGCATATTGTGAACCTGCGCAACTGTGGCATCTGCAGCTAGGTGGAAAACCGTATCCACGTTGCGTTCAAGCATTAGCTTAAGCATGAACTGCCAGTCGCCAGCATCACCGCCAATAACATCGGCACTGCGTGGATGTCTGGCAACACCAACAACGGAAATGCCACGCGATTTTAGTGCATTTATTAATGCATTCCCTATGAAGCCGGCGCCGGTCACGAGTACTGACTGCATTAATCCGTTATTTCGCATTCATTTAAAATACGTGCAGGCTACATACTTTTTATTTTGTTTTAATAACACTATATTCTACGATGGTAAAAACATGTTATGGGATGATTACGTACCTGGCTGATATACCTAAGGCTAGGTTCCTGGTTGAGCTTGTTAGGCCGTACTTTGATGAGGTGATTGTTGTGTACACAAGTGAGGAGCTACCCAGTGATTTTGAGGAGTTCTTGGTTAGTAATAATGTAAGGCTTATGAGGTTTAGGTGGATTGACAACTTCGCACAGGCGAGGAACCAGTACGTATATGAAGCCAGAAGATTGGGTTGTACGTACCTGATGGTCAGCGACTCAGATGAGTGGCCATCGCCATACCTGCTTCGCGACTTCAAGCAGTTGGTTGTAATGTGGTTGAACGATAATATAGCGATGGTTAGGTTGCAGAGCATGGACGTATTTATTGGGTTTAATGATGATTTAATAAACAAGTATATACAACGCGGATTCCTGCTTACCCCCGAGGAAAATAGGGAGATATATGAGTACTTAGTAAACGTGCTTGAGGGCGGAACCACTAGCAAGCCCAGTGTCCCAATAACAATTGTAAACCTATCATCATTCCATAAACCACTTATTTTCATGCCCGATAAGGGAGAGTACATATGGGGTGAGCCTCATGAAATCCTGAATATAAATGGTAAAGAGATCTATCTATCATATCCATACTACTACATGCATGTAAAGTCGATACTTGAGATTTGGGAACACGCATTGCGTAACGTCTTTATAGGCGGTGGAGGACTTAATGTTAAGGAGCAAAACCCATACTGGGTAATACTCGGGAATGAGACAAAGAGCAGGGGCTTGGATACCTGGCAGAAGTTCAGGAAATACTTGCTTGAGCAAGCTATGAAAAAGCAGGTACCTAGGTGGGTCATTGACTTGTTCGTCCAAATGTCGCTTGACTGTAATAAGCCGTGGTCAGCCGAGGTTGCTGACTCGCTTAGGTGGTTCAATGCCATATACAATGTTTATGTTGCCATACCATGTAGTAACCTGGGCACGCCATACACTAAATCAACACTTGCCACTCATGCACTATTACCACATTGGGGCGTCATTGTTGAGCCTGATGTTGCGTGGTCTTTTGTTGAAACCTACGGTGCTAATGATTTTGTAAGACAATATATTGCATCACCAACTAGCGCGTTCGCCGTTGTCGCGCGTTTGTACGATGCAATACTGTTCCGCCCTGCTGATAGGAGCGGTTTGCATGAGTATACTAAGTTGTTGCTTAGGACTGGTGATGTGAAAAGAATAGCCGAAATACTCCTAAACAGTGAGGAGTACAAGAACCGCATCGGCAATGAAGGGTTCCGCAATAGGGTGCTTGGGTGGGATGGAAATATTGACTACGGCGAGACCGCGCTCCCCGCGAAACTTATGTTGTGGCTGATGAATAGGAACTCCGGTTCTTTATTAACGATTGGTTGTGTTGATAAGAACCAGGTCAATGAATTGAAGACTAGGCATGTTGTGATTACGTATGATTTAACGAATAAGGGATGTGGACTGCCTGTCAACCCATGGCTTTACCCACTGCCTAACTACCAATTTGATTATGTAGTGGTTACGCCGATAATGCACCTACACCCGCTATCCAAATACGTTGCAACAACCGCGCTCGCCCTAACGAAGCCTGGCGGTTACTTAGTGCTCCCGCAACCAGCGCCGTTACTTGTGTATGTTGCTAAGGTCAGTGAAGTTGATGCTGAGTACGTGATACTTCAGCGTGTAATCATTAACATTAATGTTTAGCAATAATTCATTATGTCGCGTAATATTTGAATTAGTTCACGGTACCTCAATGGCCCTATCGCTTTTGGTATGTAGCTTTTTCCTTCCAAGTCTTCAAGTAATGACTTAGCCAACTCCTTGTCCTTGCATATTGATGAGTACTTCTCACCCAGTTCATTAATACGGGTAACCAATTCATTGTTCTGGCTCTGCAATTCATTGAGCTTACTCAGCAATTCATTGTATGTCGCCTGCAACTTCTCGTATTCCTGCCTCAGCCCCTCATACTTGCTTGCCAACCCTTCATACTCGCCCTTCAACGCTTCCTTCTCGCCCCTGCACTTCGCCAGTTCGTCCTGCATAGGCTTTATCGCATCCCTAGCTAAGTTCACATACACGTCCGCGAACTGCCCCAGCGTCTTTGATATTGCCGCTAGCTTATCACTAATTTGGCTCAATTTGTCGATGTGCTCGTTGAGGATTCTTGAGTACTTCAACCTACCCTCACACCCATAATACACATTCAGCAACTCATTCAACGCCTCATTGTAACTACGGAAGCCCTTCTCCCTAATGAAAGTCTCCAGCCTCTTGAGTTGCAGTGGATCTCCCGATATATCCCTTATCAACTCACTCAATAGGTCGTTACCCATACAGAACCAAACACAAAACAGTGCTTTAAAAACCCTTTGGCCTTTTTTACTTAAAAAGTTTCGACAACACTCCTCTCGCCAATTATTAGCCTGTAGCTTCCGTCCCTGGCATTGATTATTGAGTTTGGTCCCACAACGCTGTCGTGGAGCAATGCGTTAATCATTGTTATTTGCGCGTTGTCGTATATGAATGTCCTTGTTATCCTGCTTCTTTCACCACTTATTCTGGCGCTGTCCTCAATATTTACGAAATGCTCAACAGATGCGCCGCGCTCTATAATCGTGTTTCTACCTATATACGCTGGACCATACACATCACCATGCACTTCTGCGCCGCTTTCTACAATGACCCTGCCGTGTATGTTGCCATCAACTGCGCCGTAAATCCTGGGCTCCCTAATTTCGTCAAGCATGTACTGTATTAGTTCGAGTAGGTCGTCATATGTGCCCATGTCCTTCCACCAGTCCTTAGTTATTACGTACTTTACCGTTCTGCTCTCAACCAGGTATTGCGTGAGCAAGTCCGTTATTTCAAACTCACCCCTACTTGAGGGTGATAGCTTGCTGAACAATTTTGCGTATGTGTCCGCGTCTCTGAATGCCATGAGTCCAGTTAGGACGTAGGAGTTTTCGGGCGGTTGCTTCGGCTTCTCTATTATTGTTTTCACCTTGCCGTCCTGGATGACCACGTTTCCGAACAGTTCCTTACGTCTGTGCGTCGCTAGGACTATGTATGCATCGTAATCCCGCTCCTCAATGAACCTCCTAGCATAACTACACATCCCCCCATGGAAGTAGTTGTCTGTAAATACAACGATGAACGGTTCGGAGACGCCCGCGTCTATCCCCCTCATTATTGCGTCCGCCACGCCCAGCCTTGCAGATTGGTATGCAAACCTCGCGTTAATACCGATGTTCTCTATGTAATCTTTAACGGCAATGCTATAATGTCCGACCACCACCACGTAGTCGTCAATACCGCAACTGCTCAGGTCGTCAATTATCCACCTAATTATGGGCTTCCCCATGATTTTAATCAGTGGCTTCGGTACAGAGAACGTTAAAGGCTTCAACCTCTCACCATAACCCGCACTCAGGAGTATTGCCGTTACCACATTGGATGATTATAATAAAGTAATAAACACTACAAACCTAAACCCTTATAATGCACCAAACCTCAATAATTGTACATGGGCGGGATTAAGAAGTTCAAGGCTGTGGGTAAGGCTCCTCCTCAGCGTATTTATGCCGACATGGATGTGTGTAGTGGGTTGAGCGTTATCCTTGACGAGGTAAAGGCTAGGTCTGCCGTGCTTATGGAATGGTCCGAGCTGAGCGGTGGTGTGCTTAATGATTTGAAGGAGTTGTTGAGTAAGGACCCGAACGCTAGGATTGATTGGGGGTTGATTGAGGACTTCCTGGCTAAGCAACGCATGAGTAGGGTAATGCCTTACGTGCTTGAACTGAGGCGGTGGATTTTCACGAATGGGCAGTTGCTGAATGCGTTGATGTTGGCTACTGAGATTTACAACACAGCGATTAAGTACATAGACTTCGTCCAGAACGAGATGCAGAAACTGATAATGATTGCGAAAATGGCTGGTTGCCCAATCTGCATGAAGCTGTCTAATTACATAGCTGAGTACAACAAGGAGTACGGCGTTATTATCAATGCCACGAACAACTACCTAACCACGATAAACGAGTGGAACAACAAATGCGCATCACAAATACACGCAGAGTTCTGCAATAAGTACTTCACAGTAGCCAAGAACGTGGCTACAGTGCTGAAGAAACACATAGACCGCTCAATAAACGATTGCTATTAGTGCATATACTTCAGGAATTCTATGTAGTTCCTGGGGTCGTGGTTCCTCCTCGCGTCCTCCATGCCCTTTTTAGCGAGCTCGATTAGCTCGTTTTCGTCCATGGTCATTACATTAAATATTGCTGTGGCTAAGTCCCTTCTGTCGATGATGTGTGGTTTAAAGAATATGTCCGAGCCCTCTATGGAGTTCCTCTCGCTACCGCCGAAGCACTTGGCTGGAGCCTTTATTATTGACGAGATGTTCAGCTCATTCATCGGCGGGCAATCGAGGGTTATGACTGGGGTGCCCAGCGCGGTGGCTTCGATGAGCGGTAGCCCGAACCCCTCTATCCTGCTCGGTAGCAGGACTGACCACGCGCTTGATATTAGCTTGAGCAATGCACGCCTAGGCATTGGGTACCTGAGCTTGTATATCCCGAACAGCTGTAGCTCGTGCTCGCTTAAGCCGAACAGGTTTGGCGCCCTGTCGCTTATTATGAAGAGCCTGTAGCGCCTTGATACGGGTTCCGTAAGCCAGAGCCTGACCCACGTGGCTATTATTTCGTCAATTCCCTTACGCCACCAACTACCTCCGTAGTAAATAAAGTACCTGCGCTTGGTTAGCTCGCTTGGCTTGTACTCGTAAACGTCCTGGGGAAGCATGTGGTGCAGGTAACCGACAACGTTGGGCACGCCCGACTGCTTGAGCATCTCGTATGCATACTTCGAAATAGCAACAACAGCGTTCGGCTTATTCACGCCTGAGTAGTCGTGGTTAAGCCTGCCCTCGGTTATGCCGTAGACTATTGTGAACACGCCCTGGTTGGCTATG
>Ga0209224_1000354_pt1 | contig 11335 bp, 15 predicted proteins | sample MonGeyMetagenome_FD_184731 | JGI IMG/M metagenome (GOLD analysis project Ga0209224, IMG submission 184731) | Hypoxic/sulfidic aquatic microbial communities from Monarch Geyser, Yellowstone National Park, USA - MG (SPAdes) v2 (version 3) | ecosystem: Environmental > Aquatic > Thermal springs >...
AAGAACGGGCACATCAGAGGTTACGGAGCAGTGTATAGGTGGCTCAGGGTGTTCAGAAACGCCTCATGTAATGGTTAAACAACCCGGTTGCCATGTCCCCTCAGCAATAATGTGCATTAAACCTACCTGTAAAATTTGGTTTTTGTGGGATTTTAGCCCTCTGGAGCTGGGAATAAGAGGTTTAGCACCGGCATTAAACCTACCTTTGCCTTCGTGAACGCCAAACCCGAATACTCGAGTAAACTTGGCAGTAAGGGTATTAAACCTACCCCTTGACTAGTTACGTGATGCCTAGCGAGAGGCTCTCTAAGAAAATGCAGTTGGTGCTTTACCTGGCGAGGAAGAGCACCAGGATGGCTACATATGACGAGCTTGTCGATTACTTCGTGAATGAAAAGGGCTGGTCCAGGGCATTGCTTAATGCCTACCTTAGTGAGTTAGCGAAAAAGCGTGTCATTAGGAGGGCGTGGATTAGGGTTGGTGGGAAGAGGCACCGAGTATATAGGTTGAATGAGCAGGGTGGTGCACCATGACTAGGTTCAAGGTTAAGCCCAAGCCAGGCGCATGCACCGAGGGCACTAGGGCAAGCAGCCCCACACAAGCCTGTGCAAGGTGCATACTCGAGTACATACTGAGCAATAGGCGTAGGTTCATTAGGAACGTCCTGGCTGGCGATGGGGAACTCAAAGTCACAACAACCGTGCTGAAGAGCCTAGCACTCGAACTCTGTGGGCGTGACTTGAGTAAGGGTGGTGGTGTGGGCAGGTTGATTAGGGCACTCACGGCAATAGCGAGGAGGCGTGGTTACGCCGTCGAGTACATAATCGCTAGGCACCCAACAAAGACCGAGAAGCGAACAATATTCCTCAAACCCAAAAACAAGCCCAGGGAAAAGGCTAAGGCAAGGACTAAGGCAAGGAACTAAAAAACAATTATTTTTAATAATTTGTTTTTCTAGCCGACAACTCGCTATTCCTCATCGGTGCCGTTGCCACGCAACTCCTTGGCAATGGTGGCCTTCTTCTCCGTGATTGATTGCTCACGCTTTTGCTCGGTCCTGGGCAGTGCGTGAACCCTGAGCACCAATCCGAGAATGCAAAAGTATTCCATGTAATCCCTAAGTTGCTCATCGTGCTCATCAACACCAATGTCACCAGCCTTCCTCAAGTATTCCCTAACCTCCTCATCGACGCACCTCGGCACGAACTCCTTTATGTCCTCACCATACGCAGCTTCAAACAGATCAGCCAGCTCTGAGCGTTCGGCATTCCTGAGTATAGCGCGCATGCACTCTCTCGCATATGACAATGCATAGACCAACTCTGGCACGTTGTGGAAGTTCGCCCTACGTTGCAATTCATTTAGGCAGTTCTCAATGGATTCTTCCCTGACCAATCTCCTGGGTACGTACGTCATGGTCCCACCCGCATTTCACCCTGTGCCTGGGCGTACCCGTACTCACTCGCCAAATCATACATTATCTTTATGACTGGCAGGACACACGTGGAAACAGCCTTCCTGTACTCCCTTTCTCGCTCCATTATTGCGTGACTGCTCGTTAACTCCTTGTTACTGAGTAGGTGTGACTCTAGGCAGGCGGTCACGGCAGACATTAGTGAATCAACAATACTTGGACCTAAACGTGTGATCGGTATCCCCTCGTACTGTAAACCCCTCAGTAGCCTCCTTCGGTACTCGAACATGAGGACGTTGGGCGGGGGCAATAATTCGACAAGGCAGCCCTGGGTCAGTGGTAGGATCACGTCTTCCATAAATTTCTTAGGCTCAAGCAATCCAATCGGCACGTGCTTAACGTCCCCAGGCTCAGGTTCTGCCAGTGCTTCACTTATTGCTGCCCTACACTCCTCGTACGCCCTATCGAGCCTCGTCATCCTGACCCTAACCACATCGCTCATGACCCACCACCCTCACCAACCAACTTAGCCAGGTCGGCAAGTGTTTGACCCTTGCGTTTCGTGATTTCCCTATCAAGCCACTGGGGCAAACCGAAGATGGCTTTCGCAGGCACCTCATCAATGTAGTCCCTGACCAATGCCTTGATTAGCACCTCACGCCCACCGATGTACCTCGGGAGCTTCTCCGTATTGAGCTTCTCATAAATCCTGGTGTTGTACCCGTACCTAGCCACAATCAACTCTCCAGCCTTGGCGATGTCGGGTGGTAAATAATCCGTTGTTGGTGCGGTCATGATAACAATCGAGCTAATCGTCCTAGACACCCTAAGCAACTCCCTCAGGGCGAAGTAAGCCTTCCTGTAAACACCGCCCAGGTGGTACGCAGTCCTTGCCAAGATGTCATCCAGGAAGTAAACACGCCTATCGACAGAGCCACCACCAGCCAACTCCCTACCCAACTCTGCAACCTCGTTTATGAGGTTCATGAGACCCTGCGTGCCTGTGTAGATCGCCAACCCATAGCGAACATCAATGCCGTCAGGCTCGGCACAATACCTATTCATGCAGATCGACCCGTACGCCTTCTCAACAGCCTCGAGACAGTTATCGCCACCGCCGTGTGCAATGCATAACCACTCGATCAGTGCAGTCTTCAGCGCGTGATAGACGTAAGAAGTCTTACCAACACCCTGCCTACCAACAACGGCAACAAGCAAGTGCTTCCTGGTGCCCACTAGGACATCGAACATCCTCGAGGCAAGTGCCGAGTGCTCCCTGTACCACTCGTAAACCGTCCTTGAGTTCTCATCCATCAAGGAATAGGCAACGCTGGGAAATTTAAATTACATAAACAAAAAACATTCTATTTTAAGATGTTGATAATGCCCTTTGGCTCTCGATGATCGGCACCGCCACCAACCTCCTTCCCGCACCTCTCCCTTCAAAAGAAACAGCATAGCCTAGAAGGGCGAGTTTGGCTATCAAGTGCTTGTAGAAACGCGCATAGAAGCTAGTTTTGCGCCACCAACCGTTGGGCATGCACCTATCCACAATAAAGTGCTCAATAGAGGCGGTCGTAATCTTAAGCACACCATCACCCCTAGCCACGTTAGCGAGGAACTCCTCCCTGTGGCTCAACACGTACTCTAGGAACTCCTCCGCACACCTGACTGCACTGACGGTCTCACCCATGCTTATCGCCTGCGGTATTACCTAGCTTCGTGGTTCTCTTCGGAGGGGTTTCCGGCGGTTGGGTTAGTCCTCTGCATAGGTCCTCGTGCATGGTTAGTATTTGCATGAGGTTAGCCCTCATGAGCTTGGTTGAGCCGTATGAGTGCCAGTACCCTACCTTGAGCCTCATGAATGCCTTATCGGCTGGATCCCACACGTAAACCCTACCATCCATCTTGACGTGGTATATCCACACGCTCGTGTCGTAACTATTGATTATGTGGAATACCCTCTTTAGGGAGTTCATGCTTATCCCAAACACATGAAGCCTAACGGCAGGCATTGCTTGCCTAATGGCACTCAATACCTTATACACCAGGGGCGGTGACCTCATCATGCAAATAGAACCAACACCCCAGTACCTGAACCTCTGTGGTGTTACACCGTGGCTTTTGTACAGGTCTAGCGATTCCAACCATTGACTGGGGTCATTGAATCCTTGCAAGACTGGGACTACCTTATCAACAACACCTAGGTCTTCTGCCAAGGCTATTAGTTCTACCCCATGCTCGACTGTTTTCCTAATACCCTCACTGATAGGCAAACCCCTCGGGTGTAGGATATCTAACGGCAGATCCAGTGTCGCTATGTAATCAACCCCTGCCTTAAGTGCGAACTCGAGGTAGTCCCTATCTGAATATGGGTAATCAAACCCATGGAAATCGGCATAGAATTGTTGTGCACCTGAGTCCATGAACAACAAGCCGCCCAGCGACTTGGCTAAGTCGAAGTCTGTGCTCATCACGAACCTGCCGTTTCTGTAGTAGGTGCCTGCCGACAACAGCCAGTTCAAGGGCCTAACGCCTGTACTGGCTGCTGCCTCAATAGCCATCCTGCCCGAGCCAGCCAGGAACAACACTGGGCACTTGAGCCTAGCCAACTCCCTAGTAATCAACATCCTAAGGAACTCACTCTTATCGCCCCTGGCATATACTTGTGCAAGCTCCTCGAGGTTGCTATAGAGGTCGTCAGGGAGCTTGAATGATACAATCTTCATTTTCCATCACCCCTCACGGTATTACCTAGAACCGTGGCTTTCCTCGGTGGGTTTTCCGGCGATCTAGCCTCACGTGTATCGCACCTACACCTCACGCTCAATCCCCACAGGTCATTGATGACTCCCTCAAGCTCCTCAATCACGTCCTCAACAATGTACCACCTACCATCCTCACTAGCCTCCCTAAGCTCCTCAACAAGCCTCCTAAGCCTGTCAATGACCTCATCCAGGTCAGGCATGCTGACCACCCCTGACCAGGTTCACAACACCGAGGTCCCTCACGTACTCAACAAACCCAGCCTTCTCGAGGTACTTGATTATGGTGCTTACTACTGTCCTCAACCTGGCGAACCCGTCATCGGTTATCCTCCTCTCCTTGATCTCGATGCCCAGTGTTTCTAGGGCGAATTGCACCTCCTCATCACTTGCCCTGGATAGGTCAATCGCCAGCCTCTCGAAACCAACCGACCAACAGCAGGGCCTGTTTAGGTAACCAACGACCCAATTAACCAGGGTTTCGGCTATTGTGGTTGGTGCCCTCAACTCCCTAGCCACGTCCTCAACGAGGGTGGTTGGTATGTTGATAACCACCAAGCGCTCCTCCCTAGGCTCACTGACTTGCTTAGGCTCCTCACTGGGCTTAGTCTCTGGTTTTTCCTCCCTGGGCTTCTCAATAAACCTGGCTAGCCTGGTTTGGATTGGCTTGGTGGGTGCCGTTTCCCTCCTCTCCTCAACGGGCTTTGCCTCGGCAGGTTTGGCTTCTGGTTTAACTTCGGGCTTAACCTCGGGCTTTGCTTCGGGCTTGGGTTCGGGAGCCACTGCAGTGGGTTCCGCCTTAGTGACTGGTTTGGGTGGGGCTTTGCAGTCGATGCTTGGTGCATCATGCCCACCGCACTCCTTAACAACGGTTTCGCACCTCATCGGCTTCCCGCCCTTCTCCTCGAGGAATTTCCTAACATCGTTGATGTGGTACTGGGTTACCTTGGCGTTATAGTCATCAGCGTGCTTGAATACCTCGTGGATCTCCTCATCAGTGAAACCACACCTAATCATCCAACCAGCCACAGCCATACGCCCATAGTGGCACAGCTTGCCGTACTCCCTCAAGTAATCAATGAGGGTCTTAACCCAACTCGGCAGGCAATCCCAACCAGTCCCACCACCCGTTGTTTTCCTACCAGTCCTCCCTCCCTCAGCCTTGGGCAGGTCAATGTATACCCAGTAGTCAGTGAGTACTGAGTTGGGCAGTATCGCCTTGGTTAGGGCGTCTGGGTCGAAGTCAATTGGCGTAAGTTCCACACCCAACTGCTGGGTTGGTTTCCCACTCACCTCATGCGTGAACCCAGGTATGCGCAGTAACCTCTTCGGCTCCGCAACCTGTGTATCAACGAACCTCTCGATAACCTCACTCCCGAGGCCCAGGTATGACTTGTCCCTCAGGACTAGGTCGAAGATCGCCCTATACACCTCGTTCAAGCCATACTCCCTAACGACCCTACCGAACCTGTCCCTAACAACGACCGGACCCTTGACTGGTGTGGGCAGTGCAAATACTAGGTAGTAAGATTTGTTCCCGCTGAATATGATAAACGGCTCCTCAACGAAGGTTGCAGCCCTATCAATGACGTCATTAACCACCTTCTTGACGGGGTCTAGGTTGCCTGTGTCCTTCTTATCCTCGAACTCAATCATTACCAGGTACAGGGCGTGAGTCTCGCCGCTGAATGCCTTGGTTGGTTTATTCACCTTGTCCCTGCCGATCCTTGTGTAGGACAGGCTGACCTGTAGTGCGTAACCATTATCCGCAAACCACTGGATTGCCCCATCAACACCGCCGTACCTGGCAACATCCAGGGCGAACGACCTAGCCTGTGCATCGCCGGGCTTCGTGAAGAAAAGCATTGACAGGAACTTCACATTCACAACACCAAGACCACCATCAAGCAAGCCAACAAACCTCGAGTGATACCCAGCCAGCTTATCACCCTTGGGAGCCACAGCCCTGAGGTCCCTACCAATGAAAAAGCCACCGCTGACCTCGCTAAGCAGCTCCTCACCATACAAACCAACAATGAACCTCTTCACCCTACCCACATCAACAGTCATGACCAACCACCCCTCATGAACTTTTTCTCAAGATAACCACTAGATACTGAATTTTGCATCGCCTCACGGTTCGTGAGGGAAACAGTTGTTTTATGATCCCACGAACGTACTGTCGTGCCGTGGATTTTCTCGCCTACTCTTTTTATTAGAGAGTCTTTTCTCACGGAAAGTTTTACAGCGGTTACACTGCTTTCACTGTAAAACTCTCCGTCAAAAAAGACTCCTAATATAATCCCCTTAGGAGTTTTTCTCGATGTACGAACGTGCCCACGGAGATCGTGGTCGTAGAGACCGTGAACAGTATTCACACGACTCATTCCTCACCACCCTGTCCATTTTGTTCCTCGTTGTTTGCGTACTCCGTGATTGATTGGTTCACATTGCAATCCAGGGCATAGATACCCTTCTTGCACCTCTCAATAATGCCGAGCCTGACTAAGTCTGTGAGGAGTCTTTCAATCCATGCCCTACTAATGTTGAACTTGCCCTTCAAGTGCTCAATAATGTCCTTACGCTGCTTAGGCCCGCTCTTCAAAAGCTCAAGCAATTCACCCTTGACTTTTTGATAGAGTGGGTTCTGTGCATAAACCATGGCCTCTATTATTGGGTGAGCGATCTCCCATGCATCATCAACATCCTCCGCAGTGACCCTCAACACAACACGGTTATCCCTAACCTCAAACCTCTTCCTGATTAGTGCCAGCGATGCAGCGAGTGACTTCAGTGCCTCGGAGGCTCTCGATACCACAGGCTCAACCTCGAGGTCGCCCAAAAGCTCGCCAATATATCCCGAGCAAAGCCTCTCGCTGTTTTGCCCGCTCGGTGGTGGGCATTGTATTATCTTGGCTTTGGCGTTTTCCGTGAACTCAACCACATCAACTCTCGGCAACTCCCTGGCTAGGTACGCCCTGATCAGCCTAGCCCTCCTCTCGAACTCGAGCTTCGTGCTTGTGTCCGTCTTGACGTAGACAATGTGGTATATGATGTCGGGCAGGACTACCCTCGATGGGTCCAGCATTACGGGCACCATCCTCGAGATTATTTGCTCATCAAGCATGTGGCTGTACTTGTCCTGGATTGTTGCGAAGATAACGGGTTTGCCCCTTAGGCAGAGCTTGATGGCTTTCCTTGTGTTGTTGATGTTGATCACCGTGTCATAGCACTTAGGCTCCCTATCTGTAACATCGCTGATGGCTTGTTTCATGAGGCGTTTCCCTGGATCCTCCTCATTCTGCCCAAGCAGTAGCCAGGATGGTTCATTCACGAACCAAACCTTGTGCCTCATGTCGAGCACGAAGCCAGGGTTCTCCATAGCGTGGTAGAACAATGCCAACGGTGAGGAGCCCAGGCTCTCTGTCTCGAATAGCCTCCATGCCCTTGGTGTAACAGCCTCGAGGGCTCTCATTAAGTTGGTCTTGCCACGTCCCGACGGTGCAATAAACAGCACGCTTAACCTGTAAGGCTCAGGCAGTCTCGAGGAGATAACCGCCAAAACCCCAACTTTCTTAGCGATCTCATCGCCAGCGTGAACACGCTCAAGCGTGTCGATGGTGAACCTAAGCGGATCCTCCTTAAGCCCAGGCTCCTTAAGTGCCTGTTGATAAAGCTCCTCGCCAATTCTAGCCCTGTACTCCCTAGTCCTCCTCTTCGCCTCACTTATTGCTTGTGTGATCGCCTCATCAATGAGGCTTGCGATCCTGCCGTTACTCGGCAAGCCCTGCCTATTAGTGTGCAACAAAACCCTGACATACCTCAACAACTCCTCAGCGTCAGGTCTATTGAGGGACTCAACCTCGGTTGTGCCGTTCTTATCAGCCAAGAAGACGGCAGACCTCACCCTGAATTTAGTGCCCTTACCACTCACAATATCAAGCCTAATGTGGACAACGGGAGAGTCCTCAGCATCCCTCCTCCTGATCGCAACATCAATACTATCCTCACTAGGCACCCTTGCCTGAGCCACGAAGTTGCCCTCGACCACTTCGACACCATTGAGGGCAAGAAACGCTGTGCTACCCTGTCTCCCCTGCGTTACCTGATCTCCGCCGAAAGACTTATTAGCACTTGCATTACTTTGATTTTGGGTGTTGTTCTCCGCCATTGCCGTCACCTGCCGTGTTTGTGTTGTTGTTTTGTGGTGTTTGGATCGGCATGACCATCACGACGTAGGCTTTATTCACGACCATGACCTGCCCACCAGCCGTCACCAAATAGAAGTACTTACTCGCAGCACTAACCGTCCCCTTAATCGCCTCCCCATTACCGAGCTTTATGATGCACTCTTTGCCTACAATTATCGAGTCAAACCCACCGAAGTCCCTAGGCTTGCTCTCCTGAGGTTTGGGTTGCGGCTGCGGCTTGCCGCTAGGCTTGGGTTGGGGTTTTTGTTGATTTTGCAACGCTTTCGCCCAATATGGATTATAATAAGACATGCAACTCACCCCTGCACAGGCTTAACGCCGTCCTTGAGGTTTTCCATGGGTTGGTTGCCCTGTGGCGGGTTCAGCGATATTGGCGGGATTGATATGATGACGGGTATCGGTATCCCAGCCTTCCACACAGGCTCAAATAGGCGCTTCAGGTTGGCTGGCCTGCTTGGTACACGCACATACAAATAACCCCACCTCCTCCTGTAGGCTAGCGTTGATGTCCATGCGATGCCGAACTGTGGTACGTATATAACCACCAACGAACCAACATGCACCTTCAACCACCTCGCAACATTGTCACCATCCTTGCCTAGCTTTAGTAGTGTCTTCCTGCCGTCCTTCGTAACCTCGGCATAAACGGCATAGGTTGGTGGTGATTGCCACGGGGCTATGCTTAAATAACCCGGTGTAGGCGCACCTATGGGTGTTGAGACCGGTCCTACCTGACTCCCTGATGACACCCCACTCACCCCACTGAACTATTCCTCTAAGACCTTTAAAAATTTTTTGCCTGCTATGTGTTTTGTACAAACACTTTTGTGCAAACGCGTTTGCACAAACATTTTGTACGTATTATACATAGCAATTGCTATGTACAACTACCGAGATTTATAAACAGTCGTGGAACAAAATACCAAGTCTTTGGCTCATGGACTTGAACAACTGTTCTATAGTGGGAAAGGGGTTTCGTGCTTTTGTTACTTTTCACGAGGTAGGTTTTAATCAGTTGTAACCAATTCGTGTCCGACTTCAGAAAGTTCAAGTGCCAATAGCGAGCACCTGTCTGGTTTTTACAAAATTATTGTTTTGTATGTGTTGGGTGAAAGTTTCGCTTAACTCTCTCCCTCGTGCACCCATGCCTAGGCGAGAGACTACCTATAATAATTAGTAATTTAGCAGCAGACACGTGGTGCGTGCTTGATGTACCACTGCCTAAGCTCCTCGTGCCTAGGACTCCAATAATGCTCGACCAGGATCCTAAACTCGCTGGGTGGTGCTCTGCCTTGCAGTGTATTGACTATTGACTCGGGCACGCCTTGCGAAATCATATGTGTAGCGAAGAATTTTCGCAATTCATAAAGCTCGAATTCTCGGTTTAGCACCTGCTTGGCTGTGTCCTTGATTTCTCGCCTTAGGCGGGATTGGTCGAAGGGTATGAGTTTGCGTTTTGCGTTCTCGATGACTTCTTGGGTAAACAGGTTGCTTGCCGACCAAGCCCTACCCATCTTCTCAACCCATGCCTCCCTATGCGGGAGGTAATTGTTCCTAACCCAGTCTAGAAACTCTGGGCGTAGGAAGGCTATGAACGCCCTTTTTGTGGGCGTGACCTTACCAACCCTGAGCATACCATGCTCCAGGTCTAGGTCCTCAATGCTTAGCAAAAACGGCTCACCAGGTCTTAACCCAGTCTCGGCAAGCAGGGCAAAGTAGAATTTGCTTTCTATAGTGGGTAGTTGCTGCCAGACCTGCCTAAGTTGCTCAACACTAGGCAGCCTGGTTTTGTTATTGCTCTTTGGTTTATAGACGGTGAACACGTCATACAGTGCCCTAAAGAGTGCTGGGTCCCTGGGCTTGAGGACTGTTTTGAGGAACGACTTTAGGCTATAGGTGGTGTGCTTAAGCACGTATTGCTCACCATCCTCGGCTAACTCGGCTAGGTACTCACGCACGCCCTCGGGAGTCAGGTTCCAACCCAACTCGGCAAGCGCCTCCCTAATGTAGTGAACCTCATCCCTAATGGTCTTGTCACTAAGACCCTTCAGCCTCTTAGCCCTGGCAAACTCCTCAATATCCCTCTCACTCACATGCCAGGTCTGCTGGAGCGTTGTTATGTAATCACCGAGGTACTCCTTAATCAAGCCCAGCAAAAACTCCCTAAACTCCGGGTCTGTCCTGGCTGTGGCTATTACCCTGACTGCATCATTGAGGCTTGCCTTGGCTTCCGGCACTATGCCCTTTAACAACAGCCTCAGTTCATCCTCGGTGACGTACTTAAGTGCCTCACACAGCAACCCATCGCCAGCCCTAGCCTTGCCTAGCCTGACCATACGCAAATAAGCATCAGTAACGCCCAGGTCCCTGGGCTTGACGCCCTTATGCTCCCTAACAAACTCAATAATCGCCTTTCTCTGGTCATCGCCTATTTGAGCCAGGTCAAGTAGGTTGCAATCAACCATCCTAATCAACCCAAGCCTTGAACTCAAGGCACTCGTTAGGCAGGCAAACCCTGAGTTCACCCTCGCCTACACCCACCTCTGTGATGTCCTCTGGGCTAACGTGCAAGCCGTAGGCTAGGGCGTCCACGAGGCTGTTGAACACCTTCACCAACCTGTCCTCGGCATCAACATATACCCAGGCATCACCATCCCTCGCTATGAAGTATAGACCGTCGTTGTCCAGGTCTATGGATGTGAACGGGACTTCCTTCGTGCTCTCCATATCACCCAATTGCATGCAAACTCCCTTAAAAACTTTTCGTAAATGGGTGACACGAGAAACATAAACGACACGAGCACGAATACATGAAGAATAGAACAAGGAGTTAGCGGGCCCGGTGGGATTTGAACCCACGACCTACGGGTTAAAAGCCCGCCGCTCTACCTGGCTGAGCTACGGGCCCATCATCAAATCTCCCTTTAGGTCTTATAAGCTTCTCG
>Ga0209224_1000358_pt1 | contig 11275 bp, 10 predicted proteins | sample MonGeyMetagenome_FD_184731 | JGI IMG/M metagenome (GOLD analysis project Ga0209224, IMG submission 184731) | Hypoxic/sulfidic aquatic microbial communities from Monarch Geyser, Yellowstone National Park, USA - MG (SPAdes) v2 (version 3) | ecosystem: Environmental > Aquatic > Thermal springs >...
ACAGGTAATGTAGCCCACCGAATATGGTCATAATTACCACTATGGATAGTGGGGTTAGGAGGGAGGAGACTAGCCAAAACGGTTCCCTAACCACGGCCAGCCATCCGTATAGCCAGGCGAAGACAACTACCAGCTTAATCTGAGTCCAAATCCCCTGAAGCCTCATCATTGGACCACCCACCCACAAGCCTAATAACCACATCCTCAAGGGTCTTCCTCCTCACAAGCGCCTTACCACCCATTTTAGCGTACTCCCTAGCCACCAGCGAGGACTCCTCACTTGAATTAACGTAGACGAGGTACCTGTTGTTCAACTTGACGTAACTGTAGCCCTCAAAGACCGGTTTATCCAGGCCATAGGCCTCAACGACGTACTCACCCTCAACCTTACTGAGAAGTTCATCAACGGTCCCCCTGGTTACCACGGATCCATTATCCATCACCACGACTTCATCGCTTAGGAACTCGGCCTCCTCAATGTAATGCGTGGTCAGCACCACCGTTGACTCGCTCTTAAGCCTAGCCAACGCATCCCACACACTCCTCCTACTGAAGACGTCGAGGCCAGTCGTTGGTTCGTCTAGGAATATCAACTCGGCACCGCTGGCCAGGACCATGGCGACCAGTGCCCTTCGCTTGTACCCACCAGACAAGTTATTCATTACCCTATTCCTAACTTCCCATAATCCAAGCTCCTCAAGCGCCCTCCTAGCCTCAAACCTGGCGTCACCTATTGAGAACCCCCTGAAGACTAGGTATGAGAAGACGAGTTCGTAGGGCGTCACGAAGTATATGGGCTTAGCCTCCTGGGGTATTGAAGCTATCCTGTGCCTAACCCTCTCAGGGTTCCTTAGGGCATCCTCACCAAGTATAGTTAACCTACCCCTACTTGGCTTAAGCTCAGTGGTCAATATCCTAACCAGGGTGGTCTTACCGGCACCGTTAGGCCCCAATAACGTAACTAACCTACCTCGATTAACATCTAAGTCCACATCCCTCAATGCCCACTTAACGCCATCGTATGTCTTGCCTAGGCCCTCCGCTTCAACTACTATTCCATTAGAATCAACAAAAACAATTAAGCCAGCGTTAATAAGGGTTTCGCGGCATTATAGCGTTAAAGAGTGTTCACGGCTATGTGAAGTGCCTTGAGAAACCCTTAATACCCTCTTAGGCCTCTTCTAGACCATGAAAGCCTACGTAATCACGGTTGGTAACGAGATACTTAAGGGTAGGACGATTAACACCAACGCCGCCCACATTGGTAGGGTGTTGACCTACGCTGGCTACGACGTTATTAGGATGGTTGTTGTTCCCGATGATATAGATGAGATTGTGTGGGCCTTCAGGGATGGCATAAGCAGAGCTGACCTTGTGGTATCCACAGGCGGCCTCGGCCCAACCTTTGATGATAAGACCGTTGAGGGGTTGGCTAAGGCCCTTAATCTTGAGCTTGAACTTAACCAGGAGGCGTACAGCATGGTTAAGGGTAAGTATGATAGGCTTGGCGTTGAGTTAACTAGAGAGAGGGTTAAAATGGCCTACATGCCCAGAGGCGCAAGGCCATTACCAAACCCCGTGGGTACAGCGCCGGGGGTTTACCTTGAGTACGGTGGTAAGAGGATTATAGCCCTCCCAGGTGTCCCAGCTGAAATGGAGGCCATCCTAGACGAGGTGCTCCCGCAGATAAGGGTGCCAGGTAGGTACTACTACGAGGAGTCGGTGACCATAAGGGGCATCATGGAGAGCACGTTTGCGCCCATAGTCAGCGAATTAATGAGGGCTAATGCTGGTTCAGTCTACATTAAGAGCCACCCAAGGGGCATAGAAATAAGTAAACCAACCCTTGAGATCGAGGTTTCTGCATCAGGCAGTAGTGAGGATGAGGTTAAGGCTAGGGTTAAGGAGGTTATTAGGAGGATTATGGAGGAGGCTAGGAGGATTAACAATGAATGCTGCTAGAGGGCGCCAATAATGGCGTATGCCCCAAGGCCCAGTATTAGGGCCGTTAAAATGTAAAGCACAACGGCCCTCAACCCACCTATCGCATACCTACCCACAACATCCCTACGCCTCGTTAAGTCTATAAGCAGCACCAGCGGCATGGCTAGGGCTATGGAGTTGAACACCATTACGTCGAGTATTACCTGGGCTAGGTTTGGGGTTACGAGCACTATTAGGGCTGCTGGAATAACCTCAACTGCGAAGAAAGCGTAAAATAACTTAGCATCCCTAAGCCTATACCTAAAGCCGGCCTTTGAACCCAGGTACTCGCTCAATCCATAGGAGAACCCCATGCTTATCACGAATATTGCCAATAGGGCTGCGGCTACCATACCCACTGAGGCTACGTATAGCCAGGCGGCTCCCATAATCATTTTTATTGACATTAACGCTGATTGAAAGCCATATACGTCACCGTTATTGATCCTGAGTGCAAAGCCCACCACGACCCCTGCAACCATTAAAGCTTCACTAACCACAGAGCCAACGGCGGTTTCAAATCTCTCATGGGTGTAGTGCTGTGGTTTCAAGCCCTTGTCCACTATGGCTGAGCCCTGGTAGTAAAGCATCCACGGCATTATTACGGCACCTACGTTGGCTGATAGAAGTAGTACATAGTCCTCATCACCATACAACCTGGGGTTAATAATCTGGGTTAGCGATTGATATAGGGCATGGGGATTAATACCTATTATGATGAATGCAGCCAGGTAAACCAGTATGAAGGCTGATGTGGCCAGAAGGATATTCTCAACCCTCTTATATGACCCACCAAGCATTATGACTACTGTGTGGAAGACTAGGACGGCTAATATTGATACGGCAACTGGTATGCCGAATAACCTGCCCACTGCTGCTATTGATGCGTATTCACCAATGTACGCAGCCCCATCTATTGCCATCATCAGCACCAGTGATGCTAACGCAATCCACTTACCGTAAACATCCTTAATAACCTCACCTAACCCCTTACCACTACCGATGGCTAACCTTATTGTTAATTCTTGGACTAGGTAAAGCGGTATGGTTAGTAGAATTAGCCATGGTACCATTAGGTAGCCTAGGGAGTAACCGCTCTGCATTGCCGTTAATATGCTTGGTGCATCAACATCAGCCAGCATAACAAGCCAGCCTGGCCCAAGAATACTCCAAATTAATCTCCTAGATTTATCAATTATTGCAGCTATTTTATTAGATGTGGCTAACATAATTTAGACTGAGGATTTAGTCCTAAATAAACCTAACCCCATAAAACCAGGATCGGTGAATCAACGTGCGAGGTAACTTACCTAATCGGGGTGTAGATTGATAAGTCCATGCTTGGGCAGTTTAAGGCACAGTCCACTGGGTCTGAACACTCGCAGTTAACCTTACCACCACGGCAAAACACAGCATTAACAGCAATAAACCTTGATACAAGCTCAACGTTACTGAATATCACGTTCCTCACGTTGTCCATGGGTATGTTGTATATTAAGTATTCGTCTAGGTTGCCGTGCTCGGGTATGTATAGATTTATCGACTTAATGCCCCTTAAAACCACGTGAACCGTCGACGAGGCTTCATCCCTGGTGGGCTCCAGGTAGAGGTCACCGTTAATGTAGTCGTGTGCAATTAAATATGTGCTGGGTCTAACTACATACGACACATTGGCGGGTCTTAGGGAGTTGCTTAAAGCCTTAAGGAGACTTGGTGACTGATCCATGGGCTTGATTAGGACCCATTCAGCATCATGAATAACATTATTTATTAACCTCCACTGATTCACTATGAACCTACCACTGGCCCTTAGCATTATTCTCCCACCCTTAATTACAGGGTAAGCCTCCTCTAACTCGGAGTCCTCCACTTCATAGATTAAGTTATGGCTAAATAGGCTACCGAGCGCCTTCCTCCAATTTAATGCAACGTACACATTACCCCTTATGCACGTCATCTACGCCTCCTCATACTGCTGCTCCTCCTCAACAACATACAGTGCCTCCACCTCCTTTAACTTGTCGTATAATTTATGCACAGCCACCGACACATCAGCCTCTTTCTTAGCCCCAGTGCACACTATCTTGCCTGAACTGAACACGAGGATAACCACCTTAGGGTCACTCATCCTGTATATTAAGCCTGGGAACTGCTCAGGCTCGTACATGGAGTTCTCCAGCAGTAACGCCGCCTTCTCAATATTTACATCGGCGTGTAGGTTACCTGAGGCAACTATATTTTGGACCTGTATCTCAGGGTCATTCTGAATCTGGGCCCCACGCTGGTTAAGGGTCTTAACGAGGTATTTAACCGCCCTCTTCAACTCCTCCTCGCTCTTAGCACCCGTACAAACCATCTTACCAGTCCTAAATATTAATGCTGAAATCTTAGGTCTTTGGAACCTTAATATTAAGCCTGGGAATTGATCAGGGTTATACTCGGCAGCGGGTAAAACTTCGGCAAGCTTCTCAAGGTCTAGGTCAACCCCTAGGTTTACGGTCGCCACTATGTTCTCTATCCTGTACACTGGCTCCTTCGGCATTTTAATCTTATAAATGTTTTTTAAACCTCTTAAAAACCTTTCCCCCAAAACAACCATACTCCTGGCGCGCTGTGTATCAACTGCCCTGTCCTAGAGGGGTGGTTTTTTTCGCTTTTGCTCCTCCTCGCCTCCATGCTGGGTGTGTGGCTCCACGGGCACACCGGTGACCCCCACCCCCTAAGGGTGGGGAGAGGTCATAGCCCTCGAATTAGCGCCTGAAATATACCTAATTAACGTAACTAATAATGACCTCAAGTTGCTGGAGCAGATCAAAGCCACTGCTAGGTACGTTACTGATGTTAACACTGCCCCGGCGGTAACTCTAGTTAACTCGGCAATAGCTCCTCTGACGGGTGGGTATGCTGATAACATTAGTGCGGATTCAACGTAGGTTAACACGGATGCAGCTATGGCCGGCGCCGCCACGTCAGTAATAATTAACCTGGCCCTAATGTTTAATGGGTGCCTAGTCCTCAAGCGCGTAAACCTGTATATTAGGCTGACCACTGTGGATAATATTGAGGCTAGTAATACACCGGTGATTATTGGGGATGGTAACTTGATGGTGCTGGATAACTCTATCAGTGGGTATATTGACGCCACATACACTACCGTTAGTATGAACTCGGCGAAGTGGGCATGGAAGACCAGGCTACCCACGTACGTCCTAAACGTCACCTCACCGTTGAAGTCAACCCTATCCACACCCTGCATAACCCATGAATAATACTGGTTAATAATTGAGATCAGCGTTGACACCGCCAGTAGGATCACTGGTACCCTTAGGTACTGTATGAATGAGTAATCCTGTGGCCTAAGGAAGTAGACGATGTACGGTTCGTAGAGTATTATGAATAGGGAGAGCATTATGGTTACGTTCGTTAGAATCAGGAAGTCTACGTAAAACCTCCTCTCAAGCTCCTTACCGCTTAACAATTCACCATAGGTTACGTTGATAATACCTGAGGCTAAACCCAACGCCTTACCTTGAACTGTTAGAACCTGCCACATGGCGTTATCAAATACTCCACCAACGTAACCTATTATCATGGAGTCCATACTCCTTAGGTTACCCGCACCATACCCAATCAACGGCACCCATGAAGCCGCCAAGGTCTCCCTAAGGTACTTACCCAGCGTGCCTATGTTGCTTAGTTTACCTATGATGAACGTGAGGCCGTAGGCGGCTGCAGAGAGGGTTATAGCCACTGATGAGACTAGGACTGAGAACAAGCTCCACCCACTGTACATTATGTAAACTATGGATACTAACTTAACAACCGCTGTCACAAGACCCACCCACTGAAGCCTAACCCTATCAATAACCGTGAGGATGCTGCTTACGTAACCCTGCAGGTAACTGGCGAAGGTTGAGGCCACTGTTAGGTAAGCCACCTCAAGGTAAATTTGCCTAAACCTCCACGAAACCCCAGTAACGTAGAGTAACGCTATAAGGGACCCCAATAGGCCTGATAATAGGTATAGGGTTAGCATGTGGATGCTTGGCTTACCATCCCTAGCAGTAACCCTGGAGGCCATGAAGGACACTATGGTTTGTATTATCAAGCCCGTTATCACGGCGCCATTGACTATATTAAGGACCCCCAGCGAGGAGGTCTCAAGCTTCCTGGTTACGAGTAGGGAGAATGTTAAACTGGCCAGTAACGACACCGCCGTTGTCAATAATGCAAGTACCCTAACCTTAACACCCTCCCTGCTCATTCAAGTTCTAATAACCTAACCACCCCTCAGTTAATTAAGTTATTTCAGCAATATGCATTCCGCGTGATCTTGATTCCCTTAGGCGAAACCCTCTACATGATTAGTGGTTCACTGGTTTAGTTCGGGAGATGCCTCATGTATTCTTAGTGTCCTCTAAGTAGGACAGTAAAGTATTAATACTCTAGCTCTATACATTAGTGTAATATGTCTAGCGTTAGCCTTGGTTTCGAGAGGATAATTGACGTTAAGGGACAGTATAGGTTGATTGAGAGGTACCCGTTGAATGAACCCTATGCATACGCTAACATAATGGAGAACACGGAGACGGGTTCAATAATGTACTACGTCGATGAGGTCTCCCTAACACCCAGCGAAAGGAGGATTTACGGTGAATTGCTGAGATTCGTAATGGATGAATTGCCCCCACCTGAAAACATAACGAACACAGGCATGGTTAGGCAGTTCTTAGCCAATAAGGTTAGGGAGGTGGTGCGTAGGTACAGGAGGTACCTTAGGTTATCACCCAGCGAGCAGTCCACACTGGCCTATTACCTTGAGCGTGACCTACTGGGCTTTGGCCCAATTGACCCATTAATGAGGGATGAGAACATTGAAGATATTTCGGCTGATGGCGTTGGGAAACCTATCTACGTTTACCACAAGGAGTATGAGAGCATACCCACGAACATCATACCGCTTAGCGATGAGGCTATAGATGACTTGGTCGTTAAAATGATACACATGGCAGATAGGCATGTATCCGTGGCAACACCCATCGTGGACGCCCAATTGCCGGATGGGTCAAGGATAGCGGTAACCTATAGGCGTGAAGTTTCGCCAGGTGGATCAACCTTCACCATAAGGAAATTTAGGTCAAATCCATTCACCTTCACCGAACTGATCATCAATGGTATGATCAGCCCTGAGATAGCGGGCTACTTCTGGACGATGATGGACTACCACAAGTCGTTCATGGTTCTAGGGGTTACTGGTGCGGGGAAGACGACCTTCCTAAACGCCATGGCTACGTTCATCAGGCCGAACATGAAGATCATAACCGTTGAGGAGGTTCCGGAGGTTAAGCTACCGCATCAAAACTGGATTAGGCTGGTGCCCAGGTTATCCTTTGGGCCGCAGAAAACAGCTGAGATAACAATGTTCGACCTGGTTAAGGCGACGCTAAGGATGAGGCCAGATTACCTAATAGTCGGTGAGGTTAGGGGTGAGGAGGCTTATGTCCTCTTCCAAGCAGTTGCAACAGGCCATGGGGGTATATCTACCATGCATGCCGAGAGCTTTGAGGCAGCTAAGAATAGGCTGCTAAGCCCACCCATGAACATACCCTTAGCCTACATACCATCAATGAACATCTTCATCATGATTAGGAGGGTTAGGATTATGAAGGATGGCCGTGAGAGGGTTGCGAGGAGGGTCATTGAGGTTAGTGAACCTGTGCTTAACAATGGTGATGTTGAATTCGTAACCGTGTTTAAATGGAACCCCACAGTGGATAAGCATGAGGCTTACCTGGAGAGGAGCGTCTTGGTTAAGGATATTGCAGAGGAGAGGGGGGTCAAGCCGAGCGACGTCATTGATGACATTAAGACTAGGGCTGCCATAGTCAGGTGGATGGTTGATAACAATATTAGGGAGTTGGATAGGGTAGCTAAGATAGTTGAACTATTCTACAATAAGCCGGACCAGGTACTATCAATGGTTACGGGGCGCCCAACTCAGCAGTTAACCGCCCTGGTGCGTTAAGCTTAAATAATAAATCGTCTAATCACACATGGTATATGGCGATTATAGGTGTAGTCAACTTCGGTGGACAGTATAATCATCTGATTAAACGTAGACTCGAGGACATGGGCTTCACGGCTAGGCTAATTAACAGCATTGAGCCGCTAAACGTTATTACAAGGGAACTAGACTGTCTAATAATAAGCGGTGGTTCATGGAATATACCTGGTGATTTACCAAGGCTAGGTAACGCACCTAGGTATATGCTTGAGTTCCCAGGGCCGGTATTAGGCATATGCCTTGGCCATCAATTGATGGCGTATGAGTATGGAGGAGTGTTGACTAATAACAGGCCAGAATTTGGTGGTGTTAGGGTAACCATTGATGATGAGGATACTATACTTAGGGGTGTTGATAAAGAGTTCACAGCGTGGGAAAGCCACAATGTGAGTGTGGAGAGAGAGCCGGCGGGATTCACTGTACTAGCCCACAGTGGTACCGTTAGGGTTCAGGCGATGGCTAATGAGAGGATTAGGAGGTATGGCGTTCAGTTTCACCCTGAGGTTAAGCATACTCAATTCGGTGACGTCATATTGAGGAACTTCGCTGAACTGTGTCGTTAATTCCAGCATTATTCATGAGATTATTTAATGCAAAAAGTTAAAATATTCACCTCTAAGTCAACGTAAAGTTTAAATAAAAACCTGCAAGATAGACTCATGTTCACTCCCGAGGAATTCACCAAGGCAATCATTAACGAGATTAGGGGGCTGGAGATAAGGTGCGCTGTGGCTGCCGTTAGTGGTGGCGTGGACAGCACCACCAGCGCTGTGATAACCAGGCTTGCGATTAATGATAAGCTAATACCTGTTTTATTCGACACAGGCTTCATGAGGATTAATGAACCCGTTGAGGTTATTGAAAGTTTAAGGGGATTACTGCCCATAAGGCTAATTGACGTTAGGGAGGAGTTCTACAGAGCAATGATGGGTTTATCAGATGCTGAGGAGAAGAGGGTGAGGTTTAGGGATACTTTCTACAGCGCCTTATCTAAGTTAGTTAAGGATAATGGCTGCGATTGGCTTGTTCAAGGAACCATAGCCCCAGATTGGATAGAGACTGTTGGTGGAATAAAAACCCAGCACAACGTGTTAGCGCAGATAGGTATTGAAACGGATAGGGTTTACGGCTTTAAGCTACTTGAACCCCTCAGGGAGCTTTATAAGGACCAGGTTAGGGCCTTAGCCAGGTTCCTCGGTGTGCCGGTTAGCATAGTTGATAGGCAGCCATTTCCAGGCCCAGGTTTAAGCATAAGGGCAGTGGGCTTGTTAACAATGGAGAAGCTTAATGTTGTTAAATGGTCAACTAAAATTGTTGAGAATGGTCTTGCTAACCTTGGTTTAAGCCAATGGTTCGCCGCGGCCTGGGAGGATGAGAGGGTTTACGATGAGGAGTTGAGTAGGAGGGTTAAGGACCTTGGACGCGGCTTAACCGTGGAGACCTTTAAGGTTAAGGGTACTGGGGTTAAGGGTGATTCAAGGGAATATGGCCGCATCGCCGTTGTTAGTGGTGAGTTGGATAGGTGGGGTGTCGTCTTCGACCTGTACCCCAGGTTAACCTACGGTACGGATATAACACACGTCATATATGAGGTAAGCAATGGAGGGGTTAAGGGAGGCAAATTCTTTGTTACCATTAGGGCCGTCACGACATCAGACTACATGACCGCTGATGTACCTAAGCTCGGTAGGGATATTTTAATTAAGGTGGCTGAGGAGTTAGCTAAAAACGACTCAGTGAGTTCAATTGGGTTTGACGTGACGCCTAAGCCACCGGCAACTATAGAGTTCGAGTAAGGTTAGTTTAATTAAGCTGAGCTGAACTGATAAAACCATGGGTAAGGTTAAGGTAGTAGCCTTTGCCTCACCGCTACATAGAGGTAGGGTTAGTGTACCTAGTGGTGTGGATGCAGTGGTTTACAGTGAGGATGAAGCCAGCGGTATTAATGTAGGTGACTCGACACCAGTCCTACTGATCCTTTCTGGAGGTGTTAGCAGAATGATTAAACACTTTGCTGCTGCTAATAAAATCAAAAATGCGGTGTTGCTATCTTACCCATCTAACAATAGCCTAGCCTCAGCCTTATCAGCCAGGTCAATGCTTGAGGGCGAGGGGGTTAATGCATTGGTGTATCACTTAAGTAGTTTAAGTGAATTGCAGAAAATTGTTAATGCCATTGAGGCTGTGTTGAGGATTAATGGCTCAAGGGTAGCGTTAGTGGGCGTAGGTGACAAGGGTCCTATTGGGAAATCCTTTGAGGATAGGTTTAACGCAAGGGTTGACGCCATACCAATGAATACCTTTGAGGACCTTGTGAATAAAGTTAAGGTTGATGAGGCTAAGGTATTCATAGACGACATACTTGATAGACTCGTCTTCGAGGTCCCCTTAGATAAGTTGATTAACGTGGGTAAGGTTTACGTTGCATTGCTCAACATGTTTAAGGTCTATGATGCCTTAGCGTTAAACTGCTTCCCATACCTAATAAAGCATGGGGTGACCCCATGCCTAGCGTTGGCTAAGCTTAACGAGGAGGGTAAGCTCACGGCGTGTGAATACGACTTAAGGTCACTGTTCCTAATGATGCTGCTTCACCCATTAACCGGGTATAGTGGGTGGATAGCCAACATTAATGATATTGAGGGGAATTTAGTGCGCATGTCGCACTGCACAATAGCGTTAAACATGGTTAAGTCGGCTAGGGTGGTTACGCACTTCGAATCCGGTAACCCATACTCAGTATCAGCCGAAATAGACGCAAACATGGTAACAGCGGTTTCTGTTTCGCAGGACTTCAGCAGGGTATTCGTGTTTACAGGTGAATTAGTGAGGTCGGGTAGCCTTGGTATGAATGCTTGCAGGACGCAAGCCGAGGTTAAGGTTAACTTCGACACCTCAACCATACTTAACCATGCGCCAGCTAACCACCACGTCATCGTCCCCGGTAACCACGCTAATGAGGTGTCGGTGTTCTCAAGGCTACTGGGGGTTGACGTGATTAGGTACGAGAAGCTTTAACAAGCTCAACATGACGCCGAGGAACATGGCCTAAATCTATATAGTATATATTCATTATTGGAGTGTATTTATAGGATCCACCCAATAAACCAATAAGCTATATAAACCCTAACCTGGATGATGCACCCGAGGTGAGAAGAATGAGCATAAGGGGGTCAATAAGAACTATAAGTGGTAAACTAGGGGCCATGAGAACCCAGTTAAATGGCG
>Ga0209224_1000362_pt1 | contig 11221 bp, 9 predicted proteins | sample MonGeyMetagenome_FD_184731 | JGI IMG/M metagenome (GOLD analysis project Ga0209224, IMG submission 184731) | Hypoxic/sulfidic aquatic microbial communities from Monarch Geyser, Yellowstone National Park, USA - MG (SPAdes) v2 (version 3) | ecosystem: Environmental > Aquatic > Thermal springs > Hot...
AAGGTCATTGCCGTTGAGCCCCTGCCTAATGTGGCCAGGTGTGCTGAGGAGAACTTAAAGCTGAACAACGTGGCTGACAAGGTAAAGGTGATAAACGCGGCCCTTAGCGATGAGCCTGTGAGTATCCTATGCAACACTGATACGTGGTTGTCTGCCAGTTTCTCTACGCTTAAGGGCAACGGCCCATGTAAGGTGCCTGGCGTCACTTTAGGCTACCTCCTCAACATGGTTGACGACCCATACCTGCTCAAGATGGACTGCGAGGGCTGCGAGGCGCAAGTAATACTTGGCCCCGAGAGGGAGAGGCTGAGGGCCTTTGAGCACATAATATTCGAGACACATCCTCACATTACCGGCGTCAGCAACGAGAAGCTACTTGCCTCACTTAAGGAGCTAGGTTTTTGAGTGTAGGCTCCACAGAGTACTCTCTCAAAAGGTAGAACTTAACATCTATCACTGTAAGAACTCTAAGCCAAGGTAACTTAACAGAGCATTCCGAAGGATGCGTGGTAACAAGCCCCTAAGCTTTGGCTGAAGCTCTCCAGTCCTATAAGGAAAGTCGAAGGCTAGACACCTGGCCTGCTATCTGGCTCGTTCTCACAACCCCTTAGGGGCTAGCCAGAAGCTAAGCCACAGCGTGTTGTGGCCTTAGCGCTTCTTGCTATGGCCAGTCGCTAAATTATAAGATGGGTTAAATCGTTGATAACGTTATTTGTTTGAATGCTTTACATTAACGGTCACGACTACCTAGCCACGTCAGCTGCCGGTTGTCTCTAATACGCTGAGGATACCTAAGCTCATGGGCGTCAAGACAAAACGAGGCTTCTATTAGGCCCATGCCACTCTAAGGCAGTCCTTGCCTTTATATGGCGTTTTAGACGTCAGTTCCTCATTTGATCCTAAGCCCTTGCCAGCTTCCTAATTACTTCATTAAGTCTCTTCTTGAAACTTCTCGTAACTGGAGTCCTCAGCCACCCCCAGCCTTTGATGATAGCTCCTTTAGCCTCCTAGGGTCGTTAAGCAGCGACCGTATTATTGATGCGGCCTCCTTAATGTTAGTGTACCCAAGGCCCTTGTCTATCCTTGACGCTATGTCGGTCCAGCCTTCCCCGCCCCTGTAAACTACTAGGACCAGCCCTGCTGTTGCCTTAGCAATTGCTATGCCAAAGTGCTCCGCATAAGGTGGATGTAAATAATATAGAGGCCTGTGACATCAGCTCAAGGTATTCTCCTACTTGGCACGTCGGTCTCAAGGTGGAAGTTCCTCAGACCCTCACCTCCTCTTCAGCTCCCTGATCACAGGCCCTGAGGCCGGGCCCGTCGCGCCTACGAGGTAGAACTCCGCCTCAGGCAAGAGCCTTGCGATCTCTGGGATCTCAGTAACCTTCTTGCCCCAGTCTATCCTGCTAACGGTAAGCACAATTTTGCCCCTGCCGCCGTCTATTGAAGAGAGCTCCTCTACGTTAACTGGGGGGTGAACAACGTAGACCCTCTGGCTTCTGTAGACCCTCTTAACATGCTCAGCTATCCATGAGCTATTTGCTATTATAGGTTTAGTTTTGTCCGCAAGTGTCCTTGAAATCCACGCTATTAACGAGTTATAGGCCCTTTCTCGCAGATTTAGCTTAAGATGCTCAATATTGAGATGTAATAGGTTGGAAGCTCAGCAAGGGGGAAAGTTTGCATGTAACAAACGTTAGCCCGCTTAAGGGGCACGCTAAGGAATGTCTCAATTATTAGGTCATAGCGGAGCCTAAGCCTCTCAACGGGTTCCTCTAGGCGCCAAGCAGGTAAGAGCGCCCTAAGTAGCTGCGCTTTGCGAAAAATCTTGCTGATCATAGGTTCCCTGAGGATAATTGGCTCTGGAACATCGCTCATAGCATTAGTTATTACATCCCAGGCTCTCTTATCAAAATAGGCCGTATAAAGATCGACGTCATGGCCTAGATCCTTCAAGGCTCTGCGCATCTTCAGGAGTAGCTCTCGTCCCCTCCGGCGATGAAAAACGCCCTGTGGACCAGCGCTACCTCACGCCTCTTCCAGGACTAAGGCGTCAAGGCCCTTTAAAAAGATATGAAAAGTCTGTGCGTTACGCCTTTAAAGCTGTCAAGCCTGCGAAAAGGCTTGGTATGTAGCTTGGGTAAGCTCTGCCTCTACGGCACGGTACTCAACTCGGTTGACACGGTTGAGAGGTCGATAAGGAGCGTCTTCAGGCCAGATGCTGACATCGTTATAACGGATGGGGGCTCAACTGACGGCACCTATGAGAAGCTCCTGGAGATCTCGAAGGACTATAACCTGAAGGTCTACAGAGTCCCAGGCGCTAGCAGGGGCCTCGGAAGGCAGCTGGCCCTCCTCAAATGCCCTGAAGGCAGCTATACTATGAATATAACCGACCTGGACGACGAGTACAACGTTTACTGGCACAGGTCAATAGAGTGGGGCATAGCGACCGGTAGCCCGAGGCCTCTCCCGCACCTTTACAACAGGGAGTACCTGCTCTCGAGAGGAGGCTGGAGGGACCTGAACTACGTTGAGGACAGCGAGCTGTTGGCTAGGGTTGGCTTTGACTACTACTTTCCTATAGTATTTAGTAGGCCGATCAAAATTGTGGGAACTGGCTTATTAGGCAGGGAGGCCAGCAGGTACTTTCAGGGAATCATGAGCTTTGCGAAAAGGACCTTAAGAACATCGCTTGACATCATAAGAGGCTTTGGCCTTAAGCCTATTGAGCTCGTAGAACTCTATGGTAAAAGTCGCCTACCGCTGCTCTTGCCTGCTTATATCATTGCATCACTTCAAGGCTTATATAGATACGATAAATTCCTTAATAATTTTGAACTCGGCTTCTATAACTCGCTAAAGAAGCTCAAGGACCCAGTCAAGGAGGTAAAGGCTGATGAGCAGTACGTTGTTTTCGCAATGCCATATAAGGTAGCGTACCACATAGGCGTTAGCTGGATAGATAGGAGGCTCAGGGCCATAGGACTAAGGCCTTACAAGTGTAGGCAGAGGGACTGGGGAGAGTCAATAGTTGGGGTGAGGAGCTTGAACGCCGTAGAGGCTATAAACAACTATCTTCACTTCAACCTTTTCGAGGCTCAGAGCTGTAGGCCTTTTGAGGCGGCTGAAGAGCGCTAAATACGTTCGCTTCAAGTCATCAAAATAATGACAGCAAGTAAGGGCGTGCAGAGCGGCTGAGCACTTATATAAAGGCTGACTAACCATATCACATTGAGCTGAAGTTGCTGAGCCCTGCCAAAGTTAAGGAGAAGGCCATGAAGGCGCTATCCGCCAGGAAGCTTATGGAGAGGGGCTGGCTCAGCGCCCTCGTGGGCTACTTAGCCAAAAGGGAGGAGCTGAAGGTTAGGCTGAAGTACATAGGTGACGTAAGGCTGCAAAGGGAGGAGTTTGAGATCTTGGCAATATTTACGTATTACGCATTCAAGTGCTGGCCAGGGCTGCCTGAGCAAGGTGCCCTTGCTGAAAGGGTCTGTCTATAAGCGGCTCCCCGAGGAGCGTCTACTTCGGTATGCCGTCTATGCCACTGGTCAGCACCTCCAGGCATTTTAGTTAAGGTAAGTCATGTAGACTTCGACCCCGTGGCTCAACTCCCTCAGGGCCCTGTCATGTTAAGGGTTAGCCTCTTCACTTCGCCGACCAAGTAGAGGAAGCCGGAGGTTAGCGCCATCCTCACGGCCTCTCCAAGGGCGTCGAGAGCTGGTAAAGGTCAAACACCAGACCGACTCCAGCCCAGGAACACGTAAAGCATACAGAGTTAAACCCTAAGGTCTCTAGGAGGCTGACCAAGTCCTCTTGTTATCAGTTCAACATCTTATCTTAGACTTTTCTCTTCTCAGGGCCCTTTTCTCGGTCAGGGCTTCGACGACGCCCTCTGCAAGTCTGCCTATGACAAGCCTCCCTCTGGGCGATGCGAGGAGGGGGCTGAGAATGGCGCTTCCCATGACAAAGACTACACCAACTAAGCCCCTGGCTCCAACCTTATAGCATCTCAAGATCAGCTTAATGTCAGAGAGGCTCAGCCTCAGCTCCGGGGGCAAGGTGCCAAGCTCTGGCAGCGGCAGAAGCGGTAGCAAGCCCTCACTTCGTTTTTCAAGACATAGGTACCTATTAACGTCGTCATTTAACAGCCTAGAGCCATTAGCTTGTAAGCCTTTATATAACTAAGTGCCACAAGTTTTTATTTCGCGGTCAAGCCTGGACCGAGTAGACAGACGCCTTGAAGGTAGCGGTCTACTTCATACCGCCGGTCTTGCTCGGAGGCGGCGAGATCAGGACCCTCGAGGTACTGTCGAGGTTCCCTAGGGACAGCTACGTCCTCCTTGCGCCGAGGAACGTCAAGGAGAGGGCCGTTGAAGCGGCGGTGAGGCTGGGCCTAAGGGAGGAGCTTGTGAGCATCCTGAGGGAGGCGTATGAGCTGAGGGACTATAAGTGCGGGAACACGCTGAACACGCTATGCTCCATAGGCTACAGGAGATACGTCGAGAGGGTGGCCGAGGGACTCGGGGCAGACCTAATTTATATGCCATTCATTGGACCTAGATCAGACCACTACATAGGTTATAACACGAGCCCTGTGACGTGGGTCAGGCTCCTCCAGGCCTCACTGCTTGTGGGCTCACTTGTGACGGAGGACGGGAGCGGCCTGAGGCTCTACCTCAAGGTGGCCAAGCTCAACGGAATAGGGACAGCGAAGGCCCTGAGTATATACGCTAGGCTATGGCTTATAAGCCGCACCACCGCAGGCATGAAGACCCTTGCAGTGTCGGCAGCTATACCGTACGAGCTCAACAAAGTTGGAATAAGGAGCGACGCGATAGTGCTTAACCCAGGCAACGGCGTTGACGAGTGCCCACACGTTGGCCTTGAGAAGGTCTACGACGTAGTCTTTTACGCTAGAATAGATGAGAGGCTGAAGGGCGTCTTCGACTTCATAGCTGCCGTTAGGGGGTTATCTGAGCTCAAGAAGGACGTCAAGGCTATAGTAGTTGGCAGCGCGAGCGAGAGCATGGCAAAGGAGGTCATGGGCTACGCAGCCGACCTGGGCGTGGCCAAGAACATAGAGTTCAGGTTCAACGTCAGCCGCGATGAGGCCCTCAAGCTCCTCGCCTCCTCAAAGGCCTTCATCTACCCTACAAGGGGTGACGTCTTCGGTCTCGTGGTACTTGAGTCGCTCTCCTGCGGGACCCCCGTCGTGGCCTACGACATACCTGCCATTAGGTTCATCTACGCTGGCACAAGGGCGGTGATAAGGGTCAGGCCGCTTGACGTGAAGGGGCTTGTAAATGAGACCTACGAGCTGCTCAGAGGCGGTGACTGGGATAGGCTTGGCAGGGAAGGTATTGGGTTCTCAAGGGGGTTCACGTGGGATGAAGTGGCTAGGGTCGAGTGGAATACACTTAAGAGAATTGTAGAAAAACAATAACAGCTTCAGCTGTAAGGAAACACTCGCTTTTCTATCCTTTACATTAGACTAAATTAAGTAATCCATTACTAAAAGACAGCGATGCGGCTTTTCCGAATGTTATGAACATAGGTTATTAGGTTATAGCGTTATTGACTACTAAGGCTTGACGCTTTTTAATGGGATAGGGCAAACGCCAGCCTCTTCTCTTCACCTTAAGTCCTTGCCAGCTCCTTAATTACCTCATTAAGCCTTGCCTTAAAGTTCTCGTAGCTGAAGCCCTTGGCCACGTCTCTTGCCCTCGCCGAGAGCTCCTTTAGCCTCTCAGTGTCGTTAAGCAGAGACCTTATTATTGATGCAGCCTCCTCAACGCTCGTGTACCCAAGCCTCTCATCTATCCTTGAGGCTATGTCGGTCCAGCCTCCCCCGTCCCTGTAAACTACGGGCACTAGCCCTGCAGCGGCGGCCTCGGCGATCGCTATCCCGAAGGGTTCAGCGAGAGGGGGTTCAGCAAGAGGAGGGTGAAGGTATATAGAGGCCTGTGACATTAGCTCGAGGATCCTTTTTCTTGGGACGTCTGTCTCAACGTGGAAGTTCCTCAAGCCCTCAGCCCTCTCCTTGAGGACCTTCAAGATAGGGCCTGACTCAGGGCTGGTAGCCCCCACGAGGTAGAACTCTGCCTCAGGCACTAGTCTAGCTATGTTTGGTATCTCTATAACTTTCTTGCCCCGATCTATCCTACTTACTGTTAGCACGACCCTGCTTCTGTCGTTACCTATTGATGAGAGCTCCTCGACGTTAACTGGGGGGTGAACGACGTAGACCCTCTGGCTTCCGTATGCCTTCCTTATGTACTTAGCGGTCCAGGTGCTGTTTGCCATCATCGGCCTTGAAGTGTCTACAAGGGCGCTGGTCATCAGCCAGATAATAAACGAGTCATAGGCCTTCTCATGGAGGCGCAGCCTGCGCTCGTTCCACTCAAACCTCAGGATCTCAACGAGCGGGAAGTGCACGTAGGCGGCGTCCGTCCATCTCAAGGGCACACCGGTCTGGGTCTCGATCACCAGGTCATAATGGAGCCTGAGCCTCCTAACCAAATATGAAGTCACTAAAAGCTCTCTGAGCGTCTTAGTCCTGTCGAAGAACTTGAATATCAACGGCACCCCTACTACTATAGGCCTCTGTATGTTATCTATGTCGCTGGTCAGGACCTGCCAGGCCCTCTCATCAAAACGAGTTGTATATAGGTCAACCTCATGGCCCAGATCCCTCAGGGCCCTGTACATGTCGAGGGCTAGCTTCTCCCCTCCGCCAACTACAGAAAGCGAGTAGAGGGCTAGCGCTATATTCACGGCCTTTCAGGTCCTAGGCGATCAAGGTCTTAAATAAGTTTTAACGTTGAATAGCACTACATATCACCAACATCTGTTTAAGGCCAAACAAATTGCGATACGTCTTGACGTAAGAGTTTTACGTCGTTAAGCTCTCATCTGGGTCGTCGGCCATGCAGGTGGGGAAGTTCCGAGCAACTGTCGTCAATACAGCAGTGTTAAGGTGCAAGCATTATACGTTTTAATCCTTAGGTTATCGATTTGTGTCGAGCCGAGTTGCTGAGCCTGGCCGAGGCTAAGGAGAAGATCTTGATGGCGCTCTCTGCGAGAAAGCTTGTAGAGAGGGGCTGGCTGACAGCCCTCCTAGGCTACTTAGCTAAAAGGGAAGAGCTGAGCGTCAGGCTGAAGTATATAGGCGACTTAAGATTACAAAGGAAGGATTTTGGAGCCTTGGCAATACTTACATATTATGCCACCATGTGTCAGCCAGGGCTTCCTGAGGAGCTGGCTAAGACTTTTAGCCGCTCCCTTGAACCGAGGAGGGCCTTCTCTTTGCTATTAGCAGGCCTTTCATTAGCCTCATATCCATGTAGAAAACAAAGTACAGATAATAAGGTCTCGATTAACATGAGCCCAGAGAGGTGGAGTCTAGAGGTCAACGGTGTCTCTGTGGCCTTCAACCCTAGTTGTGTATACATTGACTCCCTTCTCGAGATCTTTGCATGGGGTGAATACGAGGTCCCTGAAGTGCTCTTTGGCCTCAGGGGCAGGGACGTTATTGACGTGGGAGCCAACGCGGGCGACTCTACCCTCTACTTCGTCCTCAACGGGGCAAGGAAGGTGATAGCCGTTGAGCCCCTGCCCAAAGTGGCCAAGTGCGCTGAGGAGAACGTGAGGCTGAGCGGCGCCGCTGACAAGGTGAAAGTGATAAACGCGGCCCTTAGCTATGAGCCGGTGAGCGTTCCGTGCGACTATGATGTGCGGCTGTCCGGTAGTTTCTCCACGCTTAAGGGCAGCGGCCCCTGCAAGGTGCCTGGCGTCACGCTAGGCGACCTCATAAACATGGTTGATGACCCATACCTGCTCAAGATGGACTGCGAGGGCTGCGAGGCCCAAGTAATACTTGGCCCTGAGAGGGAGAGGCTGAGGGCCTTCGAGCACGTAGTGTTTGAGACGCACCCTTATAATACTGGCGTCAGCAATGATAAGCTACTTGCCTCACTTAAGGAGCTGGGGTTCGAGTGCAGGCCTCACATCATGCTTGAACCAGAGACAGCCAACATATACCATTGTAAAAGTTTAAGTAAAGAATTTAGCGCCTAAAGTTACCTTAGTACAATACTTAAGGACGGTATTTTGCTGGACATTTAAAAAGGTCATAGTAAACAATGGCATAGTTCAGTCAGCTTCAGCAAAGCCAAGGCCTCTTATCGCTTCTATTGTGACTTACAGACCACCGACTTGTTTCCTGAGTTCAGTGTTAACAAGGAATCTGACCTGAGCAGGCTTCACGGCTTCTTCACTATTTATCTGTGTTGCAATATGAATAGGCTTTACGACTTGACTTAAAGCAACCAGAGCAGAAGACCTAGTGCTTTTATCAAATTATTAAGTAAGAGTTTAACCTTCTGATCTCTTGTACTGAAGGAGTAGAAGTGCTCTTCGCCCTTCACCTCTTCCTTATCAGCCACCCCTGCATGTACATGGCGTCAAAGCCGCCCAGTGCGAAGCTCCTAATAGCGTCTTGAGGGGTCTCGACGAGGGGCTCACCTGCCAAGTTGAACGAGGTGTTCATGATCAGGCCTTCGCCCTTTACTTCCTTGAAGGCCTTTATCAGGTCGTACCACGTCCTGTTCTGATCCCTTGTCACCGTCTGCGGCCTCGCCGTCATGTCGACGTGACAAGTGACCGGGACCCTCTTGCAGGCCCCCTCGTCTTTATAGCGGAACATCAGTATCATGAACTCGTGGCTCACTGGGTCCCTGAAGTAGAAGTCCTTGTCCTCGTCAAGGAGTGAGGGGGCCAGCGGCCTCCACCACTCCCTCCCCTTGATGTCGTTGACTACCTTCCAGTACTCAGGCCTGGTCGGGTCAGCAACGATTGACCTGTTGCCCAGGGCCCTCGGCCCCAGCTCAGCCCTCCCCTGGTACCACGTCACTATCTCGCCCTTGGCCACCAAATCTGCTACCACGCCAACGTCGTCACCTACGTACTCCGCCTTGAACCTGCTCCTCTGAACGACCTTCTTTATCTCATCGTCAGGGTACTCAGGGCCCAGGTAGACGTCAGTGAGCCTGCCGTGCCTCATCCTGCCCCCCCAGCACGTGCTCGTAAACGTAGGCAGCCGCGCCTATCGGGCCTCCTGCGTCGTTGGCGGCAGGGAAGATGAACATCTCGTTAAATATCCTGGAGTAGTGTATCTCCATGTTGGCCTTAGCGTTCAGGGCCACTCCACCCGCCAGGGCAACCTTGTCCTCACCGGTGTGGTCCCTAGCCCACTTGGCCGTTGCAAGCATGGCCTCCTCGGTCACCCTCTGCACCGCCCATGCAACGTTAGCGGCGTCCTTGCTTAGCTCACCCCTGGGGTTCCAGTTAAGTGATTTGCCCCCGATGACGTTTTCTGCGACATAGCTGTAAATGGAGTCCCACTCGGCCCAATCCTTAGCCTTAACCTTCTTGCCATTAACTAAGATAGCGTAAGGCTCATCCCCTTCAGGGTCTACCTTAACGAACTCCCTAAGCTTGTCATAGTACTTCGACATCTCCCCGTAGGGGGCAAGGCCCATGCCCTTTCCGGGCCCCTCAAGCCTTCCTAATCCAAGACCATGCGTTATAAACTCGTAAAGCAGGCCCAGGGAGCCATATGAAGTATACATAGACAGTATCGGCTCGAAGCTCCCGTCCCTTACCTTCCAGATAACGGTCGACTCGTACTCTCCAGACCCATCAACTGAGAGCACGGCGGCTGAGCTGAACCCCGAGAAGTAGTAGGCGGAGGCTGCATGGGCTAAATGGTGGCGAACCGGAACGATCCTTATGTCGCTCGGCGCCTCCTCGCCCAGGCTGAGGATTACGTGCCTTACAAGTGAGCGGGCGAAGGCCAGATAATCTCCTGAAATGATGTGCGTTAGAAGAGTAATATAATTAAATTCGTTTAGAGGTAGTACTTCATATCCGCCCCTTAATCTATAAAGACTAAGTCGAGCATTATAAGACCTTACCTTCCAAGATAAAAGCCTAGGGTCAAAATTTACAGCAAAGGCGTCTACGTCTTTAGGTTTTATTCCTAGCCTATTCTTCAAATAGAGAAAGGTCTGCCTAAGCGCGTTAATAGGTGGTTCACCTATAGAATGTTTATGCCTTGTATACCGTTCTTCCTCCGAAGCAAAGACTAACTTTCCGTCTACAATTGCCGCTGCGACATGGTCATGCTCTATAAACCAATTAAACCCTATAACTATAGTCATGCCTATCTACGATGGCGATCCTGGCGCTTCACATATAAATCTTTTCGCCTAACTTAGCTAAGAGCAGCTGACGAAGGCCATTAAGATGATCTATCGACAAGCTAGCCACTATGATTTGAAACGTCCTAAAGGTAGAATATGCCTACACTCGTTTTAAAAAGAGCTAAGATGGGTTGAAAAAGCCTAGATTAACGTCCTCTTAGCCTGCTAGCCTGCGTATGTTAACTATCACGTGAAGCTAGGCCATGATCAGCTCCTTTAGGGTCAGGCCTGTGCAGAGCCTTCACGGCCAGGTTCAGTCCCTCAGCCCCCTCAGCGCCTCCCCCAGCGCCTCTACGTCCTCCTCCCCGTTGGGGAAGTGCACAGAGGCCCTTATCCCCCAGACGCCAGCAGCCCCCCTGGCCGAGACCATCACCCCCCTTGACCTCAGCCTCACCGCCGCCATGTAGTTCTCCCTCAGGCCCCCAGGTACCCTGAAGAGCACTATGCCGCTCGCCTTCCTGGCCTCCGGCGGCGACAGCACCTCAAGGCGTAGGTCCTCCAGCTCCTCGACCAGCGCCTTCCTCAGCCTCAGCACAACCTCCTCGGCCCTCTCAACGCCCAGCTCGTTTATCAGCGAGGCGCTGGCCGCCAGCCCCTTTAGGGAAAGGGGAGGGAATGTGCCGCCGTACTCGAACTTCAGCGCCCCCTCCTCGACCTGAGTCCACCCCGCAGGCGTCTTTGAGGGGTCCGCCCAGAAGGCGTCCCAGTCCTTAACGGCTAGGCTCAGATAGCCGGGCCTCGGGGGGCTGAGCTCCTCCACCGCCCTCCTGCTTACGCACAGCGCCCCAACGCCGTAGGGCGCCATGAGCCACTTCTGGGAGCCCACAGCAACGAAGTCCAGGCCGAGCCTGTCAGCCTCAACCCTCAGGGCCCCCGCCTGCTGTATAGCGTCAACTATTACGTAGGCTCCGGCCTCATGTGCCACCTTCGCCAGCTCGGCCACGTCGAGCCTCAGC
>Ga0209224_1000367_pt1 | contig 11168 bp, 10 predicted proteins | sample MonGeyMetagenome_FD_184731 | JGI IMG/M metagenome (GOLD analysis project Ga0209224, IMG submission 184731) | Hypoxic/sulfidic aquatic microbial communities from Monarch Geyser, Yellowstone National Park, USA - MG (SPAdes) v2 (version 3) | ecosystem: Environmental > Aquatic > Thermal springs >...
CCTCCCCCTGGCCTTCCTCCTCGCGTTCTCCCTCACGCTCGTGGCTTTCATGCCGGTCATATGGCCGTCGTTCCTTCAGCGCCTCCTCGACCATCCCCTTGCGCAGTACGTGATCTGGCTGAGGTGCAGGGGCCTCAAGGTTGGCCTTGACGTCTTCGGCTCCCTGGTCCCTATGGCAGCCGCGGCCCTGCTGGCCGTTGCCCTGAGGACAAGAGGCCTTGGTGCCCTCTTACCTTTCGCCGCGAGGGGCATAAGCGTCGCCAGGCTCCTGGCCTACGCTGCCGCCTCCCTCCTTGCCATAGGCGCCATGCTCCCGCTGGCCTCGCCGTCAGCCGCCCTCCTGGCCGTCAGGGGCTCAGCAACAATAGCGGCCGTCCTGGCCCTCTGCCTCGTCTACGCGGTACCAGTAGTGGCCGCTGTTATGCAGGTTATGAGGCCGAGGGGCCAGCCCCTTCACTTGCTGGCAGAGGAGGCAGGGCCCTGGCTGGCCGCAGAGGCGTATATCACGGCCCTGACAGTCTCGCTCCTCGCTGACACCTTCGCCGTAGCGCTGTCCTGCGTGGCCGAGCTCAGGGGCCTCCTCCCCTGGCCGACCTACCTGGTTTACGGAGGCTGTGGGCTGACTGACGGCCTTGTGGTGACGCCTGTAGGGGTCTCGGTGGCTACGCTGGCAGCCGTGGGCCTCTTCAGGCTAGTAATGAAGGGACTAGTGATGAAGGACGCGACACCCTAAAGCCTGGAGGTCCATCAGGATCATAGTCCTTCTTGCGTGCCTATTACCGCGGTCCTGCCAATAGGTTTTTATGCAAATTCGTACAGAAAAGAGTTGCTATTGCTCCTCACACGCCTTGGCTCTCCTAAGCTGATGTTAAAGTTTGGCCCGCGGACAGCCTTGAACTTGACTTTGGCTAACTCTTAGAGTCTAAAAGACCTATAACGTCAGCAAATCACAAATGGTACTAAACCCTTGAAAGCTATCCTATATACTTTATCCTAGATATTGAAAGAACTGTAGCAGTAGTCGATTAGCGACTGTGACGGTGGCAAGCAACGCTATCAGGGAGTAGTGCAGAGATTTTAGATAACAATTTCCATAGGCCACATCACTTATTGAGAGAGGACTGTTGTGTAGGTGCATTAGGATGTTGCCATACAAGGAGCAACAGAACCTGTTAAGTTCTCGTGTAATATAGCTTTTAATGAAAGTAATACAAGACCTGTCTAGCTGTATATAGTAGAACCGCTAAAACTAGCTGTTAACCGTTAAAAACTTCAGTCATAAGCTCAAGAAGTGGGGTTGAGCTACATGGCCGAAGAGGTTAATGATGAAGTAATGTTTGTAACTGACAAGAAGAGCGGCAAGAAGTACACTGTTGATAAGGTTCTTTTCATCTCTCAGGATGGATGCGTATTAGTCGTTAGGACCGTAGAAGGTGACGTGAAGCGCGTAGAGCTCTGCCCATAACGACGTTGTTTACTGCTGAAGGCCTAAAGGATAGTAAATAAAAATAAAATAATAAAGAGGAAAATAAGAGGTAGTGCTCGCAGGCCTTAGTGCAAGTCCCTTGGGGTTAGTTAAAATAGCCCCTACAGGCTATGAAGGCCGACTATTACCTTTACATGACCTTGAAACGCACCTTTACCAGCGTGAGATTAGCAGCTTAAAAGTCCCTTGGCTTGTAAGGCCTGGCATAGCTTAATTTTAACCTTTGGAGTCGCAGCGTCGCCACTACATTAGCTGCTCAGGCGCTTCGTATGCCATGCTCTCGGTATAGTGTCTCATAATCTTGAAGGTCAACAAAATCCTCGACCTGCAAGCTGACGGACGCCAGAGATCGCCTCTGTAAGCCCTTAACGCTTGGCTCAGAAGCCTTACTATAGCGCTCTGCATCACTTCAGCAGTTAACCTTGATTAGGGTGGTTTCATTGGGTAAGAGCACTGTTGAGTTCATATCTAAGGGGCTTATACCGCTTGGCGATGGCTATAGTGCTACTACGGTACTTGCGGAACTTAGGGAGATTCTGGAGACCTTAGCGATCAGGTTGAGGAAGACTATGGATACGTGATCGCTATAGTTATGCCACCCGAACACATCAACTTGTAGTGTAGGTGAAGGTCCACTGACCTTTAGGTCTACCTCAAGCCTTATGTTTTTGGGTGAGATGTCATAGACCTTCATCAGCCCCTCACTGTAACTACCAACCTTTCCTTAGGGAACTCCCCTGGGTCTACCTTATGTAGCCAGTCTCTAATTATCTGTCTATATTCTACAGCTGACTCCACAATTCTCTTCAATTCGTTCTTGTTAAAACTCCCATCTGGGAATAATATTTTTGCTAATCCACTCGTAATTTTCTTCACACTTTTCTCATCTCTAATCTTAAAGTTTTCAGAGAACTCTAAGTGCTTTGAGATTGAAAGGCTAAGACTCTCTTTTCTCAATAAGTGTAACGCCTCTGCGAAATAATCCGAGGCTATCCCGTAACCTTTTGAAAGGTGATATTTTGATTGAGAAATTTTCGGTAGTTGCCAGCCAGGTATTAGTCCGTGAATTCTATCTATAAATGCTGAGTCCCTCATAGGTTGTGGGAGAACATAAGTTAGATCTTCTACTGGAACATATCCTTCAGGCGTCGTCTCGACAGCAATATTACCCATAAACACCAGAGAGGCATCCGAGACAGCCTTTTTATCGCCTCTCTCAAACATACCGCTCTCCATGTAATCCTTAAGCTTACCCATCATTTCATCAGGGTTAGGGAACCTCACCTTACTAACCTCATCAAAGACTACCAAATCCTTAACGGCGAGTTCTCCAGGAACTCTAGTCCTTAGGTTGTAGAAGAGTGCTGCTGGTGATATAGTACCACCGGATATTATCCTAACGTAATTACTTACGTTTCTGTAAAGGTAAGTCTTACCAGTCTGTCTAGGTCCGAACTCAGCCATATTGACATTATCCTCAACAACCGGTACCAGCCTTGAGAGTAGTACTATCCTCTGCCTAGGACTGTAGACACTAGGGTCTAACCCTATAGTGTTTATCAGGACCTCAACCCACTCATCTAATGTGAAGTACTGCCTGGCCTCCTCTAATATCTTAGGGTCGGTAATGGGTGATTGGAATGGATAGAAATCAGTAACTACAGCCCCTATAGGTCTACCGAAGACCTCCTTAACCTCATTTAACCTTCTAAGCGTTATGAGGCCCCACATACCTGTTACTAACGTAGCCTTATTCCTCTCAACAATCTCTACAGGGACTTCAGCCCAAATATCAAGTGATTGTATAACACCTACGTGCGTACCACTCTCAATATCTACAACAACCCTAAGCTCATCAATAATCCTCGCAACACCATCAACAACAAGCCTATGCTTAACAACCTCCTTCTCCTCAGGCTCGTAGTAATGATCCCTTACAAACTTCCTAAGCTTATCCTCCCAGTTAGTACCCTGACTTATGAACTCCGAGATTAGGTACTCAGCTACGTACCTAGGAAGCTTAGCAAGCTCAAGCTCGTAGGCAAGCCTCTTATCTACAGCGTAGTCGCCGAAGTACCTCCTAACCTTATTGTAGAGCTCACTCATGCTCTCAGCCAGAACCCGGTAGTAGACCCCTCTGCCTCCTAGGACCTGAAGGCTCTGATACCTCTACAACCACATCAATAGTTCTCTCGACATCCCTCCACCTGTACTTCACAACACCACCGTACTTACCTGGCTTTAGCGGTGGGGTCTCAACCCCATACTTACCCTCAACAACCTTAAATGAACCCCTACTCCATGGGAACTCGTAGTAGAACTCCACCTCCTCACCAGAGGGGTTCACAACATCTACCTCAATATATGACCGCGTATCAGGAGGTAGTAGGGTGTTGAGGACCGAGACCTTAGGCTCTTTGGGAACCTCTGTCTCCTCGGCAGGTAGCTCCTCACCAGACAGCACAGCCATGAGTTTCTCAAACTCCCTAAGATCCTCCTCGGAGAGGCCGAAGAGCTGGGCAACAGCCATGTCTAAATCTCCCTCTACCTTCCTTAACTCCTTCTCGGTATCCATCCCTCTACAGTAATCCGGCTTCTTCTCAGCGTAAATACACCTAGCAAGTTCATGTGCTCTCCTAGAAAGATCAGCAATCTTCTCATGTAGTCTGTTATTAGGGTCGTACTTGGGTGGCTTTATAATGTCCAGTATATGTGTAGATATTCCTGTCTCAATGACATACGAAGCCACAATTGCCCTTACAAATGTACTGTTTAGAATTCCACATAAGTAATAAGCCTCTTCCTCAAATTTAAGAGGAACTAGCATCAACTTCACGTTAGGGATCAATATCTTCCTTCCCAAGAACTTGTCCTCGTAATCTCCTATAACGGCACAGGAAAACTCAGCTTTACCGCTTATTTCTCCAGCTATATTCTTCCACACAACCTTGTATGGTGCCAAACTTGGCTTGACATTAAAGATCCAGTAGAAGGGTGGAGCTATCTTTTCGGCTCTTTCTAGTGGCATTCTCCTGTACGGCTCTAGCTTAGATTTATAAGGTTCCCCTCCCCTATTTATTAAATCATTAAAGAAATTATAGAAGTAGTTGTAGGTACCGGGATATTTGATCCTCATATCGGCAGATACGATATCCTTGCCCTGGGGATCTACAGGCAGGATCACATATCTGTCCTTGAACCCAGCATACCACTTCTTTACATCCCTACCTCTTAGTAGCGGGTATACAAGGTCAGGTTCTACAACGGCTTCCACTTGCTTGACCTTCTTTTTATCACCGGGTTCGGGCGGGTTGGTTATTACCAGTTTACTATCAGGTGTTTTACCCTTTACCTGGACGTAATAGACTTGGTTGAGTGCCACATTCACTCCTTCATGTGCTTCATAATATTGAGTTCCTGTTAGAAGCTTTCTAATAGCTCCTACAGTCTTAGGTGTTATCTGCATCCAAGGTGATTCTGGGTTTTTAGGTTCTATGGGGATCATAATTGCTTCATATCTCTTAGTCTCCTTAAGCACCTCCTCTAAGGGTTTGTCTGTAGGTATTGCTTTACCGCTCGGGTTAACCCATATGATATGTCTCACACCCTTCATGTTCTCTTCGAATGCTTTAGAGAGAGCGTTCTTCACGTCGTCTGCTACTTCACCTGGACCTATCTCACAGATTTTCTCAACTACTATAGCTGAAGTTCTATTCACAGCCCCTTCAAATGGGTAGAGGGTTACTAGGTCGTGTATAATGTGAATTTTAGTCTTCCTAACTAGGAAGTTTCTAAAACCTGCACCAGCCTGAGTCTTAAATACTGTTAATGGCACTAGAAAGCCTAGCCTACCTCCAGGCTTTAGGTATAAGTCAAAGCACCTGACTAGGAAAAGCATAGCTAGATCTCTCTTAACTTTACCTAACCCTGTTTTACCCCTAATCTCAGCTAGGCCGTACATCTTCCAAAGACCTCTACTTATGTCTCGGTAGGTTTCAGGTAGGTTCTCCCAGTTAACCCATGGGGGATTGCCTACTACGTAGTCGAATTTTCCTTTAAGTATTGGTGCAAACGCGTTTCTAATTATTGATATCCATACGCTGTTTTTGCCCTCCTCTTCGAGCTTAAGTAGTTTTTCATAGAAGTTAGCTAAGATAGAGATTTCCTTTTGATCTAGCTTATATGCGTATTCCATTCTCTTCTTAAAGTCTTCAACACCATATCTACTTTCAAGATACCCCGCGATTTCAGCTAGGATTCTCTGTAGTAGTCCTTTCGCAACTATAGTGGTGGGTATCTCGAATTCTCCGACAACTGTTCTTAAAACATACGTGTTCCCGTATAGTCCCGCTCTCTTTTCAATCATTATAGAGTCTGCCAAATACACTGGAATTTCTATCGATCCTCTAGCATATGCCAAGAGATCTGCTATTGCTAGTAGATAGTTTGTCCTAGCTGTTAACACAGCTAGCGGATTTAAGTCATAGCCTACAACATTGTCTAATACATAGTTTAGTAGAGCGTCTAGTAGGAAGTGTTCTTCAGCATACCTCCTCAACCTGCTTATATATAGAATTAAAAAGGTTCCCGAGCCACATGCTGGATCGAGGATCCTTAGTTCTAGTGGTTTCAATGGATCTTCTTCGCCCATCTTTCTCAAATTGTCTAAGCCAAGTCCTACTTCATCTAGTACTAGATTTGCTAACCAATCTGGTGTGTAGAACTCTCCCAATCTATGCCTTAAATCACTTGGAACAAGGTTCTGGTAGAGTCTCTTTAAGAGGTCTCTAGCGAATTCAGGCTCTAGTTGTGGAGTAGCTATCTCATAGTCTGAGAGAACTCTAATAAGCTCTGCAATGATGTCACCTAAATCCTTGTCGAGTTCATCTAGATACCATGAGAAGTAATCTCCTTCTAGGAAGTTCTCTATGCGAAGCAATTTTCTAAAAATACCGCCAGTTTCTAGCTCTCGTAACGTTTCTCTAAGTCCATCTAAACCACTCTTAGAATACGCATCATCTAGTTCCGCAATGTACGACTTGTAGAATCTACCTGCTCCATAGAGGTATGCTATTTCCGCTGCTATTAGCTTCAATAAGAGTGCATAATATGTGTGTATAGAGAATATGAGGGCATCATAGTTAACTTTACCTACTAAACCATATTCACTTGCTAGCTTGGGGAGTTCTTCTAATTCCTCGGGCTTATACCCAGTAGCTTGCTTGAAGAGCCTCATCCAGTCTTCAAATAAGATCGTAGTTCTAGGGCTCTTTGACTCTTGGAGCTTTTTGTATAATATCGTAACTAGTTTTCTCGTTATTGGTGACGTAGGGCCAAAGTCTCTTAATAAGTGGTCTACGTCTAGTGGTTTTCTTCTAAGGCCTCTTATAGCCTCTATAAGTTTTACTACTACTTCTCCTCTAATATCATATGGCCCCCTGAGAATCCATGTGTCTGTTCTTGAATCGTACCGTACGAATGCCATTCTATCACTTATTATTACCCCTAGGTATCTCACCCATTCCTGTTTACTACCAGCCTCTTGTGTAATGTACTTTATAACTTGTTCTTTAGCTCTCTGAATATCGCTTTCTTTAGACAGCCTACCAGGAGCTTTAAACTCTACTACTACGTGGCCGTAGAGAGCATCTACTCTAGCGCCAGACACAAGCATATACTCGTATTTACTAACTTGCCTTATATCGAGGGGTTTTAGTATAAGATCTTCAATACATTGTGAAGACCATATTCTAAGCTCCTCCTCATTACTAGCCCTTTTAGCTGCATTTCTAAGACACGTGACAACGCCATCTACATCGATTTGAGGAACAATAACTCGAGAACTCACCTCACTCTCCCTCTAATCCTTGGCTTAACTCCAATTACAAACTCAGACCTTTTGCCTACTGAACTCAATCCTTGGTAGTGGTCGAATACTCCGTGGCATTTGGAGCATTCTAGGCGTTTGACCTCATAGAACCTGAACTTCCATATCTTTAGAAGCTTAAATTCTCCCTCATAACTCACGCAATCTCCCCCTTTTATTTATTATTAATGGCTTGCTTTAAACTTTTTGACGAGGCCACTCACATGGCTTGGCGGTCTTGAGTATGCCCACGTAGTATTTACAAAAGCCCTTATCGTGGAAGCGCACGAGTCTAGACGTGTCTACTCCAAGTCCGTTTATCTCCGCTAGCTCCATTGGCTTGCAGTTCTTGGCTATGTATATAGCGTGTGAGAGCCTGAGGCCTCTCTAGCATTAGCATATTAGACTAGGGTAGTGTAGTTCGTGACTTTCACTGAGAGTACTCATAGTTTTAGCGAGATCTTCAATGCTTATAGGGTAGCTCCTTACGTTTAGCCTATAGCTCCTCGAGGGCACGGCCTCCATTAACCAGCCATACGTCTCAGGCTATATCCTCCTTGAGTAGTAGAGGTATTAGATGTAGTGCCTGAAGACGTTTCGCAACCACTTGTTCTCGTGGTTCACAGCATACTCCACCAGTTCCTCGCTCAGCGTCCTGCTCTCAAGGTACCGCTTGAAGATGTTTCTATAATACGCCATCGTCTCCTCGCTCACTATTTTACGCCTCCTCTTCCTCTCCCTGAGGAACTCCTCGAAGCCAAGCTCCCCCACTTGAACACCACGTGTGCTAGGCTCGTTCCAAGCGTCTTCCCGAGGTCCTCCCTGAAGTTCTCCACCGTGAATTTCAAGAGAGCCTGCTTGAGATACTCATCTCGAGTGGCTAGCGCTATGGCCTGTAGTATTAAAGAGTAGTCTATCGAGTTGTCCCCGTGTATAATGCCGATAGCTTGAGTCCATCAACGCCTTGAACTATCTCGTTGAACTCCCCCCGGTATCGGAGGGCCTTGTAAACCACGTTATCCGGTACAGCCCTAACCCCCGTTGAGGTAGTTGTGTAGCGAGCCTCTAGCAATGCCCAGCGCTCTAAGGGCTTTTCAAAACGAGCCTTCTCTTAACCCTCTCGAGGATGAGTCTACGTGCTTTACAGCTGAGGGCACTAGTGTTCACCTTATTATACCAGGGATTAGCGAGCGTGATTTCGCTTAGTAAATCACCAAGTAGTTCACGCCCCCACCACGGGAGCGTGAACCGTGGAAAACAACCCCATAAAATTTATCTGGGTATTTAGGAGGTATGCGACGACCGGGATTTGAACGAACCTGGGATCTCTGGCTTAGAGGGCTATTTCTAATGGTGGTTGGTTCACAATTGGTTTTCTGAGCGTGAACTCTATTTCCAATTTGAAGTCCCTTGTTATTTCAATTACTTAATAGATAATTAAGTGCGAAGTATTGGTGGGTGCAACTGCTTTAAATACCTTTTTCCAGCAACGCTAATTATTAGTTCCATGGATGCTCATCTAATAGTTTGACGTCCCTGGGGACACGTAACTATTTTGTTCGCTGTCCCCAGCGGCCAAGGGCCCTGTGGGCCCTGCGTCCCTCCCAGATGGCCGCAACAGCCACGACAAGCCCTATTACGTGAGCCGGCCAGCGCCCTTTGTCACGGAGACGCACGGCGCCGGCCGCGGCAGGCTGCTGGAGGCTACAAGCTGGGCCATACTATGACGCAGGGGGCCCAGCTGCGCTCGGCCTGTCCCAGTCACGGGGACACGCACCACCTTGCGTCACCTTGGCCTCACTGGCTCACCTCATCAGCCTTGCGAGGGCAGCGACAGCGCCTAGGGCGTTTCCTCCGTGCTCCCTTTTCCTGCTTCAGTAAGTCCTTCCATGTTCGCATGACGCTGCGCGGAGCGGGGGGCATTTGAGGAAGCGCTGACGCCGCTCTGCGCGAGGGCCTGCAGGCCCTTAGCGCCTTAAGCGCTTTTCTACACAAATTTGCGTGGAAACGTGTAGAGGCTGTAGGGCTCGACCAGCCCGCTGAGGGCAATGGAGCAATCTACGTCAAAGGTTTAGGCAGGGCGTCAGGGCTGAGGGGCCTTGGCCTTCGGCCTCGGCCTGACCCTTATCACGAACTCCGACCTCTTCCCCTTGGGGCTCACGCCCTGGTAGTAGTTGAAGACCCCGTGGCACCTCGGGCACTCCAACCTGCTAACGTTGTAGAACCTGAAGCGCCACGTCCTGAGGACCCTGAACTCGCCCTCGTAGCCGCAGTAAGGGCACTTGACCAAGCCATGCCCCTTTCACTGCTGTGAGCCTAGCCCTAAAGCGTTTTCAGCCGGGCCTGAGGGGCCTTGAGGTCACTGCCCTCCTAGGGCGTATTACGACGGCCCTGGGCAGGGATTCATCTCAGTCGATAGGAAAGGGCACGTCAACATACAAGGATGTGTAACCGCTTCAGCGGCCCTAAAACCTGCTTCAAGGCGTGTCGTCGCGACCTCTATTGCCCCTCTATGGCAGTAAGCCTCATGGGTCCCCTAAGGGTAGGCCAGGGACTTCGTCGCTACCAGCGCGTCAGGCTCATGGCTGTTAAGCCTACCACGCAGCGACTTCGCGTCATCGCACCTCTCGGCCTCAAGGTCCTATGGCCTCGAGCTGCCGGAGGCCTAAGTCATTGTAAACTGGGGAGTTAACAAGCAGGGTTTGCAGGATTTAACTGATGAGGCCTAGGCAGGGCGTGGCTCCTGGGGAATATAGTGATGCGCTCGCTGGAGGCGAAACCTCTGTAGCCCTGGTTAAATGGCCATCTAATGTTTAGTACCATAACGTGTAGAAAAACGGTGACATGTAAAAATCTCCTGCTGTAAGCATTACACTGTTAACATCTATTCTTCAGGTTCTTCTTTGCCCTTCTCAGTACCGAAGCCTGATACCAGGGAGAGGGCCTCCTCTAGCTTCGAGCTATCGACTTTCGAGTCCGCTATTTTAACTAACTCCTTGAAGTCGGGGAACCCTCATAATATGCAAAACCGCTTAAAAGCAGACTCAATAATAATAAACAAAAAGGGGGATTGCTTGGCCTGGTGCTTCAGGCTCTACGAAGTCAAGAGACTAGAATGCCCAAGATGCCACGGGGTATTCAACCACTACCAAGGAGTAAGCCCTAGTGGTAGGAAATCAGAGTTTGTGATTAGGATTAAGCCCGAAGCCTTGGTTCTGGGTGAAGCACATGGTATATGACTTGTTGAGTGAAGAGGAGAGGAAAAGCCTTGATTTGATATTGGGAGACCTAAGGCTACTTATTGGAAAAGACAGGATAAGTGTTAGTGAGATAGGTGATTTACTTCAGAAGCTGAAGAGCGAGGAGGCAAAGCACTATATTGAGAACTTAAGCATTGGCTCTCAGCCAGAGCCGGCATTACGCGACTCCTTCCTGGCTCGTAATTCTCCGCTAGCAAAATACCTGTTTAGGGAGCTATCGCCGGAAGTTAAGATCACATATGATGAAGCTAGGGGGTTTATAGACTACGAAATAAGAGACAAGAATACTGGACGTACTATAAGACTAGAACTAAAGGCCCTGTTCGAGGCGAAATTTGAGACAGGTAAAACAAGAGTACTGAGGGAGCTAAGACAAGTACCCCTAAACCCAGACACGCACTCTAAACAAGTCCAGAAATACCTTTTAGGCGAGAATGCACAATACGTGATCCTCACAAATCTAAGAGACTGGTACTTCTACAGCAAAATGACATTTCCGAATGTAAAACCTTTCGCCAAGCTAACACTAGACGAGCTCCTCCAGCGGTTAGAACCC
>Ga0209224_1000369_pt1 | contig 11136 bp, 11 predicted proteins | sample MonGeyMetagenome_FD_184731 | JGI IMG/M metagenome (GOLD analysis project Ga0209224, IMG submission 184731) | Hypoxic/sulfidic aquatic microbial communities from Monarch Geyser, Yellowstone National Park, USA - MG (SPAdes) v2 (version 3) | ecosystem: Environmental > Aquatic > Thermal springs >...
ATTTAGAGAAAAAGACAGATTTTATAAATCAAAACCAGGTAAATTCTTCTTAATGTCTACAATTGCAGGATTGATAATTGCATCTATTATTTCATTATTTGGATTTGGAATAGTTGTTCCAATAAATATTTACTATTATTCATTTATAGTATTGTACAGTTTATTCTTTATATTTTTGGTAAATGATAATATAAAGATATTATTAAAAAGATTTGGAATTGGAAGGACCTAATATTTTTCATAACCTTTTACAATTGGATTTTCTATTGTATATTTTGTTAAAATATTTGCTGCCTCGCTTTCTGTTTTTTTCTTAATCATTGGGAATGGTATAATTTCTTTTATACTTTTTATTCCCAATAATAACATTATTACTCTATCTATACCTATTCCAATTCCTCCTGTTGGTGGCATTCCATACATTAATGCTTCTACAAAATCCTGATCATATAAATGTGCTTCTTCGAATCCTAATTCTCTCATTTTTGCTTGTTCTAATAATAATTTATTTTGTAATATTGGATCATTTAATTCAGAATATATATTTGTAACTTCTACTCCTAATATATATCCTTCTGCTCTCTCAACTAAGGAAGGATCTTTTCTACTTATTTTACATAAAGGTGTACTCTCTTTTGGATGTTCTATAATATATGTTGGTTCAATTAATTTATCTTCAACCAATTCTTCAAATAATGCAGTAATTGCTAAACCTCTATTATATTCTTTTAATTCTAATTGAATATTATTTTGTTTCATTATTTCAATTATTTCTTCATCAGATAATTTTGTTACGTCTATATTTGCATATTCTTTTAATGCATCATACATTGTTAGTCTTCTCCAAGGTGGTTTTAATGATATCTTTCTACCATTATATTCAATATAGTCTTTTCCAATAACATCTTTTGCAATTCCATATATTAAATTTTCTACTAATTCCATCATTTTATCTCTATTAGCATATGCTTCATATGCTTCTAACATTGTAAATTCTGGATTATGGGTTATATCTATTGATTCATTTCTGAAATCTGGCCCAATTTCAAATACTTTATTAAATCCACCAACTAGGTATCTTTTTAAATATAGTTCTGTAGCAATTCTTAAGTACCAATTCTCTTTTAAATCATTTACATATGTAATAAATGGTTTTGCATTTGCTCCTCCATATATTGGTTGTAATACTGGGGTTTGTACTTCTATATATCCTAAATTTTCAAAATATTTTCTTACATAACTTATTGTTTTAAATCTTATTTCAAAATATTTTCTTACTTCGTCATTCATTAATAAATCTAAATATCTTTTTCTATATCTTTCTTCTACATCACTAAATCCATACCATTGATCAGGTAAAGAAATTAATGCTTTTGTTAATATAATCCAATCTTCAGCAAATACAGATAATTCTCCGGCTTTTGTTTTTCCTACTTTTCCATATACTCCAATTATATCTCCTCTTTGAATAAACTCATATGCATCATCAAAATTTTTTGTTATATCTTTTTTAATAACAACCTGTATTCTATAACCTTCTTCTTTTATATCATAGAATACAATTCCACCATGTTTTCTAATTGAATAAACTCTTCCAGCAATTTTAACATACTTATCCATAAATTTATTAGGATCATTTACTATTTCCTTTACATCATTTGTCTTATCAAATTCATATGGATATGGATTATATCCTTTTTCTTTCATTTTTTCCAATACTTTTAATCTGTCTACAATATCTATTTCTAAACCAGTTTTAGGTTGGTCTTTATTCTCCATAGCATAATTAATTGTAGAATTTAATTTATAGATATTAATAGAAAAATCTTTATCATTACTTCTTCCGATTCAGGTTCATACATAAACTAATTTAAAAAATATTTTTAAATTTTTGGAGTTCTAATTGATATTATAACTTTTTATTATATTTATAACATCCTTTTCAGATAAATATTTAATTTCTTCTATTAGATCTTTTATATTTACTTTTGATGACCATTTATTTTTATCTATAATAATACATGCATAACATCTTCCGAGATCATAGGTCCATGGATCTTCGTCTTCAGTGCTTAGTGGGTTTTCATTTTCAACATAATCTTTACATGTTATTATATTTCCTTCTATAATTTTATATGCTTCTGGATATCTATCATATGCATTTTTATAAAAGTATATTAAAAGTTCTAAAGCAGAAGCTTTCCATTCTTTTATTAAAAAAGGTTTCCATTCATCCATATTAGATAAGGAATGGGCAATTTCATGGTCTACTATAATATCTATGAAAGCTTTTGCGATATCTTTTTCTATATTATTCCCATTTATATATACCGGATATGTTAATATACTAATATCTGACTCTAGACCAATAATAGAAGGTCTAATTATTTTCATAAAACTCAAATTATCCAATATTTTATCCATAGTTTTTCTTAAAGATTTTTCCTTAATATAAACTTCTCTTGTTATTGGAGAATAAAATCCAATAGATGTTTGATCTATTAATTTTTTATAGTATGATGTTATAGAAAGTGTTAATATAGAAAATGGTGAAGAGAGTGTTATTAAAGAAGGTATGTTAGGATGATTCATATTAGAAATTGTTTCATAAAAAGAGAATCCATAAATGAATGTTGAAAAGATAAGTAAAGTTGATATTATGCTAAAAAAGAAATATGGGGGTTTTGCTATTATCAATTTTAATTTTTCAGTCTTTATGCCATTATTATTAAGGTATTCTATAGTATCTTTAAAACTATTTTTTATAATCCAATCTAAATTATAATCATTTTTTATAATCCTATCTAAATTATACATATATTCATTCATTACTACATAATAATAATAACAATTTTTTATAAATTTTTATTTATTTAAAAATTCAGTATTTTATATCATATTCCTAATTTTTAAAATTCTCAAAAATTATACATAATTCATGATAACAGAATATATCAATGTATTTATTACTATGTTTATTATACTTGGAACTATTCCGAATATATTTGTATTTGAATCTATTTTTGATTCTTTAGGATTAAATATAGATAAAAAAAGATATGCAATCAATAGAGCATTCTTAATTGCATATTTATTATGGTTAATAATATTTCTATTTGGTAATTGGTTTTTAATAATTTTGGGAATAAATTTAATAGATTTTAGAATTGCTGGAGGAATATTTTTATTTTATATTGCATTTGAAATATTAGTAAAGGATATTCCATCTCATGTAAATATAAAAGATAATAACGAATCTTTAGAAGATATTATTGCAACCCCTTTGGCTATTCCATTAATTACAGGTCCAGGTGTTATTACAACAACATTAATTTATACATCTGAAAATCTTAATTTAATATATCTATTTTTATCAATGTCTTTAGCATTTCTTATTTCTTATATAATAATTTATAATAGTACTTTAATATTGGAAAAAGCTGGAAAGAAGAATTTAATTATTTTAAATAAATTGGGAGGTTTAATATTATTGGCAATAGCAATAGATATAATTATATCTGGAATAAAAATGCTATAAAAAATATTATTTTTTGAATCTTTGTAGTTACTATTATAAGATAACTATATATTTTCATATGTATTTTTTATATATGAAATTTATGATAATAATTCATAGAAAAACTGGTAAAAAATTTTATATAGAAAATAAAGATAAGGATTTTAATACTCATTTTGGGATAATAAAAAAAGAAGATTTAAATAAGGAACCTGGCAGTATAATTAAATCACATTTAAATGAAGAATTCTTAATATTAGAAGATAATTTTAATGATTTAGTTAGATATTTAAAAAGGGGACCACAAGCAATCCATGAAAAAGATATAGGATTATTATATTCTTTAGTAAATATTTATCCAGGAATGAGAATTGTAGAAGGAGGAACTGGTTCTGGAATATTAACAGCATATTTAGCAAATTCTATAAGACCAAATGGAAAAGTATATTCATATGAAATTAGGGAAGATTTTTATAATATTGCAAAGAAAAATTTGGAAAAATTAAAATTATTAGACTATGTTGAATTAAAATTAAAGAATATTAATGAAGGAATTGATGAAAAGAATGTAGATTTAATAATATTGGATATACCAGATCCATGGAATACTTTAGATCATGCATATAATTCATTAAAATTTGGTGGATATTTAGTATCTTTTTTACCAAATATAACTTCTGTATTAAAATTATTGGACTCAAATGATAAATTCTTATTTATTGGAGTATATGAGAATTTTTATAGAAAATGGATATATGAAAAAGGGAAAGTTCTTAGACCAAGAAATTTAGAATTGGTTCATACAGAATTTTTAGTATTATTTAGAAAGGTATAAATAATTTAAGCTATTAACCGAAAAATTTAACTTTCAAAATATTATAATAAAATTATGGTAAAGCATCCAAAGAAATTACATTTCGGTCCTGCAGGAGTTCCTTTATCTTCTAAAAAAAGGGATACATTAAATGGAATTATATATACATATGAAGAATTAAATTTAGATGGATTTGAAATAGAGTTTACATATGGAGTAAAATTAAAAGAAGATGTTGCAAACAATATAAATGAATATATAAAGGATAAAGAATTTATATTAACATCTCATGCCCCATATTATATTAATTTAAATTCTACAGAAGAATCAAAAATAAATAAATCAATAGATATGCTATATAATGCTGCAAGATTATTATATTTATCTGGAGGATATTCTGTTGTTTTTCATCCAGGTTGGTATTTAAATAATTCAAAAGAGGAAACATATAATGTAGTAAAGGAAAATCTAAAGAAATTAATGGATAAACTAAAAGATGAAAGTATTGATATTTATATAAGACCAGAAACAATGGAATTGCCAAAAAAATTTGGAGATATAGATGAAATAATAAAATTATCTCAAGATATAGAAAATGTTTTACCTGCAGTAGATTTTGCGCATTTAAGGTATAGAAGTAATAGAAATGATGTAGATTATTTTAGAGAAATATTGGATAAAATAGAAAATGAACTTGGAAGAGAGGCTTTAAATAATATGCATATTCATATGTCTGGAATAACTTTAGATAAGAAAGGTACACATTTAAATTTGGAAGAATCTGATATGCCTTGGAAAGATATATTAAAATTATTAAAAGAATATAAGGTTAAAGGTATTGTAATTTCAGAATCTCCAAATATTGAGGAAGATGCAATTAGAATGAGAGATTATTATAAAAAATTAAAGTAAATTTCTTGCTAAATTAATAAATGCTGGTCTTGTTATCAAATATCCTATCCAAACAGTAATTATTACCATAACTGCAAATCCTTTATATAATGATAAACCTGCTACAAATGCTGGGAATACTGATAAGCTTTCTAATATAATTGCTAATAATATTATAAACATAGCTTTTTTAATTGCTTTATCCAATCTTTCTGTTTCTTTTACTTCAACATTTTCTCCTTTCTTTGCTCTTACTATTTCTTCAACAGCAACTAGTTGGTCATCAATACCTGTAGCAGTTCCAAATATAATACCAATGAATGCTGGAATATCATATGTCTGATGAATTGCAATACCTATTGCAAATGAAATTAAAAATTCAGATGCTAATGTTAATGTAACTAATGCAGGTACTTTCAAATTTCTATATACTGCATATAGTAATGCAAATATTCCAATAAATATTAATAATAATACTAATTCGAAAGATTTTAATATATAATATCCGAATATTGGTGGAATTATAGATTCTTGAACAATATTAAATTTTGAAGGTAGTTGTCCATTTTCTAATATTATATATAAATCATATGCTTGTCTATATGCATTATATTGTGCTTGTGCCATAGAATTTCCAGTTCCAGATACTTGAATACTTACTTGTTGAGTATTTGAACCTTTTAGATCTGCTGCAATTAATAATGTTGATACATTTTGATTATCTAAATAGAATACTATTGGTTCACTTAAATATGCTCCTCCGCTTTGTAATACTACAGATAGATTTTGTGTAGCTTGTGCAAAATTATTAGCAGCTTGTGGTGATAATAATAATGTGAAATAATATGTACATACATATTGATTACCTGTTGGAGAACATCCTAATAAACCAGAATATTGTCCTCCAAATAATGGTTTTATTTCTGAACCAGTAAATACTGTTGTATTACCAATTTTTGCATAAAATTCTCCTTGACTAATTATATATGGAATTAAATCTCCTTCAGAATATGGTAATTCAACAATTATATATCCTTCAGATGTTGGATATATATTTATTGATTTAACACCAAAAGAGTTTAATCTATTTTCGATTACTTGTGCTGCAATAGATATTTCTTGAGGATTTAATGGTTTTGAGGAGTTTAATATTAACAAATAACCTCCAGCAATATCTATTCCATAAGATATTAAGGAAGATTGTGTAATATTTGTTTCATTTATTAATGATTGATATTGGGATGGTTCCAAAACAATATTTCCATTACTTGTACTTATTTGTAAAAATGAAGAATTAATATTATTATATATGCAGGTATAAAATGAATCTATTGAATTTACTGGACATCCATTTATTGAATATATATATGTACCATTTGGTAAAATAACACTAGAAGTAACTTCTACTTTATTACTAGTTAATGCATATGCATCAAATATTAAAGATACAATAAAAGCTATAATAAATATTAAAATTCTCCAATTTTTTATTAAAGACTTAATGTCCATATTGATGTTTTTATGTAAAACATTTTTATGGTTTTCCTCTTGAATATCCCTTTGTTATTCCCATTGCAATTAGATGTGCAACTCTAATTGGTTCGGGAATTCTAGAATGTATTGATGTTAATTTAATTATATTTATTACATCATTATATTCCAATCCATAATATTGAAAATATAATGTTCCATATTCAGTTTTATAACTTTTTGGTTCTGGATATTTTTTAACTATTTCCAATCTTTTTTCATAATCTTTTGTATGTTTAATTGCTTCTATAAATTTATTTATATTTGGTTTTTTCCTTACAAAAGATATTATCGGTATCTTTAATTCATTATATAAATATTCAAAATCTATTAAATTAAATCCACCAAAAGATATACCATTTGTTGCTATTATTCTTAATTGATCATAATGTTTTGTCCTTTTTACCATTTCAATTATTTTATCATTTATATCAAATCCATCTATTTCAATTTTATTTGATAATATCCCATCTATTTGTAAAGATCCCCTCATTATAACTCCAACAATTATTGTATATTTATCTTTATTTCTGTCAAAATATCCATCATCTATTCCTAGTATTCTTATTTCTCTTTTGATATCCATTTATTAAAATATTTTTCCCAATCTAATTTAAAAAATATTATACTCAATAAAATAAATACTATTGAAGAAATTATAGATAATTTTAATAAAGGTACTTTTGATATATAACTTATTTTATTTAAAATAAATATTTCAGCATATAATTCTAAAAAGGATTTTAATGTTTTTCCTAAAATTGCTATTAAATAATATTTTAATATATTTATTTTTTCAATTCCAAATGATAAAAATAATAAATCATCTAATGGTAAAAATGGTAATATAACTAAAAAGAAAAAAGTTACGTAAAAATTTATACTATTTGATATTCTTTTTATGAATAATAAATTTTTATTATTCTTTAGTGGTTTTGATAAAAGAATACCAATAATATACATCACAAATCTTCCACTTGATGCTCCTATACCTAAAATAATAGATACTAAAATTATATTATATATATTTATTCCAATAATTGATAATACTGGTATTGATAATAAAACAAAAGGGGCACCAAATAGAGGGAAAGAATTTAATAAAAATGATTCAAAAAATATATACAATACATAATATATATTCATTCTTCAAATTCTAAAATATCTCCAACAGTTATATAATTTTTATTATCTTTATTATTTATTTTTTCAGTTAATACTTCCTTTTTAGTTATTTTTATTCCCAATATTTTTTCAATTTTCTTAGCTAAATTCATGTCAGGTATGATCTTTTTATTTTCTATTGATTTATATAAACTTTCTTTTATTCCTAACAATTTTGCCATATCTTCTTGCTTTAATTTATGTTCTTCTCTATATTTTATCAATATTTTATTATAATTTTCATCTATAACTTCTCCTACAATCTCTTTTATTTCTAATTTATTTTCTTTTATTATATTTCCATTTTCATCAACAGGTTTTCCATATTTTAAGCAATCTGCGCATACATTTAATATTGTACCTTCTATATATACTTTATATAATTTATCTGTACTTTTTCCACATAGTTCACATGTTTTCATTTTATTATTTTTATTATTTCATCTTTATATTCCAATGCTATTATAACGCCAATCATTACTCCAAAGGATATTGCTGCAGATAATAATAAATAATATAGAGCTTGAACTAATACTGTTGAATTTAGTCCTAAATAAGATAATGCGATAATTAAGAATAAATATAATATAGTTCCCTTTACAATTTTTGCAACATTATTCTTTATATTAAATAGGTATGCAATAATATCTCCAATAATTATACCAGCAACAATTATTATTATTGCAGTATAGATTAAATTTAAGATATAGAATAAATAAGAATAATAAGGAAAATCTATGACAATTCCCAATATTAGGAAATATAATATTATATAATATTTTATTAAACTTAAAATTAAATTTGATATATTTATTCCATAAAATAATTGTGGATTTTTCTTTTGAATTTCATTTAATTTTGTATAATTGAATATAATTCTTAATATGAATATAGTAACTTTTGCTATTATATATCCAATTGTAGCAAATATTATAAAAATTATAAAGTAAGCTGTATAATCTTGAATATTTGATAGATATACTAAAATAGGTTCTCCTATTGACTGGTAAATCTTTAATAATAGTTGACCTATGAAATCCATTAGATTTAATTTAAAAAAACTTTTATAAAAGATAAATAATCATAAATTTTTAGGGCCCGTGGCTCAGGGGCTAGAGCGTCCGGCTGATAACCGGGAGGTCGGGGGTTCGAATCCCCCCGGGCCCATTTAATTAAATTCATTATTTGCTTTAAATTATAGATATATATATTTTATATTTCTTCTTTTCTTTGTTTCTCATATAATTCTCTAATTTCTTGTATTGTATTTACATCTTTTTCGCTTTTATCCCATCTTATTCTATTAACTCTTGCAAATCTTAATGCAAAACCTGATTTATATTTTGGACTTTTTTGTATTTCATCGTATATAACTTCTACAACAATCTTTGGCTTAAACCATACAATTCTTCCTTCTTCCTTTATTTTATATTTTAATAATTCCTTTGTTAATTGAATATATTCATTATCAGATAATCCTTTGAATGTCTTTGTTACCATTAAATATTCCCCTGTTTCTTTATCCAATGCAGCTAAATATAGATCTGAAATAAAATTTTTTCTTCTTCCATGTCCCCATTCTCCCCCAATTATTACTAAATCTAATGGTTCTAGATGTCCCTTTACTTTTAACCATGATTTATCTCTTTTTCCAGGAATGTATTTTGAATCTAATTTCTTTGCAACAAGACCTTCATTTTTCATATTAACAGATTCTTCAAAGAATTTTTTTGCTTCATCTTCTTTATTTGTAATTATCATTGGAGTTAAATCAATATTTCCTCTAATTTCCTCTAATATTTTTCTTCTATTTATATATTCTTCATTTATTAATAATTTTCCATCTAAATAAATTATATCAAATAAAAATAATCTAACAGGTATTTCTTTTATATATTTTGAAATTTCATATTCTCTTTTTATTCTTTTTGAAATTTCTTGGAATGGTAATGGTAGATTTTTATTATAATCCCATGCAACAATTTCTCCTTCAACAACTACTTCATTATTTTTTATATTATTTAATATCAATTCTACAACATCTGGAAAAGATTTTGTTACATCCTTTAATCTTCTAGTAAATATTTTTACTTCATTTCCTTTTTTATGTATTTGTGCCCTTATTCCATCAAACTTAAATTCAAATGCTGCAGGAGAAAAATTATTAAATACATCTTGGAAATTATTTGCCTTTTCTGCAAGCATTGGTTTAAATGGGTGAAATAATCTAATATTAACATTTTCAATATTTTTTGGATTATCAAATAAATATTCTGATAGAACTCCAATATCTCCAATTATTGCATGCGCAATTTTAATTTTTTCATCATCAATACTATATATATAGGATAAACAATCTTCAATTGTTCCTTCTAATACTCCATATCTCATATCTCCTTGTAAAATTCTTGTCAACAATTTTGCTTCCAAAGGTGATAAATTTTTATATATTCCTTCTAGATATAATATTCTTTTTTCTCTAGACCCTTCCCCTTCCAAATTTTCAATTTTCTTTAATTCATTATATATATCAATTATTGTATATTTTTTGGCAAACCATTTGTTTAATTTTATATTTCCTTTTTCATAAATAATTTTAACAGCTTCTCCTAAGTCTCCGGATTTTTTATATAATAAACTTAATTCCTTAATATTTACTCCTAGATTTTTTAATACCCTTACAATTGTACTTATAGATATATTTAATTTTCTTTCAACCCATTCTTCTTCAGTATTTCCCAAAATTAACCAAATAGTTATTTTTAATTCATTTTTATCTAAAGACTTTATAAATCTAGATAAAACATCAATTTTCAAAGATTTTTCATTAATTTTCTCAACTTTTTCTAATACTTCTGCTAATTCGGAGAAATATTTCATTATATTTAATATAAAAATGTTTAATCTTATATATCAAATATGAATATTGATGATTTAAAAAATATTTTTGAAAAAGAGTTTAAAGATTATATAGTTGGAATTAAATTAATTAATAATAAAAATGCAGAATTTGATAATTTTGAATTTTATAATAAAGAATTAAACGAATATTTAAATTCTAGAAACTTTAAATTATATAAACATCAAGCTGAGGCATTAAATTTATTATATAAAAATAAAAATCTAATTGTAACAACTCCAACAGCTTCTGGAAAATCTCATATATTTAGATTATATATTATTGATAATATATTAAAATATCCAAATAAAACATTTTTAT
>Ga0209224_1000370_pt1 | contig 11127 bp, 14 predicted proteins | sample MonGeyMetagenome_FD_184731 | JGI IMG/M metagenome (GOLD analysis project Ga0209224, IMG submission 184731) | Hypoxic/sulfidic aquatic microbial communities from Monarch Geyser, Yellowstone National Park, USA - MG (SPAdes) v2 (version 3) | ecosystem: Environmental > Aquatic > Thermal springs >...
AATTGGGAGTAGTAGAGTATATATTGAGTAAATTACCTAATAGGGGCATTTAAAGCAAGGACGTTAAGCGTGCGTGAAGGAGGAGCAGGGGGTCATGGGTAACTTAACCTATGAAATATTGTTCACGGCCCCGGACAAGGATGGGGCTGTAATCTCAATAAGGGTTCATAGGCTGGTTAAGGAAGCCCTAGCCAACATAGCTAGGCAGGAGGGGTTGGATGGTGTCTCGGAGTTGGTTAGGGGCATAATAGCGTCATTCCTGATAAGCAGGCTCAACCTAGCCAAACCAGAGCCCAAGATCCTCACACCACCAATGTACGTCAACATAAACGTGAACAAGGCGCCAAGGAGCATTAACGACGCCGACCGCGAGTTGGCGAGGGTTAAGATTCAGGATAAGGTTGAGGAGGCCTACGAATTCCTGGAGAAGTACAAGAAGGGGCTGATAAGGGTAGCCGGCAACAACAGCTACGTGAGGAAGATAAGGAGGGACATAGCCGAGGCCATGGCACTGGCGCTCAAGTACAGCCTGGAGGAGGAGTACACGAGGCTAAAGGTCCTGCTAAACGAAATACAGCTAATATTCGACTGAATTGAACAAAAGTAAGCCTCTAACCCTTCACATTATTAACCCTGGGAAACCACCCACCCTTTGCCGGTCATTGGCATTTATTTGCTTCAATCTTTTGAACTTCTTCTCCATGCTATTGATTTACTTATCTAGCTCAAGAATAAAAGTAGTCATACCCATGTTACCGTTTGTATGGTTTTACCCAGGTGGGTTTGGGATTACATGCGGGTAGTGATGGAGAATGGCTCGTACGCCGAGGTTAGGGGTTGGCTTAGGGATGCGGTTGCACCTAGGCATAGCATCAGGCCCAGCGTCTCTGAAGCCACCTCACCATGTCCTACGAAGCGTGACGCTTACCTTAGGCGTGTTGCTAAGGTATCTATTAGTAGTAGTGACTCCTTGACCTTCGGTAGGCTTGTCCACGAGGTTTTCCTAGCACCCCTTAGGTTAAGCTTTACGTCACTTTCAGAACTCGACTCGCTCTTCAATAAGGTGATTGGTGACTATGGTGAACTTGGAGCCAGGTATAAGGGTGCGTTATACGAGGTTTTCATGAAGTCCGTCGGTTTAGCGCTACAGGCCCGTGAGGAGGGTGTGCCCATTAGTGTTGAGCCATTGATACCCGGCGCGTTGATTGGGTTCTCCGACTTCATAAGGCCTGACAAAATGGCCAAGCCCCGCCTTTTAGGGCAGGGTTGTTTTGCTGTGTGGATTTCATTGCGGTAGGTTTATAAGTCTCGGTTTTGCTGAGAGTGTTTGGGGTGGTGCCCCCGAAAGGGGGTTTAGTCTATTCGGATGAGCCGGTGGGGCGATACCCCACCCTTATCACCACCCCAAGAACGAAAACATTAACCCCCAAAGAGGGGGTAACGCCCAAGACCCCAGCAGTGAAACCCCGCCCAAAAAAGGCGGGAAGGGGTCATTACGATAGTAGGAGGGCTACTCATACTGGACAACCTAAGTAAGGAGTATGTTAACCAGAGGACGCGCAGGAGGGCACCCTTGGTGGAGATTGTTAAGCAAGAGGCATGGTACCTGGCATCGATTATAAGGGATGGTTCAGTGAAGGACTACAAGTGCTTTACCTGGGTGTTCTGAATGTTCGTCGTGGTGTCATACGACATAACGGATGATAAAAGGAGACTTGAGGTGATGAATAGGCTTAAGTCCATGGGCTTCGTGAGGGTACAGAGGAGCATGTACATAGCTAGGGGTGGAGGAGCATTAGCGAAGGATGTTGCCAGGGCGGTGGTTAGGTTAATGGATAGGGAGGATTCCGTGGTCATATTCATAATTGATAATCAAACACTGAACAATGCAATAAGGCTAGGTACGGCACAATTGAACATGCCCAATGAACCGTTGGTGATTTGAATGGACTACATATCAGTAACCCTAGTTAAGGAGTACGCATACTGCCCAAGGCAAGCCTACTTCAAGGCATTAAACATGTGGGAACCACCGACTGAATCCATGAAGTACGCCAAGGGTATTAATAACATCGAGAAGTTGAAGGAAATACTGCGGAGTAATGGGTTCAACGGGGAGTTAATCACTGAGGTCCCTGTTAAGTCGAGGAAACTTGGCATAGTTGGCAAGGTTGATGCTGTCTTGGTTAAGGGTAAACACGTCTCTGTCGTAGAGTCCAAGATAACAGCAGTAAGTAGAAGAGGATTATACACAAGGTACAATCACATACTAATCCAAGCAATAGCCTACGCTATGGCAGTTGAAGAAACCATGAACACTACTGTAGACGAAGTAATAATAACAAACCCAGAACAGGGAAAAATCATCACAATTAAGGTAACACCAAACCTAAGAACGCAAGCCACAAGACTTATCACAGAGCTAAAGAAACACCTAGAAGAGCAAACAATACCACCAAAAACAACAAACAAAGCCAAATGCAAAGCATGCTACTACAGTAAAAACTGCCCAGACTAAAAGATCGATCATCTACTCATCCCATGATTTATCCACTCCCTTTAGGGAGTTTCCCGCCCTACCGAGCATCTGGTACATTCAACCCTCCTACGGAAGCCTTCTACTCCCTTTAGGGAGTTTCTTAAATTTTGCACTGTGTATGGGGGAGGACTTGGGTAAGCTCATAAAAACCTTCTACTCCCTTTAGGGAGTTTCGGTTGTTCGGTTGGTTTACTGAACAGCTTATACGGGTCTGTGTAGGTTCCTTCTACTCCCTTTAGGGAGTTTCTGGATTAAATCAACCATGTAGAGTAGGAGGCTTGGACTTGGTTCATTCCTTCTACTCCCTTTAGGGAGTTTCACCCCAAATTGGAATGTACCTTGTCCCATTAGTCATGAAGACTCCCCCTTCTACTCCCTTTAGGGAGTTTCCACCTAAAATTGCCCCAGCGGCACTGATGGCGAAGGTGGTTACCCCTTCTACTCCCTTTAGGGAGTTTCCCAGTGGGCTAATTAACCCCAGCACGCCTGACCCACGCCCATGACCTTCTACTCCCTTTAGGGAGTTTCCTTCAGCGGTGATGCTTCAGCTGACTTCCCGCTTAACATGGATAGCCTTCTACTCCCTTTAGGGAGTTTCCGTTTCGTTGCTTTATTTACCTCTTTTTAAGTTTTTCTTTATGGTGTTTTTTGTTTTCATTGGAGGGTTTCTCTGGTTATTCATTTATGGTATGTAATCCCTCTAATGACTTAACATTGAGGGAATTGAAAACCTCTAAAGAGCAATTCAATTCCATAATAATATCCGGCCTCCGATGAAATAATCCAAGGAGTTGAGAATAAGATCCTTCTCGTTGTTTACTAACCGCTTAGGTCCAGGTTGTTCTTACTATTTTGTGGCTGCTCCATTGGTTTGCCCACTAGCATTACACTTACAGGCGTTAAGTAGTACCTGTACGCCTTACCTGATGCCTCAAACTTGACTAGGTTCTTCCTCCTTAACTTAACCAGGATCCTTTCCACCGTCGGCATTGATATGCATTCCTTATACCTGCTTTTGCAGAACCTTGAGTTGTATTCCTTATGTATATACTTAGCCTTCTCAACACCCTCACCAACCAGCTTCAGCACACTGTACTCCTCCCTGGTTAACTCCGCCATTGCCGGTATGAAGGGCCACTCAATAAACCTCTCAACACCCTTAAACAAAGCCCTAATGCTCGGGCTCTCCTCCTCAAGCATCGTGAACACCTTATCAACCCTAACACTGATGAACCTACCAACCGTATTCAGAGCAATTGCAAGGAACATGAGGGCTGAGGACAACCACCTAAGCCCACCAGCCATGGCTATAATGACATCGCAAGGTGCATAACCCTCAATAATGCTTCTTAACATAGCCACATTGGTCATAAGCCCAAGCTTTGGGTTAAGCCACACATCCCTAACCTCAATGTTTAAACCCTTGAAGGCCTTACTTATGAACTCACTTATGAACCTACGCAGCTCCTCCATAGCCTCCGTCGGCTGCCTCCTCCTACCCCTAATCACGCTCTCAGGCACAGACCTAGGCTCACTATTCACAAGAATAACCACATCACCATCATGAAACCCAACACTCATCAAAGCAATCTCCGCATTACCCGGATACAAACCAACACTAACCACAACACACCTCCTATTCAACTTCTCCAAAGACGGAGAAGAAACAACCATAATTGAAGAACTAATCTAAGGAAAGTTTAAAAACATAAGCGGGTTAATCACTTGTATGGCAGAGAAGAAACGCGATGAAGAAGAGATAAAACAAGTTGCTCAAGACATATGCCAAAAAGTGAGCAAAAAGGATGAGGCATATACTGTTCGTGATTTTATATTTAAGCTTATGAATCTGCACCGTATTGATAATGAACTTTATATGAATGAACTGACTGAGTTTATATACTTTCTTAAGAAACTCAATATTCCCAATCAATATATCGAGGTAATAAGTGAAAAAGGCCAAAAGGAATGGCCATGGTTCAGATTATTTTTAATAAGGACCTTAACCTGCTTGGAATTCAAAGAAAAAGGCGGATCTGAATCTAAACCTGAATCTAAAGTTGAGAATCAGGGCGATAAAGTACAGAATCTAGAGGTGGCGGCCCATGAGTAGTGATAAGTCTAGTAAGAGGGTTTTCTTCTCAATGAGCATGAGATTTATCGCACCTGTTGAGCATGCCAACATGATCGGCCAAATCGCAGAGACTAACATTACAAAACACAGGTACATATACGTGCCAGTACGAGTTAAGGATAAGTACGTACTTAAAAAATTACCTGCTATCTCCGGACAAGCAATATTGAATGCGTTTGAGCGAGCACTCGTTGATTTGGCAAAAGAATACGAGAAAAAATGCAACAAAAAATTGCTTGACAAGGACTGTGAAAGATATAACTTTATAAAGCATGCAAACGAGGAGAGCGGACAAGCTGAGAAATGGATTAAGGACTGCATAGTTGAGGATGTGACTGGCTTCTTAGCCCCAAAGGCTGGGCTAAGGAAGACGTCGACTATATGGTTTTCATACATGGTACCTGACATAGAAGTGGGCTCTGCAATTCTTGATTATCAAATGTTTACTAGATATACGCAAGAAGAACAAATGATTGGGCAACGTGAAAGCGGCCATGCCATTTATAGGATAAGCATGTTCGTTGATGTATCAAGGATAGGATATACTGAAGGTGGCGATGACGCATTAGGAAACACTGATGAGAGGAAATTAAGGATTGAGCTAACGTTTAAAGCATTAAAGTTGATGATCAACGGAGGATACATTGGGGCTAATAAAACAAGGGCACTATTTAATGAGTATGTAAATCCGCAATCATTCGTAATCGCAGTTTCTAGCCCATTACCATTCATGGTTAATCCTGCAGAGGGCGAGGATTACATCGGTTTAACAATAATGAGGGCACAGAACTTCATTAACGAACTAAAGGATATTGACCAGAAAATAGCTATAATCTATGGCAATCGTGAGGGAGAACTTGCATATAAGAATAAGAAAAAGGAGGTCTCGACAAATCCCGAAGAAAAAGAAGGGGAGAAGCCAGAAGATCTTTCGCAGGTAAAGAAAGAAGAAAATAATTTGCAGATACCGATACAGAAGAAAGAGGATTTGAATGCCGCTATAGATTTAGCGTTAGAAACAATACTTGAGTGGATGGGGTTAAGCAAATCGTGATTGTTGTGATTAACATGCCTAAGGCTTTTGCAGTTGATTTAACTTTCCACGGACCAATTACGATTAAGCCTCCATTATTAAGTACGGCATCGACTACGTATGTCGTTCCACCACCATCAACACTCTTTGGAGCACTTTACTACGCATATGCGAGCTACGTTGGCAACTACCAAGAGGTAGTGGAATTCAAAGGCAGGAAGTGCAGTCCGGTGGTAAATTGGGTTGCCGATGAGAAGCCGATTTTGATAGATGCTACAATGATTATTAATGAGCCATCACATCAACAGCCGCCCGTAACGCATACTATTGAACGTGCTTTCAATTGGACTAGGAGTTCTGAAGAGAAGCAGGTGTTTACCGTGGGGTACATCGGCCTGTCATTCATCAAAAATGCTACTATAGTATATGTTGTTCGTGATGATTATTTGAGGGATCTAAAGAGGGCGGCTTGGGGTATCGTCAGGATAGGCAGGAAAGAAGGGTTAGTAAGTGTTGATAGGGTATACGATGTTGAACCATTAAATTCACCCATAGGTGTGCAATTCATAAATGTACTAGGTTACTTTCCTTATGATGCCGCTAAGGGCTATAACGTAAACCTTTATCAAAACTTCCCTGATCCACGTGATAAATATACGTACTGTGGAGGCGATGTTAAACTTATAACGTATGCTATTGCTACATCACCTACACGCATTAATATTAAAGGTATTAAGGTAGATTTTAAACCTGTTAAAATCAAAGATGAGAGTTACGTGATAGTAAGGTGGCAATAATATGCAGACTGAATCATCACAAAAATACGGACAGGGCCTTAGGTTTACAACATTTAATTGGTTCTGCATGAATGCCCTAGGCCCATGGATAAGCAATGATTACATCGGATCATGCATTGATTACCTCGAGACCCAGCCCAGCAGTGAAAGACAGAACATCAAGGAGGGACTTCTGAGGAATATAAAATCACTAAAGAGCGAGGGGGACATACGTTATGAAATACCGTACGTGCCCAATGATACGCAAGAGACTCGTCAAAGGCGTGAGAATGATCAAAGGCGTGGGCCGTGGTATAAGGTCTTTATTAAAGTTTTACCCAATATTAGTAAAGACAATGTGGAAAAAGCATTAAATGGCGCTAAGAAAGAATATCTCTTTGACTTCTTGGAAAAAGCATTAGAGAATTATTGGGACGATGATGATATAGACTACATAAATACTGCCCCCAAGGTCTTCATGGCCGAGCTACCAGCAGGTACACGTGGATTTCTTAATATAACGCAGGCTTCAGAAACTAGTAAAAAGATAGGTGCATTTAAAGCACCTATTCGTTACTTCGCCATCGCTACCTATGGAATAATACTTACGTATTTACATACAGTACAGAAAGAGAAAGCTACGTATTACTTGTTCCTGGGGCTTTCACCGATGTTTTGGATTGACATTGGCGAATCGGCGGAGAAAAGATTAGGGTTTATGAATAGCATAAAACGTGTTTATAGGAGTATAATTGAGCTTAGTAGGCGCGACGATGTTGAGACCCCCATGTTCGAGATCGGGCAGGTCTATGCCGCCTCTAGAGTAGCGTCACGACACAATTTAACAATTGAGGATGTATTGCTCGGCGGGTACTGGATCGACTTATTATCATTAACGAAACCAAGAAACACGCAGAACTTTCTAGCGAATCTAGACACCATGTATATTACGGATTACGTGGTGGCGCTTCGCAAAACAAGGCTCCATAGTGCCTTATCCCCACTCATTTCATTATTAAATTATCACAGGGATTTAAATATGGAGGTGCTTCGTGATTACGTGAAATTCGTGAATGCCATTATTACGAGGTTCGTGAGGTTTACAAGCAATGGTGAGTGCGGTGAGGTGTCGGAAATTACTTATTTACTTAAGTCTGGGCTTTCTGGACAAGATGGGGTATTATACAAAATTAAGCAATTAAAGGCAGCTAGTAATAACGATAAAAAGATAGAGAACATTCATGAGAAAATCGCCAGGATCGAGGAAAGTCTTCAGAAGATTAGGTGCTAACCATGCCTGTTTTGATTGATGAAGCTTTCAATAGGTGGAACTACCCTGGTTATGCGTTGATAATATTGGAGGCCCCCACTGGTTATGGAAAAACAAGCAGTGCTGATCAGCCCTACTTGATGTTTAAGGATTGTATTGTTGGTGGAATGATTTACGTGGCACCATTCAGGGCCCTTGTTAGGCAACAAGCAAGGACCTGGCTCCCTAAATATAGGGGGACGGGGTTAAGCATAACGTATCAGTCAATGGATATTAAAATGGAAATAGAAATAAAGGGAGGAGAAAAAGTGTCATTATTGAAAAATCCCAAGCTTGATTCTGACATCAATATTTCTACGCTTGATTCATTTACGTATAACCTACTTAGAATGCCTGTTGGAGATTTACGTAGGTCAAGGTGGTATTACCCCATTTATAGGCGTTCGATATTTACATCCTACGTATTTCTCGATGAGGCGCACATATTAGCCGAAGGATCTGGCTCAGCCTTTGCTACCCTCACGTTGATTGTTGCGGAACTACTCAGATCTTTCACGCCTACCGTTATTGCAACCGCGACCCTCGGCAATCCCAGACTTGAGGCTTTACTCAAGGTTCTAGAAAATTATAGGCTTAACGATAAGGTAAGGATTTATAGGCTTGGTCCGCAGAATGAGGACAAAGGTAAAAAGGTACTAATTCATGATAAGGAGTTTGAGGAATCGACTTTAAGATTAAAGTGGAGCCTTGATAAAATCGATGAATCAATCGTTCTCCGTAAGGTAAATGAAAGCGTGAGTAGTGGGGATAGGATGTTGATCCTGAGAAATAAGGTCGTTGATGCCATAGAAACTTATAATACCCTCGTTAATGAGCTTGGTACAAATTCCGTAGTTTTGCTACATGGTAAGTTAGATGAACACGATAGAGATGTCAACGCAACGCGCATGAGTAACGCAAAGATTATAATTGGTACAGATGCGATCGGCGTTGGCGTAAATTTGCCAGACGTCAAAACATTGGTTATGGATATACCTGACCAGGTTGATGTGTTTATACAGAGGATTGGGAGAATTTGCAGGGATAGAAAAGTAAGTAAGGATGTGACGTGTAAAGTTTACGCTGTTAAGTCTGGTGATAATGTGCCTTATTATAATAATGCACTTGATAATTTTGATAAGATCAACTGGAGACTACCCTATGACTGTTGTGGAAAGATTGGTTATCTAAAATTGTTAGATAAGTTTATAGATAAACCCAAGATTGATTACAAAGCTATTGATGATATTGAAAGTCTCTTAGGATATGTCGTCGTTGAAAACAAGAAACTACACTATACGTTTACAAATCATTGTGATTTAATAAGGGATTCAGTGTTGCTGAGAGGTTTTACTAATATTGATGAGAATGATCTAGAGGAATCTCTTAAGTATTCACTACCTATTTCAATTAATGATGCTAGGGAGATAATAAGGAAAGCGCATGATAACATTGGACTTGTAATACTTAAGTGGGATGTGGATGGAGAAATTGAACGACTTACAGATGTCGAGAAGAAACTCAGAGAAGACATTATTAAAGAACTAGCTGAAGAAGGTAATGATTGTATAAAAATCCTTGAAATTGACGAGAAAATCAATAAGGAAGTTATTAATGAAATGCCTAAGCGCATGAATGTGGATAAAACGGTATTAATATGGGGACTTGACGTGTCTAAGCTATACAGGAGGGGTTTAGGCCTAGTGATTTAAATGCCCTGTTATTCTTTCGTAAATGAGAAGTGGTTTAATCACTCGAAGGATGTTGCAGAGCGGCTGCTGCGGGACGAGAGGTTGAGAATTGCGGCAAAAAGAACCTCTATTATTCTCAAAAGCGAGGGCTTGGATATTGATTATAGTTTGCTTAAAGAAGCTACCGTAATTGGTGGTGCGTTACACGATATTGGAAAAACACTAACTACGTATCAAAAGGGGGATTTAACTAGTTTTACCGGACATGATCAGGCCGGTGCGGTTGTTCTCACGTATTTCCTGATGAATGACCAGGATTTTGGTGGTCGATTTTTGGAATTAACAGGTAACGAACCGATAACGAAAGGGCACATTGTTGAAAATGGTTTGGACGCCCTTATTATTACGACCTTTAGTGCGGTACTTATGCATCACTATGCATATAGGCGTGAATATTTAGATTGGCGACTGCCAAAGATTGCTGGGTGTCATGAGACATATTATGAGATAGCCCCAGAATGCTTAGACGATATTAACGCGTTACTTAACTGGCTTATGGAAGTAATTACTAATAATATCCCCAGGCAATTAGTCCAGAGACTCAGGAATGATTTAGTTAACGAAATACTAATTAATTGTGATATAAAAAGAAGGGTTGAGACACTGTACAGAAGAATTAATCACCGCCCAGTGGTAATGGATGTAATCTCCAACGCCATCTCTACATTTCTTGAAGTAGCCATAGCATCGGTGAACATTGCCGATAGCAATTCTGCTAGTAAATCAAGGAGGGGTGCTTGAATGCTCGGTGTCAGTTTAACTGTTAGGTTTGGTGTTGATTGGGAGGTTGTGTTTGGTTCTTGGTGTGGTCGTTTTTTGAGTAGGCTTGTTGGTGAGGTTCTTGAGGGTGTTGGTGTTAAGGTTCCTCATGGTGCGGAGGTTAAGCCCTTCTCAATTAGCCCCATTTTTGATGTCAATGGTCGTGTGGTTGGTAGGCTTGTTCCTGGTGATGCTTACTGGTTTAGGGTCTCGTTTATGTGCAATATGGTTGATTGCGGTAGGGTGGTTAATGCCCTTGTTCGTGATAGTTATGCACTGAGTAGTAGTGGGGTTGTTAGGGTTTTCGGTGTGGAGGTTAGTGAGCTTAGGCTCAACAGCAACGCTGGCGGTAGGGCTGTTGTTAATTGGGGTGTTAGGTTTTGGCCCACTGTCTTCACCTTCAGGAGCCGTTACGTAGCCTGGCCGAGCCCGGCGAGGTTCCTGTCCTCGGCTGCCCGTTCCCTAGTTAGCCTCATCCATGGGTCAAGCATCGTCCTCAGTAAGGATGGTGGGAAACTGAGTGGAGTTATTAATGGTATTGATGTTAAGGGTTTTGTCAAGGACCTGGTGTTTAACACAGAGGTTATTGGTCTTAGGGTTAGGAGACTTAGGGTTGATCTGGGTGGTGGTAGGGTTATGCCAGCCTTCCGCGGCGTTGCGGAGTATGTTACCTACACTGATAATGTCGGCTTATTTAACGCCCTACTTGACGTTGCTGAGTTTCTTGGCGTCGGTAAGAATAGGGCCCTTGGCCTAGGTTTCATTAAAATCCTGCACCGTGACGTTAAGCCCCTGGCTTAGCCTCTGAATTAAAAGGCAAATAGGC
>Ga0209224_1000372_pt1 | contig 11048 bp, 10 predicted proteins | sample MonGeyMetagenome_FD_184731 | JGI IMG/M metagenome (GOLD analysis project Ga0209224, IMG submission 184731) | Hypoxic/sulfidic aquatic microbial communities from Monarch Geyser, Yellowstone National Park, USA - MG (SPAdes) v2 (version 3) | ecosystem: Environmental > Aquatic > Thermal springs >...
CATTTCAAGTTCGTTCAATTGCTTAATAATTGAAGACACATCACTACTCATCATCTCCTAACAAACCTAAGCCACTTTTAAATTAATTATGATCGTCCAAACAAATAATAAATCAAGACGGTACGATTGGCTCACACACCACACCCTCTGCTGCTGGCGTCCATAATTCATAACTCTGATCATTAAAACTTAAAGATATTGGTGAGGTGCCGTAAATAATGTACCAGTTGAGTTCAATGGCGTAGTAATAATAACTCATACAGCCAGTAGGCCCCATTTGGGACTCGATCGTGAAATTTCCATGGATGGGCAAGTAACCAGTGTAGCTAGGCTGGGTTTGCGACTGCGGAAGGTCCATAAAGCCCATATCGCCAACGCTCATCTGTACTGTATTACTAAAGGCTGGGTTGGAAAGGGTGAGCGACCAAGTATCATTAGCATAAACACCTGCAATTGGTTGACCATTGACTATGTTGGCTGGGTCAGAAATACTATCAATAATTATTTGCAAAAGATCAACCAACTCCTGAGCAAATACATCATATATTTGTAACTCATATTGCGTTACCGATGATTGAGATGTCGGTGATTCGTAAACCTCAGGTCCAGGTATTGGTGCTAATCCATTACTAAAACCTCCGCCCTCCTTATAGTAATTCCACGATGAGGCGTAATCATTAGCAAGGCCGATGCCGTACGTCGTTACTGTTGTGAAGGGCTGTGGCCACTCGGTATATGAAATACTGTAACTCGACTGCGGCGTTATGGCCATGAAGTCGTATGGGAATATGTCTATATAATCGGGTACTGTGGCTGTGTATTCCCAATTACTTGGGTAATATATACAGAAGTCCCAAATCCATCGCGATACATAATTATCAGAGTATGGTGAGGCATAATCATTAAACAGGGGACTTACATAGTAGTAACCACTTGGTAAATTAAGTTGAGTCCTGTACGTAGTACAGGGGTCATAGAATTGATCATTGCTTTGCTCATAAAGCACGAATAATAAGCCCCTAATGCTTAGGTTATAACCAATTGATGCGTCAAATTTACCGTGGTAATCCGTGACTACTTCCACGGTGAATGGCGGTCCTCCTGATAGGTACGGTAAAAGGGCTAGGTAATGACCATTGGTTTTATTGCCCATTATTTCGGCGTAGTATAGGGTATTTAATGCATACTCCTGTAATTCCTGTTCCGTGGAGTTATAAAAGGCTATGATGCCGTACTTCAGATATGGCGCCAATAATGGACCTAAGATGTTTGGTTTAATTTTTACGTACGGTATGTCTAGTATGAGGATTGAACCTGGATGACTACTCACCAGGTTTAGGGCTAGGGTTAGGTTAAGGCCTGCATAAACTATCCTCTGGACACCTATGCCTAGCTCCTCAGCCCTCATTAGGACATTGCTATAGAGCTTGTTGGGTCCTAGGACTATTATTAGACCATTAGTTCCCTCGAAGTATGTCAACGCGGCGCCGTAGTTAATGTCTATGTCCCCGTTCACTAAGTAACTAGGTTTATAGTTTTGACCGTGGATTGCCTGCACTATTAACATAATAATAAGTAATATTGTTATTACTGCAATTAGCGCCGCGATGATGTATTGCCTCTTTAACTTACTATAACCTGGGTTACGCATCGAAATGCTGTTGCCGAACCACCTTTTATTGGTAAAGCATTACCACACGTTCGTGCATTTCAATACTATTGTGACCTGGATACTGGTAATTTCCCTAACCCATGTACTATGATGCCCTCTCCAATGAATTGTATTGGCGCACCAATCAACACAATACCGGGCACCAAGTCGAGTGCATAACCTATCATGGCTATGATAATCCCCACGTTCGTTGGTTTTATGTTGAATGCGTTGGATAGCCTATATATTGGCGTGAATATGAGGGCCCATGCAATCACAATTACGGCACCAATCACGTCCTTAATCACATAGCCAGTAATAGCTGGCACGTTGATTGCTAGGACGATACTGTCAAAAACTATGAGGGATAGTAAGGCGATCAACCTAATCAGGGAACCGCCAAAGCCTAATCCATAGGTTTTATCGATTTTACTTAGTTCAAGGAATCCATTGTATATGTACATGTAGGTTATGACCAAACTGATGGCGTTATTGATTAGATCGAGAATCCTACCTACTAGTAAGAATAATGGTGGATCCTGATACATCACTATTAATGCCATGAGCAATAGTATATAGAAGGTAATACCAAGGATCAATAAATACATTATCCCCATGCGAATCACCCCAATCCAACTAAACACGCTGGTCACCGATTCATTCAAGCCCATCCTAACCCTGCCAACGAACCCATCGAACTCCTCTACGTAGTTCGGGTCAAGGCTCTTCCTAACCTCGTCGTATACCTTGTTAAGGGGTCCTAGGTAACACCATGATCTACCATGTCGATAATAGGCATAGTAACCACCACCCAAGGTCTTAATAACCAACGTACCTCGCCTACCGCATTTTGGGCATGTACCTTGGCCAATGCTACGGCTTGACATTTTACGGCATATTATTCATTTATAAATTATTTTAAGTCTTCCTTACATTGACTTATAGCTTCTCCAGGTACCCTTTATGACCCACACAGGCTCCTCCTCATGGAATGGTTCCATACCCTCAAACCTCATTTCATTGAGTAACTTCTCATTAACATCAACACCAAGGCCGGGTCTGTTGGGCACCTTGTAGTACCCATCCTCTATCCTGAATGCATTATTGACTATGTCCTTCTTCCACTGGGGCCAGAAGTCGTAGAAGCTCTCCTGAATCAATAAATTGTATGTGCTGGCATCGAACTGTATCGTTGCCGCATGTTGAACAGGTCCAAAGGCATTGTGCGGCGCCAACTCAACACCGAAGGCCTCCGTGAGAGCCCTTATCCTAACCATACCAGTGAACCCGAGGGCATTCGTGATATCTGGCTGTAGCACATCGACTAAGCCCCTCTCGAGCAGTTGGAGCGGCTCCTCAACGCTGATTATCCTCTCGCCAACCGCAATCCTAACACTGGGTGCGGCTGCCTTAATCTTCGCCAAACCCTCAAAGTTGAGGTCCGGGTGTACCGGCTCCTCAATGAATAATGGGTTGAACTCCTCCATGGCCTTAACCATCCTAACCGCCGTGTTTACATCAAACCTACCGTGCGTCTCTATGAGTATGTCCACGTACTTACCCACAGCCTCCCTAACAGCCCTAACCCTCTCCACAGCCTCCTCAAGACCCTCCTCACCCATTTGATCAAAGTATGGTCCAAAGGGGTCGAACTTAAGTGCCTTGAAACCCATGGAGACAACATCCTTAGCCCTCCTTGCGAAGTCATCAGGCGTCACGCAATCACTATACCAACCATTTGCGTAAGCCTTAATCTTATCATTAACGAGACCACCAATAAGCTGGTACACGGGCACGCCCAGGTACTTACCCAACAAGTCATGCAATGCAATATCCACTGCACTGTATGCCGTGGCCGACTCGAAGGACCTACTAATGTAGAACTCGTGCTTATACCACTCCCTGAATAGATACGTTATCCTGAATGGGTCCTTACCAACCATAAACCTCCTAACCTCCTCAATAGCCCTAACCACAGGGTTAACCCTCAATGTAGGCACAGCCTCCCCATAACCAACCTGACCGTCACTCGTAACAACCCTAACAATTATTGACACGGAAGCCCATGGTGAGGCTTTAGCCGTTGCCAAATCGCTTACTGGGTAGATTTCTATGTCCTTTATTGTAACCATTGACAGTTAAGTAATGTAACCTGCTTATAAGTTTAGATTTTGAAATGTGAAATTATCTTTAAAAGGTGGGGCGTTGATATCGTGTTAATGGAGAGGTTGCAGGTAATCGTGCTGACTCTATTAACCCTATCCTCATTCATGGTCGCTCTGGACAGCACAATAGTCGTATTAGCACTACCCGTAATGCTCACAGCACTTCACACAGACCTATCAACACTAATCTGGATCATCTTAATATACATACTAGCTGTCACAATATTCTCAACACAGCTGGGCAAGTTAGGCGATATTAGGGGCAGGGCTAAAATGTTCAACCTAGGTATGATACTTTTTGGAATAGGTAGCGCATTATGTGGTCTCTCAAGCAATGCCCTCGAGCTAATCGGGTTTAGGGCTGTGCAGGCCTTCGGCGGCTCATTGATGACTAGCAATACCATGGCAATAGCCAGTGATTATTTTCAACCTCACGAGAGGGGTTTCGTATTTGGAACAACATCGATGGGTTGGAACCTGGGCGCCGTGGCTGGAATACTGGCTGGTGGTGTAATAACCACATTCATTGGTTGGAGGTGGATATTCTACATAAACGTGCCCATAGCCATATTCAGCTTCGTAACAGGTTTGATATACCTGAGGGATAAGGGTATCAGGGTTAGGCAGGGCTTTGATATACCCGGCGCAGTAACACTAGGGCTAGCCCTGGGCCTATACTCGATGGCTGGCATAACCTACGCAGGTGTTGGTTATAACACGGTAGTTGGACTAATGCTAGTACTGGGCACAATATTACTCGTCGCCTTCATATACATAGAGTCCAGGGCTAAGTACTCACTCATTGGGCTCAGCCTATTTAGGATTAGGATGTTCACCCTATCGAGCTTCTCCTACTTCTTTCAATATATGGCGAACTACGCAATACTATTCCTAATAATCATGTACCTACAGGGAGTCAGGGGGTTAAACCCATTCGATGCATCACTATGGCTAGTGCCCGGTTACCTACTTGGTTCGTTATCAGCAACATTCGGTGGGAGGTTGGCGGATAGGTTCGATGCCAGGGTCATAGCCTCAGTAGGGCTCATGCTCCAGGCCATTGCCTACGTACTCTATGACACGTTATTATCGCTGACAACACCACTTTACCTAGTAACCATAATAGCAACAATAAGCGGTATTGGGGCGGCCATGTTCTTCGCAGCCAATGGCAAGATGGTGATGTTTGAAGTACCAGGCAACATGTATGGCATAGCCTCAGGCACGAACAGGACCATAGGCAACATAGGCATGCTACTAAGCTTCATAATAGCCATTGTGGTCTCCTCAGCAGCAATACCAAGGAGTATCGCCTTTCAGATATTTGTGGGAACGTCAACACTAACGCCAAGCCTAATGGCACCATTTATAAACAGCCTACACATGGCATTTAGAGTCTCACTAATCCTGATAGTAATCGCAGTAGTAACATCATGGAGCAGAACAAGAGTACCAATGACACAAAAAGTCACAAAGGCACAGTAAAACATACCCATGAAGAAAAACTTAAAGAGCTAAAACACCACAGAAGCCACGCCCCGGTAGCTCAGCCTGGTCGGAGCGCCCTGGGGCGAAAGCCCCGTGCAAGCCTTGTAAGCGGGAGGTCCCGGGTTCGAATCCCGGCCGGGGCTCCAGGGTTTTGTATTGGGTTGATTGTTGGGTGGTTGTTTTGTTTGTTGTGGGTGGGGTGTTTTGGATGGGTTGGTTGTGAATCAATGTTTAGGGTGCTTTATGGTTTTTAGACATCATGCAGTAATATTCTTAATAAGACGGTTCTACTCATTCCCCGCACCCCCATCATAATCGCGAGTTATGACCATACCCACTCTAATTGGACCTACGTCTTTATTGGTTGGTGTACTTGCTACGTGTTATGGTGCAAGGGTTAATAAGGTGTAGGTGGGTTTGTTTGTCTTATTCGATTGTTATTTCCCCTGCTGTGTCTATTCCGCATTTTATGGCGTCCATCTTCGTGTTCATTAGGCATATGAGTTGTCTCATGGTTAGTGGTCCCAGCGCCTCTATTTTGCCTGCCTCGCTTGGTCCTAGTCCGTATTCCTGTACCACTTCCTTTAGGTCTTCCTTGGTTACGTAGTCTGGTAGTGTTAGTGCTCCGAGTTTTAGTACGTCAAATAGTGGTGTGTCTATTTTGGATATTAGGTTCACCACGTCCGGTAGTAGTGTGATTATTATTTTCGTGGAGCTCAGGACCTGCATATTGTTCCTGAATGCGTGGATTGCGTTTATGAAGTCCACGGCCCTCGGATCATCCTGGCTCAGTAAGCCTTCATCAATGCCTATTATTAACGGTCCAATGCCTAGGTACTCCACTGCATTGTTTAGTAGTGCTAGGGTCTCCATGGGCTTTAGCCTGGCGCTCTCAACAACCTCATCAAGCCCTGCCTTCGCGAATGCCTTTAGTAATCCCTTTATGCCGCTCTTCTTCAGTTTCTCCTGTATGTCCTTAATTACATCTATGTTGTCTGCGAATGCTGTTGATACTATGGCAGATAGGTCCCTATCCCTAACCTCCGTCATGTCGGCATACATGAATAAACCATTGACTGCTCCCTCAAGGCTTAGTAGGAGTGTTGTTTTTCCCGTGCCTGCCCTACCTATTATCGTTATTAATTGGTAGTCTTCCCTAACCATGTCGAGCAACTTATCCCTAGCGGCTCTCCACGAAGGACCAAGTAACCTAATCCCAACACCCCTCTTAGGAACCAGCGTCCTCTGCATCGCCCACCACCTTTATCAACCCGTAGTACGTGGAACCAATCTTTAACCTACGCGAACCACCGTGTGCGAAGACAAACCTGGCCCTGTGGAACTTTATCACCTTTATGAGGAATTCCTCGGCTTCCTTTGTTGGTATTTCGAGTCTATCCTCTATGTATTTAATGACTTCACCAACATCGGCATAACCGGATAGTGGGTTTGCGAGCTTTCTAATCCCATCAAGGACTATGGTTAATGGGTCAGCATCCTCCTTAGGTGTTAATAACCTATTCACCCTACTCATTAACTCCTTATCCGTAAGCAAGACACTCCTGCCGGAACCACTCTTCAATATCTCAGCCTTGCCAATACTCACGAGGTACTGAACAACACTATCCGGATCCCTAACCCATTTGCCCAACGTGGTCGTGTACGTGCTGTAAGCCACCCTAACCCCACCAACATCCTCCTTCCCAAGCACTGCACCAATTATGTAAGCCACATCCACCCTATCCACGCAGTTAATGGGTTGCTTGGTTTAAATTATGGTATACCTTATAATAAGAGGTAATTATGCATGTAATATGTAGATGGGTATCTCAATTTATAATACCAATTGAACGTAGAAAGTCGAGAACCAACCTAACGAAGACATCAGGCCTATCTAGGTAAGCTGGGTGGCCAGCACCGTCAATAATCTCAACCCTAAAACCACTCCTCCTCATGGCATCCATATTCTCCCTACCGGAAACCCTATCATTACTGCCCCAAATACCCAACACGGGAACTCTAATTCTGCTTAAATCAATGCTATCCACCCCGACCGGGCCAACAACAACACCCGCCTTAGCCGGGTAACCCAGCGCCAAGTACCTTAGCACGGTTTCGCCCCCTAAGCTTGCACCAACGACTATGGGCTCAGTCACATTTAACGCCTTTATTATGCCATAGAGGTGGTTGGCGTAATCATCGGGCTCCCTTGGCCTGAAATGTTCGCTCCTTGATTTTGGTCCGTAGGGCATATCCACAGCGTATATCCTGAAACCCCGCAACCCATCACCACAGCAGTTGATCCAGTCGTCCGCACTGAAGTTATACCCATGTACCATGACCATGGGCTTTCCATCACCCTTAACAACATACCTCACAGCCCTATTATTGACCTTAACCCAATTCTCGCTCACGCAAACCATCTCCACAACCAACTTATATACCTAATCCACCGCGCCCATTTTGCCAGTGCAATATTTTGGGTTACATAAACCATAGGGTTTATAAGTAAGTCCATTGCCTCCAGTGATTTGCATGAAGTTCTGTCCAAGATGTGGAGGATTGATGGTACCGGTTAAGAAGGAGGGGAAGGTTTACCTTAGATGCCAGAGGTGCGGTTATGAGGAGGAGCTAAAAAGTAGTGATACTAAGTCATACGTTGATAAGAAGAGTGTTGAGAAGAAGAGTGCGGTCATCGTTGAGAGCTACAAGGAGGAGGAACCAAGCGAGGAGGAGAAGGAGCTTAAGGAGGACTACGTGAAACAACTCCTCGATAACCTATACGAGACCGAGAGTGAGCAGGAGGAGGATTAATAAAGACGCAGTCCCCATACCTCGTGATGAATTACGTAGTTGTTGATCTATTCGCAGGTGCAGGTGGATTCAGTAGGGGTTTCCTTGATGCCGGTTTCGACGTAGCCCTTGGCGTCGAGATTGACAGTAATGCGGCTAGGACATATAGCTACAACTTCCCCAACGCCGTAATGCTCCTAGACGATATTAGGGATATTAGCGGCACTGATATTATCAAGTACATAGGCGGTAAGCCAGACGTAGTCATTGGTGGTAGTCCCTGTGAGGCTTTCACGGAGACAAACCCAAGGAGGGCTAGGGATCCGCTGGATAGGCTTTATGTCGATGAGCTTGGTAGGTTAACGTTGGAGTTCATTAGGTTAGTTGGTGAGTTGAGACCGAGGGTTTTTGTTCTCGAGAACGTGATCCACATAATTGATGGTCCATTGAAGGAAGCATTGGTTACGGAGTTCGCCAGAGCGGGCTATGAAAAAATATTCTTTAATGTTCTTCATGCAGAGGACTATGGAACACCAAGTATTAGGCGTAGGGTGTTCATCAGTAACATACCGATAAAGCCCGAGAAGGTTAATAGGGTATTTACCGTGTGGGATGCCATTGGTGACTTGCCGAGCCCTGGTGACCCATCAATACCTAATCACGAGTATGTAACAATTAGCGAGAGGAAGGTTAGGGGTATTTCGAGGCTTGGTTGGGACGAGGCTCTGTACAGGTTTAGGGGTGCAACCGGTTCGTTTAGGAATTTCGTGAGGCTCAATCCGTGGAAGCCGGCGCCGACGGTTATGGGTAGTGTTCGTTTTGTTCATCCATTTGAGGATAGGATCTTGACGGTTAGGGAACAAGCTAGGTTGATGGGGTTTCCTGATAACCATGTTTTCTTTGGTCCAAAGGATTCGCAGTTTAATCAAATTGGTGAGGCTGTTCCGCCACCCTTGGCCCGCGCAATTGCCGAGGTCGTTGTTAGGTATTTGGATAGTGGTGTTGTTTAATTAAGTGTTGGTGGAGATAAAGTATTAATAATGCGATTTAGTATTGATTATTAATGAAGGTAACGGTATCAATAATAAAGGCAGACATCGGAGGCTTACCAGGCCATGCTTGGGTTCACCCAAAGATTCTGGAGTTCGCAAGTGATAGACTCAGGGAGGAGCAGAAGAGGGGTTCGATAATCGATTACTTCGTGTATAACGTTGGTGACGACATGTCACTACTCATGACCCACACAAAGGGTGAGAATAATCCCGACATACACGGTTTGGCGTGGTCAATATTTAAGGAGGCTACGGACAACATAGCAAAGAAGGTGAAGCTTTACGGGGCTGGTCAGGACCTGCTTAAGGACACGTTTAGTGGGAACATTAGGGGTATGGGTCCCCAGGTTGCGGAGATGGAGTTTGAGGAGAGACCGAGCGAGCCTCTCGTGGTCTTTGCCGCAGATAAGACGGAACCTGGCGCCTTTAACCTGCCCTTCTATAGGATATTTGCTGACCCATTCAATACGGCGGGGCTTGTGATAGACCCAGCAATGCACCAGGGATTTAGGTTTGAGATACTGGATGTGTATGAGGGTAAGGTCTACCTACTCGACGCGCCCGAGAATAGTTACGACATACTAGGGCTAATAGGTACTCCGGGTAGGTACATAATAAGGAGGATATACAGGAAATCCGACTTAATACAAGCATCGGTAACGAGTGTCGAGAGACTAAACCTAATCGCTGGTCACTATGTTGGTAAGGATGACCCAGTAGCCATGGTTAGGGCGCAGCATGGTTTACCAGCGGTTGGCGAGATCCTAGAGGCCTTCGCCTATCCGCACCTTGTTGAGGGTTGGATGAGGGGTAGTCACGTGGGTCCATTAATGCCTGCGAGGATGGTTAGCATAGATGCCGATAAGAAAATAGCCTTTGGACCTAAGATGACGAGGTTTGACGGGCCTCCCAAGGTGATAGCTATAGGTTTCCAGGTGCATGATGGTTACCTGGAGGGTCCTGTTGATCTATTTGACGATCCAGCCTTTGATTATAGTAGGCAGTTGGCTGCTCAGATAACTGATTATATCAGGAGGATGGGCCCTGTCATGCCTCATAGATTACCGCCTGAGGAGATGGAGTATACCACATTACCACAGATACTTTCTAAGTTAAAGCCCGTTCCCGTTGATGAGTATGAGAAGAATAGGTTACAATACATTCAGTTTCTAACATCAGGGACACAGACAGGGCAGGCAAGTGGTGGTTCTGGCCAAGACTAGGTCTTAACCCATTTAAAATTAAATATTAAATATTGCTCATAATTACCCTGAGGGCATTCTCATAGGCGATCTTCCTAACATCGTTATCACTTAACCCATACTCAATTAACTTATTCAATAACTTATTGATCTCACCAATGTTCGTTAGATCCTCAGGCGTCCTCTCAATACCCAGGAAATCCGTACCAATTGCAATAATGTCAGGCCCAAACCTCTCGTACACATATAATACATGCCTAACAAGTGAATCTATGTTGGGCCTTGGGCCGATTGTTGATGTTATCATTGTTATTCCAATAACACCGTGGTTGCTGTGAAGCAGCTCGAGGATTTCATCATCGACATTCCTAACATGGTCGTGAACGCCGCGCACGTTTGCATGGCTTATTACTACGGGTTTCCTCGAAATCTTAAGTGTATCAATCATTGTATTTTTACTTGCGTGTGCCAGGTCTATTATGACACCGAGTTCATTGGCAAGCCTAACAAGTTCCTCACCGTCCGTTGTTAATCCATAATCCTTCCTAGTAATGCACGACGCTCCATACCTATTATCGAAATTCCAGGTAATCCCCAGGGCTCTAACACCAAGCCTTTGAATAAGCAGTAAGTCGTATGGGTCATCGAGCGCGTCAGCACCTTCCATTGATAATAGCATGCCTATGGCATTGCTGTT
>Ga0209224_1000386_pt1 | contig 10824 bp, 20 predicted proteins | sample MonGeyMetagenome_FD_184731 | JGI IMG/M metagenome (GOLD analysis project Ga0209224, IMG submission 184731) | Hypoxic/sulfidic aquatic microbial communities from Monarch Geyser, Yellowstone National Park, USA - MG (SPAdes) v2 (version 3) | ecosystem: Environmental > Aquatic > Thermal springs >...
GCAGTGTACTTATGACCCATCCTCCAAAGCCTGTACAGCAAACCAACCAGTGCTGGGTAACCCTTCCTATCGCCCCACCAGTTACTGCCGTACTCATTGAGACCCGGGTTGTAGTAACCAACGCTGGACAGGTCGTACTTAGGGACGGAATTGAAGAACCTACCCAACCCAACCCAGTCTATGCCGTTGGGTACTACCTCGTTTACGTGGCAGTCAACAACCTCTAAATTCGCCTTCGAGTAGGCACTGTTGGCTATTACGTAGGTGCTCCTGCATACCTGCCTAACGTGGCTCTTCTGCAAATCTGTGTATGGAACACCATCAGCCGTGTAGTACGTAATGGACTCACCACTGAAGCCATTGACGCCCTTCGTAACGTATGGCAGTACTAACGGGTCCATCATGTTTATGGCTACCTTGGGGTCGTAAAGGGTTACGTACCTGTAGGCTAGGTAGGCACTATTGTAATCAACCACGTAAACGTTCCAACCAGAGCCAATGAGTACCTCACCTATGTACCTGGATTGTTGCTTAATGGATGTGGCTGGTGACGTGAGGATTAAGGCATGCATCGGTGTTTTTAAAAAACAGGGGCTTTTAAGCCTCACTCGGTCTCGGCAACCTCCTCCCCTTCCTCCTCCTCCTCCTCGTATTCTCCCTCGGCACCAACCGTCACTGGGCTCCTAACAATGGTCCTAATCGTAACCGCAGGCTGTGGCGTCTTGACTAAAACCGGCTGTATGATTAATCGAATCCTATACACAACCTGGTAGGTACCGAATACTTGGCGTAGGTAAGGAGCCAATTGACTAATGACTTGCTGGGTAATCTCATCCGGTGACTGTGTCGGTGAAGCCCTGACCTTGACCTCAACGCCTGTGTATGTTGTTTCTGACATACGGGGAAAAAAGAAAGAGGGTGGTTTTTAAGGGTTTTGCTTGTTTTAAGCACTTAACCGCTTAGCCTAGGAAGCCCCTGAACCAGTTAATGAGCCTCCTGCCGAAGACGTAGATTGTGCCAGCCACTGCACCTATGATTACCACTAGTGCTATTAGGTTGGCGTTGCTTTGTATGGCTAACGCTATCTGGTCGATTATTGCGAGTAACGCATTGAACAGGTCCGTGAAAACCTGTTGTACTGTGGGTGCTGACATGTCCGGTCGATTAAACGAACCAACGCAAGGTATATAAGCACTGCGTTAAACAGTTAGTACTTAGTATGTCGGCACCCAACGAGTCAGAGGTTAGGGAGGCGTTGAGGAAAATGATTGAGGTGCTCAGGAAGTACAATATTCGTTACGTCCTTAGCACGCCCGAGTACGAGACGTATTGGTGGCTCTCCATAGCCGTGGACATAGACGACCTGTACAGGACACTTTGCGATTACGCAAACAGGCAGAGACCCGTTAGGTGCAAAAGGGTTAATGATGGGTTCCTGGTGGGCGTTATTGAGCAGGCGGATTTACAGACCATTAGGGACGCATTAATCAAGTTCATGGATGAAATCCCCTACAGGCTACACCCGGACTTCGCCGTGTCTAAACTGGGTGACGGCTTCTTGATAGCCATGAAGCTCTACGACGACGACATCGTAAACGCATTGTTCGGGGAAATAAGGCATACCGAGGTGGAGGAAGTAAGGCTACAGGGCGACTTGTGGGTCAGGGTTAGGTTTTTAAGTAGGTAGGCTTTGCTAAGTACTTAGTATGGGCAGGAAAAAGAAGACAAACGATGGTGGAAACACGGAGAACCCCGAACTCAAAACAGCTAGTGAGGTGTTGAGTAAGGTCGAGGTTAAGCCTGAGGTTAAGCCCGAGGTTAAGCCAGAAACCGTTACTAACCAACCGCCCCCTATTGATAACAACGTAGTGATTGAGGCGAGACCCATAGAGCCGGGCGAGTTAGAGGTAACCAGGGCTGAGGAGAGGAGGGCTAGGAAGGAGGCTTTGGTTAGGCAGGTGCTTATGAACGTGTTTGATGACTTTTATAACTGGCTCAACACGAGGAGTGAGGCTGTCCTTGAGCGTTACGTCACTGCCGACCCCATAGACATAATGATTGACAGGCTTACTGAGGCTACTGACGACCTGTACAGGAGGCTTATGAGGTTTAGGGTCGTTACTGACAGGATTGGTAGGATAATTGGTGGTGGTGGTGGTCGTGGGTTCAGCCCAAGGGACCTTGAACAGATGATTTATGAGAGGTTGGCAAGCGGTATTGCCGGCAGTATGGAGCAGTCCATTGAGCAATCCAGGAGGCGTAGGGTTGCTGACGAGATAATCAGGGACCTAATGGAGAACAAGGAACAAGGTAAGGAGGGAGGTGGTAATCAGTGAGTAGGCGTAGGTACACCATCGATGACATAATTAATTCACTCCCTAGTTACGCCACCGACAGGGCTAAGATTATTTCCTCAGTGTCATTCACCATCAAAAACTACATGGTTCTTAAGTACATAAGCCAGGTCACTGGGAAATCCGTCAGTGACTTAGTGAACGAGATTATTGAGAAGACGCTCAATGAGTGCGATAAGGTGTGTGACTACGTTGATGAGTTGGACAGTACACTGAGGAAAATAAAAGGCGGGTGATTTTTAACTAGTGGGTTTTGTTCAAAGTACTTACCCAGCCATTGGTGCTAGGTGGTAGAGTGCTGATATTCCCTTACCCAGTTCACTCGCTACATTGGCTATCTCAGCGAGTACGTTTGGGTCCAGCGTTGAGAATTCATACTCGATTGACCTCTCGTATTGGTAGGCGTAATCCTCCGGGTACATTGCGTATGCCTTCATAACCTTCTCCGCAAAGGCGTAGTAAGGAGCGCTTTCGTAGTACGGGACACCGTACCTATTTAGGATAGCCCTAACCTGCGTCCTAAGTACGTGGTACGGGCTCTGCTTAGTGTACCAGTAGTTGGCTTTTTCCTCAGCCATTGACAAAAGCCTCAGTTGTATGTCCCTATCCAAACCCATTATACCCCCTACCCTACCTGAGTAGTTTCCTAGTAACGTCTCGCTTAGCTTCATTGTTGATACCGCCGACCACAGTTTCTTCTTGCCCATACTGGGTCGGTTACGTAACTACTCACGGGTTTATAAACGCTTTGTTAATCAAGGCATCGACTTGAGTAAGCGTTTTATTTACTAACTACATGTCACCACGTGGTCACACTGAGGCTCTCCCCAGGACCCGGTGCTAACAAGGACATTAGCGAACTACTTAGTGAGAGGGTTAGGGACGTGATTAGGGATAGGATTATTGAGGATGTTAAGGCGTCAATAATGTACAACGCATTGATAATGAGGTTGCCAATAGGCGTCAGGTTCCAGAGGGACGTGAGTAGGTACTGCCTGGTAATCACTCAATTACTCAATAAACCACCCAGGCAACCCAACCCAGTGCTTTGTTTAACGTCTCCGTACTACATGTTGTTCACATACCCAATCATTGTTGGGTTATCGCCTGACTTGGTTGTTACGTACATCAAGGTGGCGAGGACCGTGTCTATAATATCCATGACCAGGGCGGAAACAGCTTCATTAATTAAGTCGGTGCTGGAGGGCGATGTACCTGTACCCACCGAGTTACTTAGCGTGTTTCGGAGGTACAACGTTACGTGGGAGTTATGGAAGAAAGGGTTGTGCATGCTCCTTAGGGAGTTCCTAACCAGGTGGGTTCGTGTTGCACCTATCGAGGACGTAATTGAGGTGAAGGACTACGTGGCTCACTGCCTAGCAGAGGGTTTACCCTACAGTTGCCTGCTTAAGGCTTTGCCTAGACCCATTGCCTACACCATCTACAACCTAATCTACCTATGCAATGACCTACAGTTCGTGGTCGGCTCACTACTCAGTAAGGAGGGGGCGATAGTAGGCACAGAGAAACTAAAGGAGGAGGAGAAGGAGTGGCTACAAAGGGCTTTAGAGGTGACTAGGCTGTTTAGGGGAACGAGGTAGGTGTGACGATACCCCTATTTAAACCCGTATTTAAGTTTTTCTCCGAAAAGCTTTTAACCCCCTTTTTAAGGGGGGTCGTCACACCGGTGTGACGAGGGGTGGCGGGTCCGTCAAACCGGTGTGACGGGGAGTTGTTGCCCGTCACTATACTAAATCTATATCTAATACTATATGCAGTGACGGTCTTTGGGGCTTCCGTCAAACCGGTGTGACCTCAATTCCTCATGCCTAGTGTCGTGGTTCGTCACACGTTATCGGTTCTGAGTTTGACGGGGCTGGGGTTCGGCAAATGTCGAAGTCAATCGTTTACTTAGTCTCGTTCAATTAATTAGGCGAAAGTAATCAACTGGGGGTTTAAATTTGTAAAGCACCTGGGGGTTGAGGTTTGTAGAAGGGGTAATGAGAAAAATGCATCAGCGGTAGGGGCAGGCATCACGGTTCAGCTTGATGACTTCTCATCACGTCCCCTGGCTTAACCAAGGTACTACCCACCTACCTAGGTAGTTCCTAAGCGTTGCGTACTTGTAGACCCAAATCACCAACCCTGGGCATGTTTTCATTGCGAAACTCCTAAGGTTACCGTCACCGCACCTACCCTTTTTCGGTGTTTCTTTAACTTCCTTGAACTGGGCGAATAGGGAGTCGGAATTACCGAATGCAAAAAGCCTAAGCCAGTTGAAGCACTCCCTCTTGAAGTCGCTACCGAGTAGTGTAGCGATTATTATGGCTTCGAACTGGGTTACATCCCTACGCAACCTAATGACCATGTGGGTGTTACCGCTAGCACTTCTCGTTATTCCGTAATCAAGGAATAAGTTACCGAGTAACTCATTAGCCCTTTTGATTATAATCGGTAAGTACTTCTCCTTAAACAATTCATAGGGTACATCATAATCCAGCAAAATCCTGTCTGTGTTGTATAGGGTAGCCATCAGCACACCATCCACCTCCTACTTGACACGCACGTCCTCCTATCAACAACACCGCCTGGGTAACAACGGCACCACCTAAGCACCGTTTGGTCCCTCCAGCTTAGGAAACCGATGTACTCGATGTAATCAGCAAGCAGGTCTAGGAACGGTTCACTCATTGTGAAGCAGGCGTTAGCCCAGTCACCCGCATCCCTCTGTGCATCATCTACAAAGTCCATGAAAAAGTCGTGAAACACATCGCCTGCGTTGTTAATGAACCAATGACGGCACTCACGCCTAACCTCACGCCTAGTCCTAGGTCTAAGCCTAAGCCACGGTACATGTATGAACTCCCTACGTGGGCACTTCATGACCAACCTGTCGATATCAACGTCCCAAACCGGTATGCACACTATGCTTTCTACATAGACGTTCGACGTAGGATTTGAATGAGCACAGTAGGTCACACGCAACCCACCGCATACGTAGAGGACCCTGGTCCTCCTACACGTCCCCCAATCAACCCTGTCACCACTCGCCTCGCACCTGTACAATAGGTACCTGTTTAACCTAATGTCGTACTCAATGACTGCCAGGGAGCCGTCACTGGTTTCATACGCAATGTAGGCATACCCAACCCTAAACGGTGCACCGGTGAACTGCACCTCACGACTCACGCTTGTTCACCTTACCCACCATGCTTAGTTGCATTGCTTCGTTTATCGCCTCAACCACCTTACGCCTTAACAAGTCCGGGTCCACTCCCTGCCTAATGGCTATCTCTATGTGCCTGCTTATCTCCATTGCGATTTTCCTAGCGTTGATGCTTTGTTGCTCGACGGGTCTTACACGCTTCAGTATGCAGTCCATTACGTTGTCCTCGTGAGAGCACATGATTAGCGTCTTGGTGTTCACGCACGACTCCTTTATCGACTCAACCTCCTCCGGCTTAAGCTTAAGCAGTAACTGCCTGTAGGCACTGATGTAGTTCTTAATCGTGCCCTTACTCCTACCCAGTAAACTAGCTATCTTTTCGGTGTCCACGCCCTCTGACAGTAATTCATTAATACCGACCAAGATATCCCAACCACAGCGTTTACCCCTTACGAAGTTAATCAGCATGTTTATGTACTCAATATGTTCGTCATCAATTATTATCGCCGGCACCGTGGTTGCGTTCATACGCTTTAGGCACATTAATCGGTTATAGCCGTCCACCAAAATGAACTGCTTCCTATCCTTGCTTTTCTTAACCACGATAGGCATCACGAACTCGCTCACGGCAATGTTCCTACACAGCCAGTCCAGGTTTATCCTGGACGTGAACCTGTTCGGCGGTATTACGATACTGTCGATGGGTATATCAACTAGCCTGTGGTTTATTTTGACCATAACCAACCACCCAACCCTTAATCACTGGTTATCCTATAAAGCATTCCCCCGTTTGATTGCGCCTTTGTTTTAATGAGTATTTTCTTGTTTTCCTGCGTCATTATATCGAAGCCGTTGAAGAGTAGGTAGTGTATTTCGTAATCCCCATGGTTCTCTATGATGAAGCCTGCAACGTTTACGTCACTGAACATTAGGAGCGAGAGTGGGTCCTTACCAATGATTAACCCCCTACGTAGTGGCTTGCCGTTAGCCATCAACGGCAGAAGCAATATGTTGCTCAGCACCCTTGTTTCCTCCGAGAACTCCTCCACGGTCACCTCCTCGAAGTGGTTCCTCCAGTCGTCATCGATGTATTCATCAATGGCGTTGGTAACCCCAGCCTTAATCCACGCCTCTATTACGTCTTTGTCCTCAATCATAAAGACAAAATAATACGCATTATACAACCCCTTGAGTAAGTCCTCAATACCCTTTATGTTGTACTTAACCTCCCCACTCATGACTCACACCCGCACTTGACCTCTGCCTCGTATAGGTCAGCAAAAACATCTGTTTCTGGGTCTTCCTCGCCCCACTCCTTGTTACTCACCTTGTCCTCTACGTACTTCTTGATTTTGCTTGCTATGATTATTGCGTAACTAAGTACGTTGTTATCCACACCAGTTACTTTAGTGCTGACTCTCCCGAAGACGGCATCCACGTTTATCACCGCATCCCTACAGATGTAACTAAAGTAGTGGGACTTGTAGGGCGATACATCGAAGCACGGCAAACCACCTATTGCGTCCTTAACCACGCCTAACCTACCGTCAATGGTTTCCTCCCTACCATCCCACTTAATTTCCACCGTCACCATTTACCCATCACCCCATGGTTTCCAATTCCTTGTTTACGTCCTCAAGGTCCTTTTTTACCTCGCTTAGTTTACCCATTACGTCACTTATTAACTTCAGCATGAACCAAACCATGTTCTTCGCTAACTCCCTCTCCTCCTCATTGCTTAGTTTCATGTCATCAATTGCGTCGGTCATTGAATCCATAGCCGATACGCCCTTATCAAGCGTGTCCGAAACCAATAATAAACTATCCACAATGTCCTCAACCCTATCCATCACATCCTCTATATCAGTCATTACCCCTCACCCCTTGGTTAAGGTGTTTAGTGACGTGTTTAGTTCCTTAATGATTGCGTCCTTCACGTAACCATTCAACAACACCACCAACTGGTCCAACGCCTTTAGTGCCTGCTCCTTACCCACCTCGCTTATGCCTAGCTCATTGATTTTCTTCCTTAGGTTATTCACCGACTCAGTTATGTCGCCCAACGTATTCGACGCCTCACCCAACTTATCCAGTAGGGTCTCAACCGTGCTCCTTATCAAGCGTAACTCATTAATAGGCTCACTCATTGCTCACCACCTTCCTCGCTCTTTTCCTCACTTGCTTCCTCACTCACTTCTCTTTTACGCCTCATGGGTCTTGTACCCATTGCCTTCTCGATAAACACCCCCAACCTACTGTACGCCTCATCGCTTAAGCCATTCACCGCCTTAAGCACGTTATGCATTTGAGCCACGCTTAATGTGAAGCCCCTACCGCTTTGTCTATCCTCGATGTATATGCATGGAAAAGCCCTATTCGTTCCTTTGCACTTGCCTATTGCAATAATCCATGTACCACTTTCATTCTTAACCTCCTCAAGCTTAATCAACTTGTCCTCATTATTCGGGTCCTGTATGTACTCCAACGCCTTGTTCACTGCCCTGTCTAGTTTCTCCTCGTATGCCGACTTAACATCTGCTTGTCCTCTCTTTACTGGCTTACTCATTTATGACCACCTCATGCCTCTCCGTAGGTTCTTTCCCTCCCTCCTTCACTATTTTGAGTCTGAGCGTAATTATCTCGTTCTCCCTCTCGACCCACATCGGTATGTACTCCAGCGGTAACTCCCATAGTGTCATTATTTCCGGTATCTGTATCCTGTTGTTCCTGGTTGTTTGGGTCTTCCTCTTTATTTTCACGTACTTTATTTGGGTTTGACCAGGTTGGGTTTCCGTCATGTTTCCCACCCGCTTTCGACTTGGCGGGCGGGTTTAAAAGCTTTTCGCCTGGTTGGGTAACCCTCGGTCCCTCGTCTCCACCGTCCTCGTATGCGTAAATTATGCTGTTCATCCTACCCATAGCCCTCTTAAGCTCTGTTTTGTAACCGCTAACCTCTAGTAGTGTCCTTATTGTTAAGACGATACTACCCATGCGTGTGTCTATGTAGTGGTTATCAAGACCGATGTACCTCAGTAACTTCCTTATTAGTGATGTTTGTATCTTAAGTACACCGTTATGGTTCTTAACGTTTACCTCGAATAATTGCTTATTCGAGAAGACGTAATCAATGACTGCCCTAGCTATTGCGTTCCTGTCCTTGTGCTTAACAATCTTGATATACGTGTCCTTCCTAATGATTACTGCCTTCCTTATGTTAGTTAAGCCGTTACTACTGCTGTTGTACCTAATGGGTATCAGTACGAAACCCAGTAACCCTAGTTCCTCGCTTAGTTCATTAATTGCGTCGTTATCCAGCCTCTTCACACCTAACAACTGCCTCACTTGGTTTGGTTCCATTATTACTAACTCGTGGTTTTTAATTACGTTTAGTAGCGGTTCAATGTTCATAGGTAACCCACCTCCCTCAAGAAACTAAGGATTGCTTTTGTGTATTTCCCTTCTCGGTTAAGCGTTATTACGTAGGCACGACCTATCTTCGAAACCTTAACGATATCGTATTTATTCAGTAAATCAATGTATGCCTTAGCGGTTACACCGTTCATCTTGAGTGATTTTTCGAGTATTCTCAACGTTGCGTAGTCATTAGCGTACAGGTACTTAATTATCCTAATGCTCTTCCTACTCAGTACCTTGCTTATTGCCTCCTCATCCATTACCCACCACCCTTGCATTGTCTATCGCACTCATCTTCACACCACATTAAGCAATCTATTTCAAGCTCTACGTAGTAACCCTCCTTATCCTCTGGGCAGTTGTTTATGCACTCCTCCATACACTTTTGCCTACACTCCCTAAGTTCCTCCTCACGGTTCATTCACACCACCTGCTCCTGCTCTTTCCTCTTGAACCTCCATTTACTGAGTACGTAGTTCTTAACCTCGTTGATGTTCTTATCATTAATCTCATTAATCCAGTGCATACCCACGTCTATCAACTCGACAAAATCGTTTTCCTTAATGATTACCTCGTAAAACACCTCATAGACGGTCTTTGGAATCTTAGGTCTTATCCTCATTATTACGTATAAGCCGTTCTCCAACTCCTCGAAGTGCTTGTAAACCCTGTATATTCCCTCTTCAGTAAACATTGCAAAGTCACTGCTTACTTCACTGCCGTACTCATTAAACACCTTAATGACCTCCCTATAGTCATTAAGCACCACTAGGTACTTCATGACCTTATCACCCAGTTCAACCTATCTTCGAAGTGCTCCTGTGCGTGTTTCCCACTAATGGGTTCGCTGAAGAACACGAAATCCACCCAGCAATCAATACACACGGGCTTCATACCCCTCAACACCCTAACCAGCTTCTCCGCCTCCTCCTTTGTTAATCCGTCAATTATTATTGAGAACCACGGTCTGTTTTTCCTACCTACCGTGAACACGTAATTATCGACACCCTCCTCAGCAATACTAACTATGTACTCCCTACCTTCGAACCTGTGGAATTCACTACTCATTGGTTATCACCTCCTTGCTTACTTAACTGCTTTATTTTGTCTATTGCTACCTCGTTCATTAAACCAACGAATGTTGATGTCCTCCTCTCCGTCATTAACATAACCATGTAGAACCCATCGAATGTTAGTGCTACCTCCTTGTGCTCTGGATGCTTAAGCACTACCTTACTGTCTCTATTAACCACAAAAACAACCCTCGGGTAGTTAGTGGGCTTTAGTACTAGGTCTGGCGGTAATGGTCTTAGGTACTGTATGTCGTTAATCCACGTCTCTGGAAACCTAAACGCAGTTATTGGGTTTCCTACGTTGTACGCCTCTATTTCGTGCCTACCTAGTTTATACACGTGATGGCCCGTGTCACTGATTACGTGATTAAGCAACAACTGCATTAACTTCTTCCTAACTAGGTAGTTTTCCTCGAAGTTGAAGTTAATCCTCATTGACACAGTGTAAAACCTTGCGTTTAAGTCCGACGGTACTGCATGGCAGTTTATCACTGCGTCCTCTATGTTTATTGGGTAAAACCATGTATTACCGTTGTTTAGCTCCTTGTATGTGAAGTCACGTAGTTCGTAGAAGTACTCATTCTCTATCCTCCTCCATATCTCTGGTTCGCTTTTGTGTCTTTCATCAGGTCTCTTCATTAGTCTAATACCGATTGTTGGTTCGTGCGGGTTTCGGTATGCTTCACGTAGGTCAGCGTCTATTCCGTGGTTCACCAACGCCGTGTAGAACCTATCTGCGCACTTCCACTTAATGAGGCTTATTACTGATGGTTCATACCAATCAGCAACCCTAGCTATGTTTATTACATCAACGTCG
>Ga0209224_1000397_pt1 | contig 10576 bp, 8 predicted proteins | sample MonGeyMetagenome_FD_184731 | JGI IMG/M metagenome (GOLD analysis project Ga0209224, IMG submission 184731) | Hypoxic/sulfidic aquatic microbial communities from Monarch Geyser, Yellowstone National Park, USA - MG (SPAdes) v2 (version 3) | ecosystem: Environmental > Aquatic > Thermal springs > Hot...
TCCTGGCGTCCCTCAGGTCGTTCAGGGCCTCCTCAATTGACTCCCTCAGAGACTCCAGCGCCTCCTCGTCAACGGCCTTAGTAAGGTAGCCCCAGGCGTAGAGGACCATGCCGTTGGAGAGCCTCGCGAGGTCCACGGCTATGTGCATCCTCCTCAGGAGCCCCCTCAGGGCCCCCTCCTCGCCCTCCCCGTAGTCAAGGCATGAGCCAATCGATGGGGGGAGGCCCACCACGTCATCCATTGCCTCCGCAAGGGCCCCCTTCCCCCTGCCAGGGGCTACCTGGATTGGCCTAGAAAGGGTGACGTAGGCCCTGTAGATGAAGTCAACTGGCTCGGCCCCAAGCTCACCCCTCAGCCAGCCAAGGGCCTCGTTGAGCCTTCTCCTGAGGCCCCTGTACGCCTCTCCCCTGGCGAACTCCCTGAGGCTGACCCCCTCCTCAAGGGCCCTCCTGAGCCTTGCCTCTGCTGCTGGCCCCCTCAAAGCCAGGTCAGCAACTAGGCCCACGAGCAGGGAGCCCAGGGTTAGCCTAAGGCCCAGGTAAAGGGAGGGGAGGGAGCACCTGAGCGCTGAGCGTATGGACTCATACGCGTAGGTCGAGACCACAGCGCTCACCACTTCGCTCATCGCGTAGCCCTTAACGTCAGGGAAGCCGAGGAGGTCCTCCATCATGGCGTCAAGAGCGTCCAGGAGCCCAGGCCTGAGGGCCATGATCGCCCTCTCGTTGAGCCTGCAGAGGTCGTCAAACTCGTCGCAGAGGGTCGGCGTTCCCTCAGCCCCCTCGCCCTCGTCACTCCACCTCAACTCGGGGCCCGCGAGGGGCCTCCTTGCGGCGTTAAAATGCTGACACCGGACGCTGATTAGAAAGGAACCAGCGGAGTCCGCGCGGCCCCTCAAGGCAACCCCTTAAGCCTGAGGGCCGAGGCCCCAAGGAGGGAGGGCTTGACAGGCCCTGAGGGGCGCAGGGAGGCCCAAGAAGGGGCGACAGGGGAAGGAAGTGAAGGCAAAGGCCACAGCCAGGCCCTCTCCCTGGCCTTCCTCCTCGCGCTCTCCCTCACGCTCGTGGCCTTCATGCCAGTAATATGGCCGTCGCCCCTTCAGCGCCTCCTCGGCTATCCCCTCGCTCAGTACGTGATCTGGCTGAGGTGCGGGGACCTCAACGTCGGCCTTGACGTCTTCGGCTCGCTGGTCCCTATGGTTGCCGCGGCCCTGCTGGCTATTGTCCTGAGGGCGAGGGGCCTTGGTGCCCTCCTGCCCTTCGCCGCGAGGGGCGTAAGCGTCGCCAGGCTCCTGGCCTACGCTGCCGTTGCCCTCCTGGCCACAGGCGCCATGATCCCGCTGGCCTCGCCTTCAGCAGCCCTCCTGGCAGTCAGGGGCTCAGCAGCCATAGCGGCCGTCCTGGCCCTCTGCCTCGTCTACGCGGTACCCCTTGTGGCCGCGATGGAGGTCATGAGGCCGAGGGGCCAGCCGCTTCACTCGCTGGCAGAGAGGGCGGGGCCCTGGCTGGCCGCGGAGGCCTACGTCACGGCCCTGGCCCTCTCGCTCCTCGCTGACACCTTTGCCGTAGCGCTGTCCTGCGTGGGTGAGCTCAGGGGCCTCCTTCCCTGGCCTTACCAAGTGTACGGAGGCTGTGGGCTGACCGACGGCCTTGTTGTGACGCCTGTAGGGGTCGCGATGGCTACTCTGGCAGCTGTGGGCCTCTTCAGACTAGTGACGAGGAGAATGCAGACCTCAGGGCCTAGAGGTCCATCAGTGGCTTAGCCCTCCTTAATGTGCCTGTCACCGCCAGCCCCGTCGATAGGTTTCCACACAAATTTGAGTGGAAAAGGATCGGTATTGCATTGATAGGTCTCGGCTTCAGCCAGCTCAGCATTTGGGCCCCACAGACTTAGCTTCTGAAACTAACTGGTGGCTGGCGGCAGAGGCCTACACAACTGCCCTCATAAAGCCTATCGTTGACGCCTTAGCGACCCTAATGGCCTGTGGCCTGCTGTTGATGCGCAGCCTTAGGCCCTATTGTATAGCTACACGTCAACTATTTCTACACAAATTTAAGTGGAAAAGGCAAGAGCCCTGGAGGTCAGCCACGGACCTCTTAAGTTTTAGCCCCTTACTTTAACGCTCAGGCTCTCACCCTGCGGGGAAACGCTGCCCTGAAGGACTTAGCGGCTCTGTCACAAAGACAATAGAGCGACAGCCGTTTCTATGAAGGCCGCAAGCGAGAGGCTTCTGCTTACGCTTAACGAAGACGTCATCGAATATTATCAGGTAGTTGTTCCTATATCCGAAGGGCAGGATGTGATCTATCTCAACGCCCAGCCGTGAGGCCACCTTCTTCATTACGTCCATGGGTGCCAGCCACGCCAGAAATCCCTGGTTCAATCCCAGCCGCAGCACTCTCCTTTATATACTGATTAAAGACAAGCTTATTAGGACCTGTGATTTACGTTTTACATGGAGAGCGTGAACCCATGGGTGAACTCATGGGTTGTGCAACAGGTTCTATCCTGTGGTTCACGATGATTGACGTAAGGAGGCTTAGTGGGAATACCAGGAGACTTATCCTCGAGAGGGTTAAGAGCAAACTCGGGCTCACCAAGGCAGATGAATTACTCGGTACTTCTTCTAGGGGCTTACTCCACAACATTCACGGGATCAGGTTTTGTCAAGGTTATGTTAAGTCGAAAAGGATAGGACCTGCTAAAGCGCGCTTCATTATAGATTTAAGGGTGATACTATGACGCTTGAAGAATATGAATTAAACTTCATGGATAAGCTTTGGGAGGCTGCGAATAGGCTTAGGGGCAAGATGGAGGCAGCTCAATATAAATATGTAGTTTTACCTTTAATCTTCCTCAAATACATCTCTGATCTGTTTGAATCGAGAAGGAGGTGGTTGGAGAGAGCTTTGAAGGATCCCAATAACAAAGACTATTATATTCCAAACGCGTCGGAGGATGATATTAAAAGCGTTTTAGAGGATAGAGATGAATACCTTTCGGTTGGGGTTTTATATGTGCCTGAGAAGGCTAGGTGGAGTTTCCTAGTCAAAAATGCGACACAGCCTGAAATTGGAAAGATACTCGATGAGGCTATGGAAGCTATAGAAAGAGAGAACCCGGAGTTGAGGGGGGTATTACCTAAGATCTATGCCCAGGCTAACCTACCGCCTTATGTTTTAGGAGAATTGATAAATCTGTTTTCGAGGATAAGCTTCGGGCTTACCGAGGATAAGGATAAGGATATTCTTGGAAGGGTTTACGAGTATTTCATAGGTAAGTTTGCTGAGGCTGAAGGGAAAAGAAAGGGTGAATACTATACCCCAAGAAGCGTTGTTAGGTTGCTGGTTGAGATCTTAGAGCCCTATGAGGGGAGAGTTTATGATCCTGCATGTGGTAGTGGAGGGATGTTTGTTCAAAGCTGGAAGTTTCTAGAAGCCCATAAGAGAGATCCTCACTCTATATCGGTCTATGGGGAAGAGATTAACGAAGCCACGTGGCGTATTTGTAAGATGAACTTGGCTATACGCGGAATACCGTCTGAGAACATCGTACTTGGAGACACCCTACTTGAACATAAGCTTCACGACTTAAAAGCGGACTTTATAATCTCTAATCCTCCCTTTAACATGAGGAAGTGGGGAGCTGATAAGGTAAGGAATGACCCAAGATGGAAGTATGTAATCCCCGATGACACGAGTAAGAACGGTGGAAACTATGCTTGGATCCAGCATTACATCTACCACCTAGCCCCTGATGGAAGGGCAGGCTTCGTTATGGCCAATGGAGCCCTATCCTCTGGTGGGAAGTACGGCGAGGCGAGGAAAAAGATAGTCGAGGAAGACTTGGTTGATAGCATTATAGCACTACCACCAAAACTCTTCCTCACCACATCGATTCCAGCCAGCCTGTGGTTCCTAGCAAAGAACAAGGATGAGAGGGCCAAAGGGTTTAGAGATAGAAGGGGCCAGATTCTATTCATAGACGCAAGAAACCTCTACAAGCCCGTGTCAAGAAAGCTTAACATATTAACAGACGAGCACATACAAACTATTGCAAATACATATAGAGCCTGGAGAAAGGGCGAAGGCTACAAAGACATCCCGGGATTCTGCAAGAGTGTAACCATAGATGAAGTAAGGAGAAACGATTACATCCTAACACCCGGCAGATATGTTGGTACTCCTGAATCACAAGAGGAAGAAGAGCCGTTTGAGGGGAAAATGATGAGATTAACCAAACAATTAGCTGAACAATTCGCTAAGGAAGAAGAGCTTAAAGAGAAAATAAAGAAAAATCTAGGTGAGATCGGATATGGATTCTAATAATAAAAAGATTTTTAAAATGCTAGATCGTATCCCAAATGGATGGAAATATCAATCCTTGTATGATTTAGCAGAATATATTAATGGAAAAGCGTTTAAACAATCTGAACTCAATGATAAAGGGCTACCGGTTATTAAAATCGCTGAGTTGCATAATGGAATTACTACTTCAACTAAGTATTATAATGGAAAAATCGAAGACTGGTTTTATCTTAAAGGAGGAGAGTTACTTTTTGCTTGGTCAGGAAGTGTTGGGGTTTTTGTTTGGAAAGGCGGACCAGCCGTGTTGAATCAACACATCTTTAAAGTAAACGCGAAAACGGGAATTGATCAGAGATTTTTAAGATATCTACTAGAATATCATATGCCAATTTTTAAACTTCTTGTAAGAGATAAAGCGACCACCATGGGACATGTCAGAATAGAAGACCTTAAAAATATAGAAGCTGCGGTTCCTCCGCTTCAAGAACAACGTAAAATCGCTGAAATTCTTGGTTCCTTAGATGATAAGATCGAGCTTAACTATGAGATGAATAAAACCCTTGAAGCAATAGCTCAAGCCATTTTCGAGAACTGGTTTGTTAATTTTGAACCTTTTAAAGATGAGCTCGTTTACAGTAAAGAGCTAGATAAGAAGATTCCTAAAGAATGGGAAATTAAACCAATTTCAGAGGTCGTGCATGTTAATCCTCCTAGGAAACTTAGAAAAGGGATTGTGACAAGAAAAATTAGTATGTCTGATTTAAAGCCTTGGCAATCATGGATAGAAAGCTGGTCATATGAGGAGTATAAAGGGGGACCTACTTTCCAGAATGGTGATACTCTTTTTGCAAGGATATCTCCTAGCCTAGAAAATGGCAAAACAGCACTTGTTTTGATTCTAGATGAGGGAGAAATAGCGTTTGGTACAACCGAGTTTATAGTTCTAGCTCCAAAAGTTATTAAATCGAATTATTATGTCTTCTGTTTGGCAAGAACACGTGATGTGCGTGAAAAAGCAATACGTGCTATGTCAGGTTCATCCGGTAGACAACGTGTTCCAAATGATATTTTTGATCGTATTTTAATCCCAGTACCGCCTGAGGAGGTTATTAAGGAGTTCGATAAGCTTGCTTCTCCATTATTTGAGATGATAAAGGTAAATGCTAAGGAAAACTTAGTATTAGCTCGGATTCGTGACGCACTCCTCCCTAAACTTCTCTCAGGTGAGATTAGGGTAAAAGTTGATGTTGAAAAAGAGTTTCCAGAGGAAACTAAGAAACTTGAAGAGATAAAAGAGAAGAAGGCTAAAATCCAAGTATCTCTTGAGAAGTGGTTAAAGAATGGCTGAGTTCACCGAGCCCGAATTATTGGAAAAAGCTGCACTAGAGTGGTTTAAGGAGCTGGGATATGAAGCAGCCTATGGCCCGGACATCAGCCCCGGAGGGCCGAGGCCTGAGAGGGAATCCTATTCAGATGTACTATTGTTAAGGAGGTTAAGGGCTTCTTTGACTAGGATAAACCCGACTCTTCCCAGTGAGGCCATAGATAAGGCTATTCATGAGCTCATTCATATCGCAGAGCCGACACTTGAGAAGACGAATAGGAAGTTCCACTTCATGCTCAGAGATGGCGTGAGGGTGGAGGTTAATAGGGAGGGGAGAAGGGTCTGGGAGATAGTTAAGCTCTTTGATTTCGATGACCCAGCTAACAATGACTGGCTGGCTGTTAATCAGTTTAGCGTGGTTGAAACAGGCAAACCACCAAGAAGACCCGATATAGTGGTTTTTGTTAATGGAATCCCACTTGCAATAATCGAGTTAAAGGTTAAGGATTTCATAGAGGCTTATAATAAGATCCAAAATTATAAGAACGATATACCCACAATCTTTTACTACAATGAAGTTGTTTTACTAGCAACAGAGAGAGAAGGCAGGATAGGGACATTTACAACCCCCAGAGAAAGATTTGTCCCCTGGAGGACGGTTAAGGGTCAAGAGCAAAAGGGAGTGAAGGCAGCGATCACCGGGGTATTCAATAAGGAGACTTTTCTAGAACTCATAAGAGACTTTGTCATTTATGAAGTCGTCCCGAAGTTCTCTAAGATAATCGCGCGTGATTATCAATATGATGCAGTAAAAGAAGCTATTAAGAGAACTTTGAAAGCCTACAGTTCCAATGACAAGAGAATTGGAGTAGTCTTCCACGCGCAAGGCGTTGGGAAATCTTTGGAAATGGTTTTCTATGTTATGAAGCTTTTAAGGTTACGTGAACTCGAAAATCCGACAGTGCTGATATTAACTGATAGAAATGACCTAGATGACCAGATATATGAGAAGTTCTGTGCCATTGACAGTGAGCATGGATTATCCCCTATTCAAGCAGAAACAGTTGAACATTTAAAAGAACTACTTAAAACACAGGCTGGAGGTGTAATATTCTCGACTGTTCAGAAATTTAGGGCTGAAAATGGACGCTTTCCGCTTCTTTCAGAGAGGAAAAACATAGTTGTTATAGCCGATGAAGCTCACCGCTCTCATTATAACTTCATCAGCGGATACGCAAGGTACATCAGGGAGGCTCTGCCTAATGCTATGTTTGTCGGTTTTACAGCGACTCCCATTGAGCTTGGAGATAGATCTACAACGCAGGTTTTCGGTGATCACATACACGTTTTAGACCTCTCGGAAGCAACCAAGATTGGCGCAACAGTCCCAGTAGTTTATGAAAATAGATGGGCGAAAATAGGTCTAGATGATCACTCAAAGGAGATCTTAGATGAGGCGTTCGAGGAAGTAACGGAGAACGAGGAAGTAGAGGTTAAGGAGAAACTCAAGGAGAAATGGTCGAGACTGGAGGCTGTTCTAGGTTCAGAAAGCGTTCTTAGAAAACTTGCTGAAGATATTGTCAAGCACTTTGAGGAAAGGGATAGGATTGTGGAAGGGAAGGCTATAATAGCATGTGCAAGTAGGAGAATCGCCATTGAACTCTATAATCAAATAATAAAGCTGAGACCGGAATGGCATAGCGACGATGATGACAAAGGCTTCATTAAAGTCCTAATAACAGGCTCTACGAACGATCCACCAGAATGGCAGCCTCATATAAGAAATAAGATGAGGAGGAAGGAGCTTAAGGATAGGTTTGCTGATCCCAATAGCCCTCCTAAAATTATGATAGTAAGGGATATGCTGTTAACAGGTTTTGACTGCCCCTGCCTACACACCCTGTACATATATAAGCCGATGAAAGGACATACATTACTTCAAGCGGTTGAAAGGGTTAATAGACCTTATAAGGATAAACCAGCAGGCTTAATAGTAGATTACATAGGTATAGGAGAAGCGCTTGCTATTGCAATAAAACAATACACAAAAGAAACTCAAAAAGATCTTTCACAAGCGTTACCTAATGAAGAGGAAGTTATTAAATTAATATATGAAAGATATAGAGAAATTCAGAGCATGCTTAAAGGCCTAGATTACACCAACTGGCGGAAGCTCAGCAAAGAGGGATTAATAGAACTACTGTGCGCAGCGCAAGATAGAGTTTCTGTCAATGATGAGATTAAGAAACGGTTTATTAAGGCAGTTGATGAGATGAAAAAAGCCTTCTCGCTTTTCCCTACAAACCCGGAGGTATTTAAGTTAAGGGACGACCTTATGTTCTTTGAGGCCGTAAAGAAGAGGATAATAGCCCTCTCCCCAGGAATTATGCCTTCCCTTGAAGTGGAGTCATCTATAAAAGAACTTGTCTCAGAAGCCGTTGTCCTAGAGGATATAAAACCATTACTGGAGAAAGGAGAAATCGACATATTAGATAAGAAGTTCTTAGAACAGGTTGAAGAGCTGAAGTTTCCGAATATACGAGTTGAGATTATGCGTAGGCTACTTACTGATAGAATAGCGGTAAAAGTAAAACGTAACCCTCTTAGGTTTTCCTCTTTCAAAGAGAGACTAGAGAAAACTATAAGAGATTATTACGCTCGGGCCATCAGCTCAGCACAAGTTATGGAAGAACTAATTAAGATAGCTAGAGAACTTAGAGAGTCTGAAATCGAAGGGGAAAAACTGGGTTTAACTGAGGAAGAACTAGCGTTCTACGATGCCCTAGCTCAGGGGAAGGAGTACTTGGCGTCTAATGAGCAGCTTAAAGAGCTCGCTAAGAAGGTTGTTAACGCGATCAAGAGGAACCTATCAATAGACTGGACGTATCATGAAAGTGTGAAGGCAAAGATCAGATCTGAGGTGAAAAAGGTTCTAAGAGCGTCTGGAGTTCCGCCAGCCAGATACCAAAGTACTGTAGATCTGATAATGAAGCAGGCAGAAGCTCTTTACAAAGAGTGGCCAACCATTCAAGGACCTTACTCGATAGAGGTACTAGGCGAACAAAGTATTTCACTAGAATCAGTTTTCTAAAGCTAAAATAACCTATCAACTAAGATCAGGACTCTTAATAAGTTACTCCCTCCAATTCCCTCTCACGCATTGAGATAGATGCTGTAAACCCGTCTGTGAAGAGGTGCTCGAGGCCATGACTTACTAAGTTTACAGCTTTATTTAATGTTCTAGAGGCCCCAGGCGTCAACCCCTCGAGGCGCCCGCCCCTCGCCTCGTCCTTCAGCCGCACAGGCTTTAAGGAGATTATGTAAGCGCCCTCAGCGACGCTAATTATTAGTTCTCTATGGACACTCAGTTCAATAGCTTGATGTCCCTGGGGACACCAAGCTGTTGAACTATATGTCCCCTGGGACACACAGCTATTTTGCTCGCTGTCCCCAGCGGCCAAGGGCCCTGTTGGCTCTGTGTCCCTCCAGCTGGCCGCAGCTGACACGACAGGCCCTATTACGTGGGCCAGCCGGGCGCTATGTGTCCCAGGACAGAGGGCGCTGGCCGTGGCAGGCTGCTAGAGGCTGCAAGCTGGGTCACATTATGATGCAGGGCCCAGCTGCGCTCGGCCTGCCCCAGTCGCGGGGACACGCTCTTACCCTGTGTCGCCTTGGCCTTAGTGGCTCACCTCATCAGCCTCAGCAAGGGCAGCGACAGCGCCAAAGGCGCTTCCTCCGCGTTCTTCTTTCTGTATTCAGTAAGTCCTTCCATGTTCGCGGGACGCTGCGCGAAGCAGGGTCGCTGGGGGAAGCGCTGACGCCGCCTTGGGCGAGGGCCTGCAGGCCCTTAGCACCTTAAGCGCTTTTCTACACAAGTTTGCGTGGAAACGTGCAGAGGCTGTAGGGCTCAACAAGCCCGCTGAGGACGACGGGGCAACCCATGTCAAAGGTTTAGGCAGGGCTTCAGGGCTGAGGGGCCTTGGCCTTCGGCCTCGGCCTGACCCTTATCACGAACTCCGACCTCTTCCCCTTGGGGCTCACGCCCTGGTAGTAGTTGAAGACCCCGTGGCACCTCAGGCACTCCAACCTGCTAACGTTGTAGAACCTGAAGCGCCACGTCTTGAGGACCCTGAACTCGCCCTCGTAGCCGCAGTAAGGGCACTTGACCAAGCCGTGCCCCGTTCACTGCTGTGAGCCTAGCCCTAAAGCGTTTTCAGCCGGGCCTGAGGGGCCTTGAGGTCATTGCCCTCCTGAGGCGTATTACGACGGCCCTGGGCAGGGCTTCATCCCAGCCGATCAGGGAGGACACGTTAACGTACAAGGACACGTAGCCCGCCTCAGCGGCCCTAAAACCTGCTTCAAGGCGTGTCGTCGCTACCTCCATCGCTCCCTGTGGCGGCAGGCCTTATGGGTTCCCTAAGGGACCAGGAACTTCGTCGCTTTCAGCGCGTCAGGCTCGTGGCTGTAAGCCTACCATGAAGCGACTTCACGTCACCGCCCCCTAGGCCTCAAGGTTCTATGGCCTCGAGCTGCCGGAGGCCTAAGTCGTTGTTAACTGGGGAGTTAACGAGCCTAGGGTTCGCAGAATCTAACTAAGGTCGTGTAGCGCGCTTACGCCCTGGAGGCCAGGGGACTTAGGGGCTGCGGCCTCGGCGGGCCCTCCCAGCCCCTCGCCCTTTAGGGCGGGGAGGAGGTCAGCTGCTCAGGAGGGTGGCCGCGCTTAGCTGGTCAAGGCCCGTGCCAAGCCCCTCTTGAAGCTGAACGGCCTCACGCCTTCGCCTCCTGTCTGGCCCTCTCTAAGGCCTTCCTGAGCGCCTCTATGACCTCACCCCTTAGGTTTGCGGCGTACTGGTCCACGTCTGCGTGAAGAAGCTCCTCCGCAAGGGTGTCTGGGTCTCCCTGGAGCACTGCGTCCCAAATCCTCATCAGGAAGTCCGTGGCGCCCCGT
>Ga0209224_1000399_pt1 | contig 10573 bp, 12 predicted proteins | sample MonGeyMetagenome_FD_184731 | JGI IMG/M metagenome (GOLD analysis project Ga0209224, IMG submission 184731) | Hypoxic/sulfidic aquatic microbial communities from Monarch Geyser, Yellowstone National Park, USA - MG (SPAdes) v2 (version 3) | ecosystem: Environmental > Aquatic > Thermal springs >...
TGGCCAGGGCCTCTGGGGCAGTCGCAATTATGGCCACCGTCTCGGGCACCATGGTGGCCTACCCGCTGGTCCACTACGCCTCCCCTGAGATAAAGGAGAGGTACCTGACGAAGCTGGCAAAGGGGGCCATAGGGGCCTTCGCCCTGAGCGAGCCTTGCTGCGGCACAGATGCAGCGGCCATAACCACGAGGGCGGTCAAGGAGGGGGACGAGTACGTGATAAGCGGCAGGAAGACATGGATAACCAACTCCCCCTACGCTGACTTCTTCCTAGTGGCTGCCAGGACCGGGAGGCCTGAGGACAGGCACAGGGGCGTCTCGCTGTTCGTAGTAGACAAGAGCTCGTGCGTAGAGGTCTCAAAGCTCGACATGATGGGCTACAGGGGCAGCGGGACGAGCGAGGTGCTTTTCAGGGACTGCAGGGTACCCGAGTCAAACATGGTCGGCCAGCTGAACGGCGGCTTCAAGGTAGTCATGGACGCGCTAAACGAGGGCAGGGTGGTCACGGCCGCCACAGCCCTTGGGCTGGCCGAGGCGGCCTTCGAGGACGCCCTGGCATACTCGAGGCAGAGGGAGTCCATGGGCGTGCCGATAGCTGAGCACCAGATGGTGCAGTACATGCTTGCAGAGATGAAGGTCAGGGTCGAGGCCATGAGGCTGCTGATATATGAGGCCGCCAGGAAGGTGGACGCGGGGGACCCGGACTACCCAATGTGGAGCAGCATGGCAAAGCTTGCCGCCGCCCAGTGGGGGGTTGACGTGGCAAGGATGGCGGTGCAGGTCGAGGGAGGGTTCGGGTACAGCAGGGAGAGCCTTGTAGAGAGGGTCTACAGGGACGTGAAGATGGTCGAGATAGGCGACGGCACTAACGAGGTCCAGAGGCTGGTCATAGTGAGGGGCCTGCTGGGCAGGGTGAGGGGGGTTAGGACGAAGTAGGGCGAGGAGGAGGGCGGCCTCAGGTAAGCAGGACCTCACGACAGGGAGGCGTGCCAGGGGCTACTGCCAAAGCCCGGCGACGGGCTCGGCGGGAAGGCTGTGCGCGTCAACGACGGAGGGCTAACAGGGCGATAACGCTGGGCTGAGGGGCCGTCGCGCTCAAAGGCCCTGAGGAGGCAGAGCCCTCGGGTGTCAGGCCTGAGGCTCTGGTCAATATCCCCGAGCTACCTTGACGCAAGGGGGCTGCTGGCCCTCTGGAGGGAGGCACTGCTGGCCCAGAAGGTCCTCATGGGCCTCACCAGGGGATATACCAGGCACCCCCAGCTCGAGAGGTTCAGGAGGACCAGCGACCCAGTGCTCTACATAGGCACGTACCTCTACTACGTCTACCTTGAGGGGCGGAGGAGGGGGTATGACTTCAACTTAGGCAAGATAGTCAGGTACGACCTGGGCCTGCCGAGGGTCCCAGTTACGTCAGGGCAGGTGAGGTACGAGTTCCAGCATTTGCTGAATAAGCTGAGGGCCAGGGACCTGGCGAGGTATGAGGCGCTGAAGGGCGAGGCGGAGGTCAAGGTTCACCCCCTGTTCTACGTGGTGGAGGGCGACGTGGAGCCGTGGGAGAGGGTTAAGGCCTTCAGCTAACGCTTCCGTTCGTCCCTAGCGCTCATTCTCATCGATGTTATGTCCATTTGTCGCGCCCAGGGACTTCCACCTCGTCCATAGGGGCTCACAGCCCCTATGGCGTCATGGGCGGCCCTCGGGCCCAACGGCACGGAGCCCTCATCTACGGGAATCAAGGCCCTCATCGCCCTCGCCCTTGGGGCAGCGCCTCCATCAGGTAAGGGTCATCAACCATGTTGAGGAGGTCACTTAGGGTGACGCCTGGCACCTCACAGGGGGCCACTAGCGCTGAGAGCGTAGAGAAACCGTTAGACGACCACAGGTCATAGTCTCACGGCACGCTTACAGGCCCGCGCAAAGGCCCTGAGGAGGCAGAGCCCTTGGGTGCAGGGCCTGACGTCTAGCACATTTACGAACTACTTATTTTATTTATAAATTCGTTTAACATAGTTCTGTATTTTTCATATATTCTAGGAGATATCTCGTATGCCTTAGCGTTTTCATTATAGACAATCTTACTTTCTCTGACCAGCTTTTCTAGCTCGCTTTTACTAAGTATGTAGTATTCTCGTGTTCCACGATCAATAATCCGTAAGATTATAAAGTAATCAAAACCGCTTAGCTTGCTCAGTATTGCGGTCTTACCAAGTAATACCATCCCTTGAACAACCACTTTCACCTCATTTCTAGCTTTTATAATGGCATCTGGAGCACCTCTAGCCCCTCTTTCATTTAAGTCTATTTTTAAGTCGTAAGAGGATAGGTCACAGGCTAATCCATATAATGCCATTTTATGAATACTCGATCTCATCTTCATCAGTTCGCCTCTTTCCTTATATTTTTGAACAAAATCATACAGTTCATTGAATTTGCCACAATAATAACTCCTATTTATGTCACGAAAGATATCCCAAGCAGGCCTGTCATAACTTTTATGCCTAATGTCGTTATATCCTCCGCTTTCAAGAACTGATAATAAGTTGTCATCGACCGGTATTGACTCGCTTATTAAATTATTAATGAAAGAATTTATGTAATCTATCAATCCCTTTTCGCTTACCATTAGGTTAAGTTCAACGTTTTTCCCAGTTAATGCTCCTTCGCTTAAGTTCGAGGAGCCAATAATTGCAAACTCCTGTGACCCTGATTCAAATAAGTAGACTTTAGGATGAAACTCCTTCTTACCGTTGTAAATGTACACGGAACATCCTAGCTCCTTTAGCTTCTTGACCCCTTCTAGTTCGGTGATTCCAAAATCTAGCGAAGTAATAATAGTACACTCGCTAACGTCTTCAAGAAGATCACTAAACATTTCCACGCCAGAAAGCTTAACATAGGCTACTGCAACCTTTATTTTATTTACTTTTCCTTTTTTAAGCTTTTCATTAACACATTCTAAAAGGTTAATACAAGGTTCCATTAATTATGCCTCCTTACCTCCATTTTCTTGCCAATAGTTATTAATTTTGTCTTGGCTCTATTTATGGTCAACAACCATACTGGTCTTGCTGGCGTTGAGGCCGTAGCCTCTCCTCCGCCCCTCCAGGTAGACGTAGTAAAGGTAGGTGCTCATGTAGAGGACTAGGTCGCTAGTTCCTGAACCTCTTGAGCTGGGGCTCCGTGTAGTCCCTGACAAGGCCCATAAGAGCCTCCTGAGCTAACAGATTCTCCCTCAAGCAGGGCCAATAGCTCTTTGGCGTTAAGAGTTGCAAGGAGGGTGTCAGGGGTCATCTGCAAGCCTCTTCTGCTCGCTCTCGCTCTCCCCCTCCAGCTCCTCGAAGCCTACGTAGGCCACCTTGGGCCCGTGCATTGCGAACCAGAGGGCGTCCCTGGCTGGCTCCAGGACTATCCTGTCGCCCTCGACGTGAAGCCTGAGCCTAGAGCCCTCTTCTATGCCCAGCAGGTCAGCGACCGCCCTAGGTATTGTTATGCGCCTCCCCCTGTGGACCTTGACCTCAAAGGCGAGGCCAACGCCCTCGTCCATGATCTGACCAATGATTGAAACAGCTCCGGCCAGGCCTATAAGTTAGGCGACCTCTGAAAACGCGAGCGTTATTGAGCTGGCGTAACGCCTTCCTCGGCGCCGCCCGCTGGCTCACCCTTCAACCTCCTCCACTCGTCCAGCAGCTTCCTCGCGACTTCAACCAGCCTGACGGGGGCGCCGCCCTTTACGTCAAGGGTGTAGAATTCTATCTCCTTGCCCTTGAAGAGCTCCCTGGCGTACCTCTCGAGCCTAAGCAGCTGCGGCAGGTAAATGATGGCCTGAGGGTTCGGCGCGACGACCCAGAGCCTGCTTACGCCGGCTTTGACCCTGCTCTCTATAGTGTCCAGGACCTTGTGGAGAGCGGTGCCCGTGCCGTAGAGCGTCTCAACCTCAACGACCAGGCCGCTCAGGGAGCCGCAGTCACTGTTAGCATCTTTATCTTTAACATATACGTCGTACCTGACGTTAGCGCCGCCCGGCTGGTACTCTGTACTGACGCAACCTAACGCCCTCCGCCTCGCCTCGTCCTCCTTAGCCCCCTTCCCCTTGAACTCCTCTGTCAGCCTGCTGACCAGGTAGTTGACAATGAAGGCCTTGGTCAGGTAGTGGCTCATGGACTCGCGACCTGCCTCATCGCCCTCAGCGCTGGGCCTGACCAGGACCTGCACGTTGAAGTCCTTAAGGGCGCCCTCGAGGGCCTTCCAGTACTCATCCTCAAGCCTGACGACGAGCCCGTCGAAGCTGCCTATGTCCTCATAGTCCATCTTCGGCTCGCTGACCCTGCCCCACATCAGGTTAGCGAGCAGGACGTAGAGACTCTCCTTCGAGGTCTCAGGGCTTATCGATTTCCATGTAGTTAACAGGTAGTTCTCAGGGGCGCCCTCGCGGGGGGCCTCGGCCTGGACGCCGCTCACAGGGCTGTCTACATAGTGGTCACAGTAGCCCTGGGACAACAGCTTCCTGAGTACGTAGTATAGCTCCCTAAGTACGTAGTAGTCGCCGTAGATCACTATGAAGCCGTAGCCCTGGGAGAACAGCTCCCTTAGCCTGTCCCTGATCCTACAGAGAGTGACCTGCAAGGATCCTTTGACCTCACCCTTTTTCAGTAGCCCGCCCAGATCGCCGCTGACCAGGTCTATTACGAAGAGCCTTCCCCCGGCGCCGACCTCAACGGGTATGAGAGGCCGTAGGTCGGCGACGTTGCTCACGTGCTTTGGCTCTGGCAGGCCCCCGACCCTGACCCTGTAGACCTCCCTGAGGACCCTCTTGAGGAACTCTATGTAGTCAAAGCCCTTGGCGTGCCTCGCGACGATTAGCAGGGGCCTGTCGGGCACGAGCCTGCCCAGGCCAAAGCCAAACAGTGCACTGTCAACAGCTTTCTCGACCTCTTCTATCTCGCCCTCACTCAGCTCGTAGGGGCTGGGCGCCGCCGCTGGCGTTGTGGCGCTCTTTGTAGAACTTGCCAGGGTAACGCCCAGGCCGCGCACCTCATCGCTGACGCTCCCAAGGGACGCCTGCCCAGGCTGGGCGAACGTTACTGACACTGGCTTAAGCTCGTAAGTGATCCTCTGCGGCACGCGATAGTTGCTGTCAAGCTGAAGGCTCACGGCGCTCGGCCTGCTGAACGAGACCGTGACCGGTTGCAACAATATCTTAGCTCTTGGCACAACATTAATAGGGGATCTCTCATCAACCTTTAACGATATTGGGCTAACTCTGTTGAAGGAAACCACAACGGGCACCAGCTGTAACTGCCTCGGTGCTGAGAAGCTTGGCGCCTCGGCGTTAAGGCTGAGCTTGATGTCAGCAGACCTTTCAAAGCGAACGCTTACCTTGGCCAGCCTAATCCTGATCTCTTCGCCTTCACTAACAGCCGTGGAACCTGCGTTGCCTGGTGTTGTCTGTATCGATAATGTGCCCGGGCCCTTAGGGCGGCGGACGCGAAGAATGTACAGTATATAGCCTTCAGGAAGCTCCTTAAGCTCCCTCTCAACAACCTCGGCCTCCTGAGCCACGTCAATCACCTAGCACGCGACGTGTAGTTCACCACCCTCAATCCAGGCGATGCCGAGGAACATTAATGGCGAGAACAGTTCTAAGAACCTATCATATGTCATGAGTGTTTCATCATATGACTCAATAGCGCCATTTTTAACTTCGATATACCTTCCCTCACAGTACTTTTTGTATTCAGATTCAGAATTCGCTATTGTATTTACTAGCTTCTCAATTGTGTAGCCCGCCGACGTCACCTCGTTATACTTCGCCTCGACGTATTTCTTAAGTTCATTGCTTACACGGTAACCATAACTATTTAGTTTAGATGTTATATCATAGATTTTCCACACCAACTCGACTATCAGTTTACCAACGCTTCCATCTTTATGTCCAACAACTGCTAGCTCGTCGTTCTTAGATTGCACGTTTAGGCCCGGGTCTAATATCTTCGTTAGCTCAACCCCATATTTGCTCATTAAGTTCCTGACGGGGTCGCTGAACAGCTCCTCACAGTACATAATGTTAAGGTAAGGCCTTGGCGTTGAGCGTAAAGACTGTATGAAGAACGTGAATGGGTTGTAGAGCGGCAGTAGCTTGATGCTTTTATTTAGGAAGTCCTCAAAGGCTTTGACCAAATCCAGGCCGTAATCGGCTTGCGTCTGTTGTACCTGTATAACCTGCTTTATCCTGGAGTAGATTACGTCAACAATCCCCTTCATTTCAGATAAGTACTTCATCATGATATAACTATTCCCCTTTATCGAAACCCCTAGCTTTTCTTTGCCTAATTCCTCAAGGCTCATAGTCTTTAATAGATTTAGGAGCTCCTTGCGCTTCTCCGCATCCTCCTCATACCCCTGTTCCCCAAGCGTTATCTCAAGCACTTCCCTGTAGAAGTGCGCGGCCGTGCCACCTTTGATACAGTCAATATAACCGCCGGAATAATAGCTAGAACGATAGCTCCTTATCTTCTCAAGGCAGTTCTCGTCAAGGCCCCCGAACAGGACCCTTAGCGCGAGGTCCCTCCTCCGGGGGTCGGCGAGCACCTGGGCCACGTCCCCTGAAAGCTCGTTAATTAAGGCATCCCTGGCATTAAGCAGCCCCTGGAGCGAGGCGTAGAACTCGGCCAGATCCTTTGTGAAGAACTCCTGCCACCAGCTCTCGTCCCAGTACCTCACCCCAGGAACCCTGGGCTGGCAGCTAGCCATCCTAATCCCCTGGGCCAGCCGCCCCTGTATACCGAGAGGGCCGCCAATATAAATGGGCTTTTCGTGTAATTTTATAATAAATTACAAAACATAGGGCTTAAGCCGAAGCTCACGTCGCAGTGCGCGTCATTAAGGCCTTTGAAAATGCCCTAGGGCGTTGCCAACCTTTAAGGGCACGACAGCATCAGGGGCGACGAGCCGCCTTACACGGCAGGGACGCTTTATAACTTCTACCGGTAGAAGTAGCTTCTAGGGGTAGAAGCCTTGCTGTTCGACCCCGCTCCCAAGTCTTCTAGGAGGGACTTCTTCGACAGTGAGACAGAGATAGAGGGGGTCAAGTCCTCTCGTTGCCCGTAACCCTAGTCCTGGCCCTCAACCCCTTTACGGCTCGCGTTACGAGGCGGGGGGCCCTGAGCCCCCAGGCAGCTGAGGCCCCGCTCTAAGCGCCCTCTGCGTGAAGGTAGTCCTCGCTGAGCACCGCCGAGCACAGTATTGCGGAGAAGACTATCATCAGGTCCCTCACGGCGTCGTCGACCTTTGAGAGCACGGCCGCCTCCTTCGGGTCCTGGCTTGAGCCCAGCAGGTCCTCCAGCCAGGCGGAGAGCGAGAGGGCCGTGAGGGAGGCCTCGTGGAGCCTCTTCACGCTCGGCTGCGCCACCATAGCGCTCACCATGGGTATCAGGTCCCTCAGCTGGCCCGCCACCTCCGCCACCCTGCTCGACCTGAGGGACCACCTCTGGGCAAGCTTAAGCGCCTCGAGGAGCACGTTCCCCACTACCCCGAGCACGGCAGTGCCCACTATGGTGCCCTGGACCCTGGTGTCTATGACCCCCTCGCTCACCGAGCTTACCACGTGCCTCATTATCAGGTGCTGGTACTTCAGCAGCTCGGCAGTGGCGACCTCCACCTCGTCGCTGCCGAGCGCCTCCCCTGAGGAGGCCCTCCTGAGCAGCTCAGCTATGTTGCCAACGGCCGAGCCGAGGCCCTTTATCGCCATCTTCGGGTCCGCCCTGCTGTCGTCAAGCACTATCCTGACCGAGGCCCTCTCGCTGTCCAGCTGGGTTACCTCAAGGCCGAGGAGCCTCATGGACGTCTGCTTGAGGTACTTCAGGCCCTCCTCCCCCATCCCCTTTAGGTCCACGATAACGTCGTTCAGGTTGTTCACGTAGAGGCAGGTGAGGGCCGCGGAGGCGAGCTGGGGCATGACTAGCTTGTAGGCGTCGAAGCGGTAGCTCCTCCTGGCCTCGGAGGGCTGGGCCGGGACTATCCTGAGCCTGTCGCCCTCATCTATGACGTAAACTAGGTCGCCCGGCTTGAGGCCGTGGGCCTCGACCCACCTCCTGGGCAGGGTCACGACGAGGGAGGAGAGGCCTAGGCGCTGGAGCTTCCTGGGCGCGACGCTCAAGGCCTTCACCATATATACCTGTATTTTCGTGAATTAGCATGTATTGGGCAATATAAAACCCTGCGTACTGAGCCAAGAGGAGGAGCTTGACGATACTTGGCGATGAGGTCAAGGGCTTCACAACGGGCCCCCTGCCGATGGGGTGCAGCCTCTGCTTCGCCGGCCTCAAGGCCGTCATCTTCGTAACTGGGGTCTGCGACGAGGACTGCTACTACTGCCCCATAGACATGAGCAGGTGGGGCAGGCCAGTCATCTACGTGAACGAGGAGAGGGCGGCCGACCTAGACTCGGTGATAGCTGAGGTCCAGAGGCAGGGCGCGAGGGGGGCCAGCATAACCGGAGGGGACCCGCTGGCCGACCTGCCCCTGGTCCTGAGGCTCATCAAGGCGCTCAAGTACGTCATGGGGGATGGCTTTCACGTACACCTCTACACGCCGGGGAGGCACGCGACCCCTGACGCCCTGGTGGCCCTCTGGAGGGCCGGGCTTGACGAGATAAGGTTCCACCCTGTCAAGAGGGAGTACTACAGGGCAATTGAGCTGGCCGCCAAGCTAACAGGCATGAGGGTTGGGGCCGAGATACCCATAGCGCCAGGGCTTGAGGGCTGGGCCATGGAGGTCATAAGGGCTGTTGAGGAGGCGGGGGGCTCCTTCGTCAACATGAACGAGATGGAGTTCTCCGACTCCAACTTCCAGAGGCTTAGGCTGAGGGGGCTCAGGCCTTCAAGCTCGAGGTACCCAGCGGTGGAGGGCGCCCTTGAGGCGGCCCTGAGGGTAATGAGGTGGGCCTCTGAGAACTCAAGGGTCACGGTCCACTACTGCCCCGCCTCTTACAAGGGCCTCATACAGGTCAGGAACAGGTTCAGGGTCACGGCAAGGAGGGACCTGAGGTGGTTCGAGGCCCCGACCCGCGACGGCCTGGTGGTGAGGGGGGAGGTGCTGAGGGACGGCGAGGTGATAGGCTACTTCAACCCAAGGGAGCCGCCGAGGCCTGAGGAGGGCCTTGAGTACAGGGTGCTCGTAAGCTACCCAACGAGCTCCAGGGAGCCGGTCATATGCGAGAGCGCCTCCCAGGACCCCAGGGAGGCCCTGAGGGACTGCCTAGGTGAACGGGCTTGAAGGTTGTCAGGTCGCTGGTCGAGGAGGCCCAGAGGAGGGCCGTCGGGAGGAGGCTGAGGAGGGCCATAGTGGGCAGGTACGCCCTGGTGGTACTTGACGACGGCTCAGCCGGGCTGGCATACGTGGACTGGGACTGGGTCAAGCCCTTCAGGCCCTACAAGGAGCCCCCTGGGGACGCCGAGGAGGCCGTGTCGCTAGCGCTGTCCTATGACCCGGTCGAGGCGGCCATAGGGGTGGCGACAATAAACGCCCTGGCGCCGAGGGAGGGCCTGACGACAGCCGACCCCCTTGACCTGGTCAGGGTGAGGGAGGGGGCCAGGGTAGGGCTTGTAGGCTACATAAGGGGCTACGTTAGGAGGCTGAGGGAGAGGGCGGAGCTTTACGTCTTCGAGACCAGGCCCTACGAGGAGGACTTCATCTACCCCTGGTACGCCGAGGAGGAGCTCCTGCCAAGGATGGACCTGGTAATAGCCACTGGCGTAACGGTGGTCAACAAGACCATAGACAGGGTAGCTGACCTCGTCAGGGGACCCCTCCTGATAGTGGGCCCCTCGACGCCCCTTTGGCCCGAGGCCCTGGGAGGCCACGAGGGCGCCCTCGGAGGGTCCCTGGTGAGGGACCTCGACGCGGCTGTCAGGATGGTCGAGCTGGGCTACGGGGCCGAGCACCTCCTGAGGCAGAGGGTCCTGGAGAAGGCCACGTTGTTGGTGGGAATCAACAAGTCTTAAGCCTCCCCCAAAGGTATACTTATCCTGGGGAGGCCTTTGAGGCTCCCCAAGGTAGCCCTCTCCCCCGGCCAGGCGGGAGGGCCTCCTTACTCGGCCACGGTAGAGGCAATGATATGGCCTGGGGTCAGGGAGAGGGTCAACCTCAGGCTGCTCGCCAGGAGGCCGGAGAGCGCCTGCTGTAACAGGTGCGAGAGGCTCCCGGACGGCAGGCTGACCTACGTCGTGACCCTCTACAACAGGGGGCAGCCGTTCGCCAGCGTCTACCTTGACGCCAGCTGGCTCAGGTCATGATGTAAACCGCGTCCTTGCCCGCTACCCCGGCCCTGGCCCAGCCGGGCGGGAGCTGAGGGGGCTCCCCCAGCTTAACTATGGCCGTGGCCAGGGCAGACCCTGAGACCCTCCCCAGCTCCCTCAGGGCCTCCTCAGGCCTCTCGAGCAGGTTTACGACCGAGAAGGAGTAGCCCACGTCGAAGGCCTTGTCCACGAACGGCAGGCTGTAGGCGTCTCCCTGTATGACAGCGCATTTCCCCCTACAAAGGGCCAGGGCCCTCTGCCTGGCCCTCTCGAGCATGCAGC
>Ga0209224_1000401_pt1 | contig 10559 bp, 5 predicted proteins | sample MonGeyMetagenome_FD_184731 | JGI IMG/M metagenome (GOLD analysis project Ga0209224, IMG submission 184731) | Hypoxic/sulfidic aquatic microbial communities from Monarch Geyser, Yellowstone National Park, USA - MG (SPAdes) v2 (version 3) | ecosystem: Environmental > Aquatic > Thermal springs > Hot...
CATTAGCACCAATGAGAGAGGCTATCGTCGATATTACGACTCTATTAAGAAATAGTTTGAAGACGGCATCTCTATGCCTATCCCAAAGCCAATTAATGAGCTTAACCGCTTTATCCCACGTAAAATCACTTATTGAGAACTTAACAACACCCGTCCTTAATATTGAGTCCTTGGGTAATGTAACATTCTGAGTCCGCTGCGTAGAAGATTCTGGCATTTCCATTGGGTATGAAATTATCACGGGACTTACAAAGTAGTAACTTTCAGCTTTCCATTCCCTACGTCTCCTAAGCCAACTCATGCAATTCCTAGATGTCCCACACTTAATGATTATTTGGGAACCAACATATACGTATTCTAAATCACCGCTGCATAATTGTAAGACACCATTAGAATAGCAGTCTGTGAAACTGTCAAAATCAATCAACGGGAACGCTCTCAAGAATGTTCCAACATTCCTAAGCGCGGACACGTATAAATCAACATCACGTGAGTTAGTTCTACCTGCCGAAGTTTCAACTATGACCTCATATCTAACCCCTTTAGACCAACCTGCATCTGTGTCTCGTGCATTCTCTGCTGCGTTAATAAGTCTATTCTTAATGTCCTCATTAATTATGATAAAAGAGAATAGCCAACAACGGCTCTCATTATTTTTCCTGTAATAGGTATTCCTACGGTCATTGTTCATGCATGTTGTTATGGTCTCCCAGCCATTTTCCGTACGTTGAGATGATGGAGAACGAATGACCAATAGGTAATTACCCTCTGCATTACTTCCTTCAGGGCTGACGGCAATGCCGTTGAGTACGGCCACTCTATATTCTCTATTTTCTGACGTTCTATAAGTGCCGTAATCCTTATTAAAAGTAAAAAGAATTGGGTAAGTACCATCCCCTAAGGCCTTGTTTTCGCGGCCCCATTTAATAAGTTCATTTCGAATGGCATTGTAGTTAATTCTCACAGCATAGGTGCCGAGATGTGACACAGGCACATTTATCTCCTCTGTGCTATTACCAATCACGTATCTAAATAATGCAGTTCTATTACTCGTAATCGAGAGTTTCACAATATTATCATTTATTTTAATCTTCAATGCACCGAGATACACCCATTCATAGTGGAATGCTGGGAATGAAATGTGCAGGTTCATGGTTTATCACTCTCCATAGTGCTTAAGTGGCACATTGCTAAGAACATTGATCCTGCCCATACTTTTACTACACTTACCATCGCATTTCAGCATTATTTCACCACCTTTAATTTCGACATTGTCGAAATCGAACATACATCCACCAATTTCAGACAGCACTGCTGGATGAGGCATCGGTATGCCCATCAATAATAATGCTAATTCATCAAAATCACGTGGGGTTAAACATAACCCTTCGCGTGACACCATGGTCTTTAAAATCAGTGATTCAAGATTTTTAGTATTTTGTTCAATTATTGATAGGTAATAAATAATTGAAGAATTAATCGATGCTATTGACTTTAAATCGCTATTATTAATAATATTGTCTTTAATGTCATGAAGCAGTTTGTAAATGGTAAATGCATATTCCTGGAGATATCTGGATAAAGAAAGTTCCCTTGAATCTTTAATTCCATTCATTAAAATAGTGAGATTGCGCTGTATATTTTGTATGACCTTAACATGCTGGTTCTGTATGTTTGATTTTCTTAATTGTTGTGTAATATTATCTAGCCAATATGCGATGGATGATAAGGGATTTATGATATGACTAATTTTGTTGATTGACGTAAATGGTATCGTTCCTGCCTGCTGATTTTGCAGTTTAATCATCTTTTTGAGTTCGCCGTAATTCATAGTTAACTTTCTAGCGGAATTTAAAATCTGATCAGCATTTGTGTTATTTAGGTAAAGCCTTAGTATTGCCCTGATTATATTATCGTTTGCATTTATCGCCTTATCAAGGTATATTAGGGCCATATACCTTATTAGGGTTTCATTATCGGGTTCAGAACTATAAGCTGGTGCTGTTAGGTTGAAGAGATTCTTTACCGCCTCTATTTCATCTATTAATGCTATGTCTTTACCAACATTCCTAGCGAATACAGAACCAAGTGCTATTCTAAGTGACCTATTGTCCCTACCGCTCCTTCCAACTCTTTGGACAAAACTCTCACCAGATGGTGGGGCGCCAAATTGCAGAATTGCTGCAACTCCTGGTATGTTCACTCCTAGTTCCAGTGTAGACGTGGCTATTACCAGGTTCCAATCATTGTAGTTACTAAGTATATCCTCTACGGCTTGTCTTACGCCTTTCTCAAGATCAGCGTTGTGGAGTAATACGTAATACTTGGTGCAGTCCTTGTTGCTACTTAGTTTACAGATCCAGTTCCCTGAGTATTTTAAAGCCGCCTCATGCACATTGTACGCGAAGTCTATAGCTTCTCCAACAAGGTTTTGTTGCGGGTTCCTTACGTAATTCTCCACGGTATCCCATTTATAGTAAAGCTGCAGATGGGAGTACCTAGCAAGTATTTGATATGCATCATTACCACTCTGAGCTTGGTTTAATTGATTCAGTAAATTGCTTATGTAAGTATGGCCCCTATTTTCCGGACATACATTTGGACTGTGAATGACTGGGCTAATTAATAACTTATCTGCATGGAAACACTCATCTCTCAAACCTCTCCTGATGAGTTCTCTAAAAATTTCATGTTGCGTCTCCTTACTGTCTATGAAGGCTATTGCATGTAAATTGTAACCAAGACCCTTACTTAACGCCTCAGTCCATATTATTGTTGTGGCTAAGGCTTCATTGAATGGTGTCCTAGAGGCGCCCATGGGCTCTGGGAAGTATATCGCAGTTATGTATAATTTATTCCGTCTTGACTCACCTATCCTGTCGTAGTACGGCTCATAAATTACACTACTGCAGCTGCCATAATTACCTTCACCATAGTTATCTTCTCCGCAGTAAGCCTTCATTAACCAATCCTTAATCATTAGGTTAATCGGCGGAAGTTGAGGGTTCCTAGCAACCTTTGCTAAGTCAATGCCTCCCAGCTTTGTTGTTGCGATGTTCTCTGGAAGCACGTTTCTATCGCTTATAGTTGCGCTCGACAATATGATATCGAGTCTCCTCTTCTGCACTAAGTCCCTAATATCGGTGTATAAGTCATCGTAGTTTATAGATTCGTTATTTTGTTCTTTCTGCCTTATTAATGCTAGTAACAGCAATCGTAAGAGCAGGAAATGCATGAAATCATTCTTTTCCTTATTACTTATGAATACGTGAGCCTCGTCGATAACTACAGTATTGAGGAATGCAGCAAGGTCATTAACCCACTGTGATCCATCATGAATGTGCCTAGAAAGCATTGAATAATTCGTTATAACAATAGCTAGTTTCTCTAGTTTGTTTATTTTCTTAAATTCGTGAATCCACTCAACAGGTTGTTCTTCTCCATTGTTCCATACAATCATTAACTCCCCCTTATCATTATATTTGAGGTTGCCGTCTCTGTTTTCATCAATGATTTTTACACCGCCTCTAAATGGCTTACTAACTACTTCCTTACGATTTTTTGGACTATCTCCATCAAGAACATATATATGAATCTTATTATTGATTTGATTATTTACATGATACATGAAGTTTATAAAGCGTTCTAATTGCTGTCTAGCCAGTGCCTTGGTCGGGTATATAATGATGGCTACCCCACCATTAACTAACAATTTAAATACTAGGTACGTCATGAATATCTCCGTCTTACCTGAGGCCGTTGGAGCTGAGATTACCACTATCTTCGGCTTATCAAACAATCCAAACATTCTATTAAGCATCTCATATTGATATCCATGAAGCTGTTCAATCTTAATACTCCTTAATGCCTTAATTATAATGTCCATGGTATTGTTGTATTGATTACCTATCTTCAATAACGCTGATTCCTTAAGTTTACTTAGATCTTTATTATACTCGGGTAATGGCTCTTCCAGGAACGGTAAAACATACGCCTCTAATACTCTGTATGGTGATTCCCCGAGACCTCTAACAGAGGGTAACGGTGCCTCATACCTTAATAACTTAATTAATTCACCATGGGCAGTCTTAAAACATAAATTCTTAAGCTCCTTATCTTTAATTAGTTCCCTAATCTGATCACCATACTTAGAGTCAAGTTCATTAAACATTTTATGATACATGTAGACATTATCAACATTAGATAACTCAACAACAGCTTTGCCCGCCGAAACTCCTTCAATAAATTCTAATGCCCTTCTATCAACACATGGCATATCTATTAATAATCTCTTCTCCACAAGCTTATTTATGAATGACTTAATATCGTCCTTATCAAATACATAGCCTGATATCTTCAACTCATCCTCGGTTTCAATGAGTATCGCATATAGGACATCAAGTATAGTCATTTGGGCATCAACATTATGCCTAACAGGGAACCCATGCTCAGATACATAATAACCCTGCTTATCATTCGTTCTCATACAGAGATCTCCTAACCTTATAAGGCAAATTTCATGCTTCACCAACGAATGATAAATATTAACAAATAAATCATGGTTAAAGCCTAAATCCATTAGTTTAATACTTGAATTAGGCATAACGATACCCTTAAATTGTTGTGCTATAATAGTATTTTTAAATTTTACCCTAGGATTAAATAAAGAATAATTATGATGTTATTAACTGATTCATCAATCTATGTTTAATGCCGAATTGTTACTTAGCCTTAATAAGTGAGGTGAAGTTCAAATTCATAGTGAAGCATAAAGTTTATGAAACTATAAACACTTAACATAGCTTAAGCTATGCATTTAAGTTAATAATAACTTTTATTATGTTAAGAAGAGGATTATTAAATATTTTTGTGAATCAGCAGCTATGTCTGGTATTGATGAGAGTCCACTAACCATTAAAAGAACTAACTGAGGAGACTCTTAAAAGGTGAAACCATCTATTTCACGGCAGAGATGTGAATAAGGCTTGTAGGGTTCATTCCGTGAGTTAATGGACAGGGTTAGAATATGGACCGCCAAGAGGGTTAAGGAAGTTAGAGACGCCTTAGCGAAATACAGTGATGAGGTGAGGGGGTTATCGATGATAAGGGGTTAAGGGGGAGGTGGGGCTCATTGTAACCGAAACACCTAAATTAACAGCAACAGCACTACCTACTAATGCCCAAGTGCCCTTACTGTGGCTCGGAGGACTTAACACCAATTAAGACCTGGACGTTCAGGTTCTATGAGGTGACGCAGTACAAATGCAATAAATGCGGCGGAAAATTCAACCACTACAGAAACACAACGGGTAAGGGCAAGCCTGAATTCTACATCAGGGTTAAGCCGAGACCAACCACGACTCGTTAATTATCTTGATTAGTGATCCTACGTTATTCGCAACACCATCCTTCACACCGATTGACGGCTACATCCTTAACGGCACTTCCCCGGTGTAAATTATGGTGTAGAAATATAGAGCAGTTACAGACAAAACACTTAAATTAGACCACAAGTTAAGTGAGGTTGATGCCTAAGTACTCTTACTATAGTTGTGAGGATGAGTTCAGGCTTTTAAAGATATGGAATTCGGATTCCATGATATTAAGAGACTTCGATGCTCCAAGTGCAGTAATGCGTTTAATCATTATGGCGTTAGTTCCAGAACAGGTAAGGTTTTGGGTAGTTATTAAGAGGTAGGGGGTATTTATATGAGCAGTGAACTCCCATTTACATTTGAGCTTTGGAAAAAACTTAGTGATTATCTCGACAAATACAGGGTTGCTGGTCACAAGTTAAAGGCTATGCCTACAAATGCCGTGGTATATTATGGTAAGAGACCAGACATTGTTATTGTTAATGATGTGGGGATACCACAACTTATTATAGAAACTAAAAGGAAGAGCGATGAGGGTAAGTCGGAGGATTTGTATGAACCACTGGGAGAAGTTGTAGTTGCCCAAGCTTTGTGCTATGCAGTTTTAGCTTTAGAGCATCATAACTTGGACAAAACACCTCTCTTCGCCACAGCAAACAGGGATATCATGGTCATTTTTAAAGGCATTGAGAGGGAAAAGTTAGGCGAATTTGTAGATATTGAGAGGTGTAGGGAAAGGCATGCATCACCGGAGGATTGGACTAAAGCACTTAAGCTGGGTGCTTATAGCAAGTTGCTTCAGGAGTATTTCCTAGCAAGGTTAGAGAAGCCATTATCCGAAGACACCATTAAGAGACTATTTGACGATTATATAGCAAAGTGGATCAGTGAAGTCACCATAACCCCCGTACAGCTGTATAGGGTGCTAGTTGACCAGCTTAGGTACGACATCGAGAAGCTCCATGACGAGTATGTCGAAGATGCTGTTAAGGCCAAGGTGCTTAAGGACCCTCAATACTTCGGGGAACTCCATAAATTAGCTAAAGAGCAGGGCTATGCAAACGGTGTGTTAAGTCCTGGCTTACTCCTGCTATGTCCAGACGAGGACCGTAACTCCATAGAGAAGGTATGTAGACCCCTGGCCGAAAAAATAAGTAAGACTTTCTCAGAAGCTAAAGACCCTCAACAACTCTTCTCATCATTCACAGACATAGTTAATAAGCGCATAGATGAGCTCGTTGAATATTGTAAAGAAAGGGTGAAGCGCGGTAAAGCCCCTCCCGCTACGTGTAGTAAAAAGGTAAGGGATGTCGTGTCATTTAGAAACCTCTCAAGAATGATGACGTACGCCCTTGCCACCAAGATCCTGGCATACAAAGTCCTAGAACTGCACTACAACATACCTAAGCTCACGCCTCTAGACATTAAGAGTCTTAAAAGCTCTGATGATGTTATCTACGCATTAAACAAGTATTTTAAGGAGGCACCCAAACAGATTGAGGAGGAGCTTAGGATTAAGGACTTCACGCCAATATTCGAGACGGGGCTTTACGATAAGATCGTGTTCAAGGGGTTGGAGACGGCTAATAGAGTTAATGCTTTGATAGAAATCGCTGATGCTATTAAGGAATCCCTCAAGTTACTCCCAGGCATAATAGGCTACGTCTACGAAGGCTTCATACCACCCCGCGAAAGGCACCAGCTCGGGGAATTCTATACACCACCTGCTGTGGCAAGGCTCATTGCTAGGTGGGCTATTAGGTCTGGGAGTGATAAGGTTCTTGATGGTGGTTGTGGGTCGGGTACATTCCTCATAGAGGCTTACAAGAGACTTTTATTACTAAAATTTATCAAGGAGTATGGCAAGAGTTATCCAACATGTAAGGGGAACGTCAATGAACACCAGGAGATATTGAATAACCTCTATGGTGTTGATATTAACGCTTTCGCGACGCAGCTAACATCACTACACTTAATGTTTATGGAGCCTAGATGTCCATTCTCAAGACTTAACATTGAGACTAAGGACTTCTTCTCAATACCCAAAGGGGATTTTGATGCTGTGATAGGTAATCCACCATATACCAGGTGGACTGAGATACCTGAGGAAACAAAGAAGCTTATCATGGAGAGAGTTGGAGATTTAATAGAAAGAAAAAGGTATGATTTAGTTGCTAATATCAAAAGAGGGAGAGAGCCGGGAATCTATGTATACTGGATACTTCATGCGGCTAAGAACCTCCTTAAGAATGGTGGTAAGCTAGGCATGATAATATCCAACATGTGGTTGCAGACGGACTATGGTGTAGACTTTGGGAGGTTCCTACTTGACAACTTCAGAATTAAGGCGTTGATAGACATATCTTATAGGCTCTTCGAGGCTTTAATATCAACCGTCATACTATTAGCCGAGAAGGAGTCTAACGAAATTGCTCGCAATAATAACGAGGTCTTGCTTATAAGAATACCACCTATGGACAGCCAGCTTTGCGAAAAAGAGACCAAGCTCAGCGATAAGGAGGTCGAAACAAAAATTGATGAAGCCTTAAAGTGCATCGAAAGCGCTATAACTCCTAATTATGAGTTCGATAAAAACACTCTTGAAATATGCAAGCAGAGTTATGGTATTTGGTATGGATTCGTTAAGCAGTCTGAGATCCCAAGGGATAAGAAGTGGATTAGCCTATTCTTTGAACGTGTAGAAGACGTTGTAGAAACTCTTGAAAGACACCCATTAATGATAAGAGCTGAAGAGTGGTTTAGGCCAAGTAGAGGTAATAGTGTATGGTCTATTTGGGCTCTCGATCACCATAGAAGGCCTGACCTTGGAGCTAAGAAGTTCTTCTACTTTAGTAATGACAAGATTGCTGATTGGGATGCAAAGGTTAAGGGATTCAGGGAAGCTATAATGATGTACTTGGTACCAGCTATAACAGCATCTAGGAATGTGAGGACATTTACATTTACAGAGAAGGATTGGGAAGAGATAAGGGATAGGAGGAGTAAAAAAGACGAGAAAGAAAAGTACTCAGATGCGTGGATCTTAGTACTTCATGAATCTAGAGATAAGGTACCTCAACCACTACAGGAATACATTAGGTGGGGTGAGTCGGATGAGTGTAGAACCAGTATTAGGGGTACGAGGGGTGGTGGTAGGAGGTGCAGTGAGGCAGTTGCATGTAGGGCTAGGGAGGAGGGGGAGGCGCGTAGGTGGTTCAACGGCTGGTACGACTTAGGAGGATTCATACCAACACCAATAATGACAATATACCAAGCTGGATATCATCCACAGTTCTTCCTGGTCAAAATGCCGTTGGCCACTTACCATGCCATAATAACGTTCATACCCAGGGTGAGGGTTAGGGTTGGTAATTGGGTTTTCAATCCAGGCGAGTATAGGGATGTTATTGAGGGGGTTAATGATAATGTGGAGCTTGATGAGGTTGAGGTTAAGGCATTGTTAGCTTACTTGAATTCAACGTTCAACTGGTTGTGGCTTGAGCAAAGTGGTAGGAGGACTGGTGGTGGGATTTTAGCCCTTGAAGTTAACATCGCCGAGAGAATGCCGGTACTCAATGTTAAGGCTATTGATAGGAGCAGGGTTGAGGAGTTAGCCAGGCTCTTTGATGAGCTTGAGACCAAGGCTAGGGAGCTCATGGGTCTTAAGCCGGTTACTAATGACCCACCTGATAGTGAAGAGACTGAGGAGGGTGAGGGGGAGGAAGAGGAAGAAGAGGAAGGTTGTGGAAAGCTTAGGATGTTTAAGGAGCTGAGACCAATATTTAGGGAAATAGATGGCAGGATTGCAGAGATTCTTGGAATCCATGTTGATGTCGATGCGTTATGGGACAAGGCTTGGGAGATGATGGAGAGGAGGGTCAGTGGTGCTGGTAGGAAAGTAACGCCAGGGGTTGAAGGGATAGAACTAACCACACCTACCAAAAGGTCAAGGAAGGGTAGGAGAAAAAGAGGTTCACAGGATAAGGTAGTGCCGCTCACAAAATGGCTTGAACAAGGTGATGAGCATAATGAAAATGAGCCTTCATAAGACATTACATTACAAATTCATTATGGCAAATCTCATCGGCGCTTTCAACGACGAATAAGCAGATTAAACCTAAGAATATCAAGTAAAGAAATCACCATAAAATTTATAATCGATAGCAAATCATAATCTGGCTAAGTATGTCATGGTTCATGTATAGAGATGACTTGTTCATTCCCGTGGATATCAGGGCGTTAACGATTGATGAGGCAGTTAATTCCGGCTTATGTATCGCCAGGAATGTACTTGGTGGTGTTGATAGGTACTGCATCTACGAGGGTGGTAGTGAATTCGTCATCGAGTTTTGGCATAATGATGAATCAATTAAACTCATCCACTCGGATAAGCCGAGTGAAGCAATAATGCGTTACTACGATGCTGAGAAAGCTGGCCTAGTTAAGTGTGTTGAGTATTAGGCGGTGGAGTGGGTTTCGCAGGGTTATGTATTTTACCACGGCGAAGCCTACCCATCAATGGATAAGAAGTGCATAATCATCGGCGCAGGCATTAACATCACACCAGCTAGGCTAGCCCTCATCAATTCCGACGTTAACGATGGTGACTTCATTGCCTTAGTTGGCATTAGCAGTGATGCCCTCAAGGCACTGGTTGAATTCGCTAAACAAGTTTACCAGGACTTGAACATTGAGGTTAAGCCGATTACCGTTAACACTCAGGTCAGCCTAGTCGATGCCGTTTCAACGCTTAGGGGCATGGTTGAGGCTAATGCACCTTGCGATGTGGTGATTGGTATTGCAGGCGACAGGTGGGTCACAACAATACTGAGCTTCCTAGCAATGACACTAGCTACCGTAGGTGGTTTTATTGATGTTAGCGTTAACCGAGTCTTCATCATGCCTGGTGATAAGGATGAACCAGTTGATTGGCCAATTATCCCAAGGCTCGTTGACCTGAGCCTAGTTGAATATAGGGTCCTTAAGTTGATTTGCAGTGGCTACAGCCTAGCAAAAGAAATAGTGAAGGGCTACGCCTCAAGGTTCAACGAGCCAATACCCCTACAAGCCATCGAGAGGACACTGGCTAAACTAAGGAGTAAGGGTCTCATCGACAGTAAACCAGTCGGCAAAGCACTGGTTTATGAGGAAACCCAACTAGGCAGGTTGGTTGCATGTAGCTGA
>Ga0209224_1000409_pt1 | contig 10481 bp, 18 predicted proteins | sample MonGeyMetagenome_FD_184731 | JGI IMG/M metagenome (GOLD analysis project Ga0209224, IMG submission 184731) | Hypoxic/sulfidic aquatic microbial communities from Monarch Geyser, Yellowstone National Park, USA - MG (SPAdes) v2 (version 3) | ecosystem: Environmental > Aquatic > Thermal springs >...
TTATAAGTATGTATAAAAAATTACGTATGAGAAATATTTAAAAATATACTTCTCATAGTGAATATGATGGAGAATCGCCTACCTCCCTTGGTGCCCTACATCAAGTTAAGTATAAGGTTGAGTGAGAATGGACTACCATGCAAGGAGGTGACGCCAAGGCTTGTGGAGAACTTCTTTTTCAATATCATAATTAAGCCGTACCTAGAGGTAGTGGGTGTACCCGATGATGAGAAAATGAAGATTAATGAAGCATGGTTGCAAGCCTTGAAGCGTGTAATGGGAAGAAGTGAAAATGAAGGAAGAACTGTAAAGGAATTTTTGTGGATAGCAAAGGGGTTCATTCACTTTGGCAAAGAAGGACACGTTACCTGGGGCCCCAATTTCTATTTCGTGGACTGGTACTTTGTCGCCACCTTATATTTACCGTTTGATGAGGAAATTCTTGAGAAATACTTCGACCTAGTTAGAAGGATTGCTCAACAGACATATCTCCCTCCGTTTACTGCACAAGAAGTATTGGCAGAGTGTGGCGAAGTAGACGCCTCCATAAAGCTCTGCAATGAGGAGTTGGCTTCCAATTGGCTATTAACAAAGGTACATTCAATTCTACCACCACGCAAAGACCCATAGGTTCGTTCAATTGGTTATAGAGGAAAAGCTTAAAAACTAGTTTGTTTATGAAGGCGTGATGAGATGTTTTAAGATTTCGGACTACTACGACTATGAGCATCCCGAGAGGTACTTTGCCCTACGTAGCATGCTAAAGGCTAGTGGGTTCGTGATTGTAAGGGATGATAAGGTGGGCGGCACTTGGGCGTGCATTGACTTAGATAATGCCGAGGCGTTGTTCAACGACATTGTGAATGAGTGGAGGACCAAGCTCAGTGATTATAATCCCATCGAGGTCATCAGCGAGGGGAAGTCCATAGACTGGGACAAGGTGCGTGACGCAGTTGCCCAACGCTTCAAGCACTTCCCAAGCCAAGTCCCGCACATCTCTGATACGATAAACCAGCTCAAGGCGGGCAATAACGTCCTCCTGGTGGGACCACCTGGGAGCGGGAAGTCCTTGTTTATGGATGTCCTAGGCGAACTACTCCATGCCGTCTACATCAATATGGCTAACGCAAGCAACGCAGGCATTGAGAACATAATACCGATGCTAGCCAGCGCTGACGTTGTCTTGATAGATGAATTGGATAAGGCGAATACGAGGGACCTAGGCATAGTGCTCCAGCTAGCCGACTCAACAAGGCAGTTGGTCGTGATTACGAAGGCTAACAAGTCGTTCATGGTCAGGCTGAAGGTACCAATAGTGGCAGCGATGAACATAACGATGAACAAGCGCTCGCAAAATTATTGGAAGGCGCTGATTGACAGGTTCATCATAATTGAAATCCCCAGACCAACCGACGAGGAGCTGAAGCTCTTCATAGCGGACGAAGCCGATACAGAGGACGAGGAAATAATCAACACAATAATGAAGTATGCCGATGCCTTGAGCCTAAGGAAGATAGTGATGATAGCAAAATATATCAAGACCAATAGACCAACGAAGGAGCAATTGAACAACCTCCTAAAAATACAGTTTGTTTAAGGGATTGAAACATAGGGGTATTTTATATTTATTGGTGTGTACACTAGGCAAACACCTCATTGACCGGACCGGTCAATTGGCTATTTGTCCATGCTTAATTTACCTTAGTTCCATGAAGTATTATAAGTATGTATAAAAAATTCCGTAGGAGAAAAACTTAAAAATAAGAGAGTTCTCCCTCTCCTCGATGTACTTCAAGTTGGATATAAACGTTAAGGCGGATAAGTTACTAACGCAGTGGGGATTTAATGCTGTGGAACCTAGCACTTACGGCATCCATGATGTGTACGCTTACGGTGTGGACTGGAGCAATAAGGTAATAATTGAGAATGACGAGATTAAGCAACTCCTGCTAAGGATGGAACAAGGAGAAGCCCAAAGCGAGGAGAGGTTGAGACAAATCGCGAGGGAGATAGAGGGGAAAATATCCGACCTCCTACTCAACAGCTTTGTCTTGCCCTACTTCGAGACATCTGTCCATGAGGATGGAACTAGTTCTTCAATTGTGATGGACACGTGGAAGAAACTGGTGAGGTACGCAGACATGGACACAATAACGCTACCGACAACACAAGGCTTCATAGATGCAACAATACCGTATGTCGGAATTTACAGCTACCGCAAGCGCTACTCTAACGCTACTCACTACTACTTGGCAACGAGAGATAGTTATATCGTTTCGATAATAACTAAGGAGGGCATAGAGTGGCTCCACGACTACCTAAAGAAGATTGAGGAGAAGGTACAAAACCTAGCGGAATTAGCCACAATAAACACGTCATATACAGCCGAGGTAGAATGCAACACCGATTGCGATTGCAACTGCGGGTATTGAGCCAATCCTATAGAAGTAAAAACTTAAAAACCTTTTATTTTTATTTCTTCCTTGATGCAAGGGCAAACCACAACAAATCAAGGAGTATGGATGCAAGGTGTGGTGCCATATGTAAAATTATCGTTCATCTTCTCGGCAACTAATCGTAAGTGGCATGATTGGTGCTTATTAGCGATAGATAAGGATGTGCTGTGTAGGTATGATACCACTGAGGGTGTTGTTGAGTGCAAGCCCGTAAGTAGGGATTATGAGGATTTAACCGATAAGCTCAGGATATTGGAGGAAGAAGAAAGGATGTTGAGGATACAATTGGAGCAATTAAAACCAAGTAGGTTTAGAAAGAAAAAGGATAATGATCGTACAGAGAATCCGCTGGAGGAAAAGCTCCTACAAGTGGAGCAGGAAATTGAAGAGACAAAGAGGAAAATTGCTAACGCAAAGGAAGAAGCAAAGAGATTAGCGATGCGTAGGTTCTTTGACAAGATCTTTGACCTCATATTGCTTCCTTATTTGGGTGCCATCAATGTCTCTGAAGATGAAATGCAAAAGGTAAGGAGCGCATGGAACAGCGCGGTTGATTTCCTATTTCAACTATGGCAACGTGGGATTGGGACGACCATTCCACTATCGATACCTCAAGGTTTCTTGCTCCTACAGCTAGGGTTTGGCGCTACTGTTGAGCTCTATACACAACTTAACTATGAATTGTTAGGTAATTACTTTTCCTTACTTAAAGATGCTCTCTCAAAATCTCAATTACCAGAAAGATGTCTCCAAATGACCGGAGAAGTTATGCTCTCTAGTGACGTACTTCAAAAAATGCTTCAACTCTTGATTAGCTCAGCAATTCCACGAAGAGACCCGTAGAGGAAAAGCTTAAAAATTCCTCTTTTCAAAACTATCCCGTATGCAAGCCAATGTATCCCTATACGATAAGTGGTGGGATAGGGTGCACAAAACAAGGATAGAGGTTGAGCACTTGGTCAAGGACTTCTGGTCGTTGTACATGGACTACAACATATGCGTATATGAGTCCTCGCTACCGAGGAGGTTGGCTAAGCAGTGCGCACAGACGAGACAGAGGATGGCATCCTTAGTGGACAAGGCGGAGAAGCTCATGAAGGAAGTCAAGAAATTAATCAACGAAGGCAAAAGACTCAAGGAAAAGAGGGAGAACTACGACCACCTAATGATGCGATTAGAGCAAATGCAAACCGATTTAAACGAGCTAATAAGAAAAGGAAGGAGAATAATAAATTACGGTGATGGACATGAGCAGTAATGTATATGAGCTCATAGAGACAGTAATGGACGATGGCAAGATTGTAGTGATAGACCTCCGCAACTGCCAAGAGGTTCCGCCCAAAACAAAAGGCGTATTTGTCCTATATACCGGCACAAAAGGCTGGGAGTACCGCTTCGATTTACCACCAAGCCACTATGCCTTAATTAAGCAGGAGGACGAGGATATTACAATCTATAAAGTGGTTGTACCGCACCTCGGGGCTCCAGTAAAGGCTAAGGTTCACGAGGATGTTGATGACAACATCGAAGACGTAAAACAATGGGTCAAGTTTGTCATGTGCTATGCCTGTGAGGGTGGTGAACATGTCTATGTCTTTGGATGATAGGTTCGAGAGGTTGCTGAAAATCTTAGGACTGATAAGGTTGAGGAACGGCATGGACATAGCCGAGTTCCAAAAGATGATTGCTGACAAGGTCGAGTCGCGTGAGATGGACATCAAAGACATAATGATACTCCTAGCGTGGATAGACTTTGTAGGGGAGAAGGTCGTTTTATCAAAGGACGCAGATGAGAAGCTTCAGGAACTAATGAAACTAGCAAGGAAAGTAACCTAACACTCATTAAGGGAAAACTTTAAAAATCCTTAAAACACGAAGTTATTTGGTGATAATATGAGTGAGGAATACAGATGGGCTGAAAAGTGGATTAATGAGATGATACCATATGCCAGGGCTCTTATACCTAAGGAGTACCTTGGGCAGTGGGTTGTGTACAAGGCGTTGTCCAAGGTTGGTTACAAGGTCGTTGGTAGAAAGTGGGGCGATGTGTACATGAGACATGGTGATAGTGTTATAAGCGTGTTCATAGGCAACCCACGCCTGCTTGAGAGAGGCTGGAACTTAATACGTAAAATCGAGGTAAAAATGCTGGAAAGACAGTTAAGAGAATTAGACGCCGTCGAGGAGTGGGAGCTTGTTAAGGACGCATCATTTGTTGCGATTTGGCTCGGGCGCGAGGTGAATGTTGATTACTACGGGAAGGAGAGGATTGAGCTTGGGAACGTGGAGAAGTATAGCCTATACTTGTACAGTATTGTGCTTTGGGCTGATAAGGATGATGGATACCTCCAGTTGAATGTTGGCGTCAGGAACGAGTACGGCTTCACAACACACATGTTGCACATTACATACACCCTCTTGAGTGACGGTTCAATTCACCGCGGGGTGTATGAGGACATAACGTGGGATTTCAAACCGTACTTATCACGTGAGATGGAGAAAATCACAGATGCAGTCCTGAAGGTTACCAACGAGAAAGCCCCTGTATTTGATGAATTACTGGGGCAAGCAGTCCAATTGCTCACCAACGCATTAGGAGTGGAGAAAGGAAAAACAGACCATAACTAATAGTTTTAGCAATCTTGTTACACTAATTAGCACTAACCCACTCCCTATTTTTCAAATTAAAATCAATGTTTATTATTAGCTCCCACAACCCATCCAACGCCTCATCCTTAACCCTAATATCCCTAGTGCTCCTAGCCTTGATTATCAAGTCCATCGCCTTTTCAAGCAGTTTCCTAGTTCCCATCAATTAGGGGTAGAACTTTCAGTTTAATAAGCCTTTCTACGTTGTCGCCACGTCATAATAATGCTTAAAAATTCCTAATAAGGAAAAACTTATGATGCCGTGGTGGCATAGGAAAAAGGAGAAGGATGCGGAGCTTGCCGTTCAGCCCCCAGCGGTTAATAATGCGACTAAGGTTACCTTTAGGCTTACGATTACTGGGGCGAATATGGAGGAAATAGAAGGTAACATTAGGGTCATAGGGGAGGAGCTACGCAAGGTGCTGGTTGGGAGCGATGGATATGTTTTATCGCCCCACCACATATCGGGCGGCGCGTATTACTTCAACATCAGGAGCAGTGAGCCATTACAAATCAAGGTGCCGTATGGATGGGTCGGTGCCACCGATGACGCAATTATCTCTTATACGCTCGGTTCACGCTCAGCATACCTAGCCGATGCTTACGTAACAATAATGGCGAAGGACTTCCAAGCATTGGGGAAGTATACAAAGAGACTGATTGAGGCGTTATCTAATAAATCGCTCTCAGAGTTTCGTGTAGTTAGTGTTTCAATTGAGAACATCCTTGATTAGTGTGGCATTAAAATGAACGCTTTTCTTCAAAATTACATTCCTTTTTCTACGGAGGATAAAGCTTATAAACCTCTTAGTTCACGAATATCTTGGTGGGAGCATGGAGAGACAAGTTCAAGTTCAAACAAGGGAACAAAAACTAAGGGTAAGGGTTAGGGAGGGAGCAACAGAGACTGAAATCCAAGAAATCCAGAACCAAAGGAGACAAATGAGGAGTGATTAGCCATGGCATCGCTGTACATAGCAAAGGGTTTATTAACCCCAGTAAAGCTGGGCTTTTGTGGCTGTGGTTTTAAGGGGACTAGTAGCCCCGATGAAAGCGGGGTAACCTCCAAGACCCCAAGGAAGCCCGCCACAAAGGCGGGGAGGGGTCATTAGCCATGGAGGCGCAACAAATTGTTTCTTCAAAACCACAGCCACAGTTTGTTACCTTACGTGAAATTCTCCTTTCACTCTTTCCACAGCATTCGCTGTATAATTTAGATGACTATTTTTATGTGTCCGAGGATATATTAAATATGAATGTAAGGAGGGAGCTACTTGACGTTGCAAAGATGCTACTTAACGATAATAAGAAAATAGTGGAGAGGCTAGCCAAGGAGTACTTTGTCGATGAAATGCATGCATTGTATTTCATGGAATACGTGTACAAGTTTAGAAGATTTATTTCGAGGTTGATTTTCGCGCCACACTATCTAGGAGTTCTATTACACGCGACCCAAGAGGATGAAAGAGGACGTGAAATTAATAGGATACAAAGATACTACGTCATTGGAATTAACGATTACAGTGATGGTTTGTTTATCAACGAGTTAAGCACCCTATCAGCTCTTGTCTTTAAAGTCATAACATACGGAAATATTACCATAGACGCAAGCACAGATGAGGACTTCAAGAGATTCTTTGGTTACGACAAAGATGTCCTAGAACAAGAAGCCGTCCTCACGCTTGAATATAATAATAATACTCCCTTATCAAGATACAGAGTATCAGGTGAAGTAGTTTTTGAAATATGGAGCGCTAGTGAGAGGTACATAACATCATTGTTTAACGACCAAATACAGCGTTACATCACATACTTAATAGCAGACAAGGTGATGCGCATTTTAATCGACCACGGCTTCAACCCTGACCCTAACGTGAGATTTAGAGGAAGCGAAGTAGTGATACGACTACCAGGCATTTTGAGTGGTAAGCTAGCAACGTGGAAGAGGGAGGACAACGATGAGGCAAAGGTGGTGAAGGCATTTGCGTCAATAATTGGGAAGTACTTCACGCTCAAGGATGTGGTAACCGACGGTGACAAAAAGATAGTCATTTCAGATGAAACAGCCATGGCAGACGTATCTTTTATATTTAATCGCAGAGGATGGGGACAGAGGAGAGGCGACTTAGAACTCTGGATATCGCCCTCAGGGCTAGGCATAGATTCACCTACGAGCCGTACATATGACAATATGATACATGATATAATCAATAACATAAGGGATATGTTGAACAACTCTGAGAGGGTTGATGAGGTAATGATAGGCAACCACTACATAAGGATAGAGCGAGGCTTACCCGTCAATTTTGTTTACGAGCCAAAGATAAGACCTAAACTATTAGACCCAATGCTCATAACGGTATATAGACCAAGGACGTTCCTAGTAACGCCCAGGACAAAGGTGACGGTCGAGCATAGTCAGCACGGCTCAAAGCGCATATCCTTTGACTCTACATATGCGCTGGAAATAACAACAACAAACATATCGGATGAGCACCTGGAGAAGGTAAACGTCATAGCGCTCAGGAAGCTTTTGAAGCAAATACAACAATAAATTCAGCCTCTCAAAACCCGTCAAAATTAAATTCAATTTCCTTATTTTTCCACGGAAGGAAAAATTTATAAATCTGTGGGTTTACGATTTATGTGGTGAAATGTATGTCCACCGAGGTCGTAAAAGAACTAGTAAAGAGGACAAAGCCTAGGGTGGATGTGGATACGGCGCTAAGGACTGCTTTCAAGCTTGTCTCGATAATCGCTTCAGAGAGGATAAAGCCAACGAGGAAGGACAAGGAACTATTTCTCGCTTTTGCAGAAGGAAAAGCATGGGATAGGCTAGAGGCTCTTTTTGATACCAATATACCAGATAACAAATGGTGGCACCTCTTTGGTACCTACTTAGCGCTTACAATGGCAGGTTATATAAGACCAAGCTATGAAGAGCTGGAGAAGTATGAAACAACCGAGTTGCCAGACCTGTTCTATCACGCATATGATTACGTCGGCTGTGTAATAGCTACACGCTCAAGGGCTTGCTTCGAAGCCGACCCATAAGCCATAACATCAACCTTTCCCTTAAAATTAAAATTCAATTTTTCTTTTTTCTTTTATCTTTTTCCGTGAGGGAAAAGCTTATAAATCTCTGGATTTACGAATTTCTTGGTGGGAATATGACTACCCGAGGACTAATCCAAATATATAATGTACGTCAGCAGAACCAAAAAAGGCGCGAGCTAATTGCGAACATCTACGTGCATGGAGATATGTATGAGGATGGTGTGATGTGTAATGTATTTCAATACCTGGAGAAGAAGGCTTTAGTCAATGGTTATCAGCCAGACAAAATGTTCATGCAGGTGAACGGAATGGATGACTTAGCCTCAGTCATAATTACATACCTAAAGACGGTCTACACCGAAACAATGAAGAAGTTTGGTTATGAAACCGGAGATGCGGTGCCAATCGCGGCGGGCTACGTCTATCTCTTTCCCGCAAACATAAAGCTGAATGAGACTGACGTCAGCTACATCTACAAGCTATTGCCACCAACAGATTACGAAGAGAGGGGATTTAAATACGGCTTAGGAGCGCCGTTATTCACGCTAAGGGTGATGGCATACAAATATGATTGGACTGAGGAGAACGCAAAGCCGAAGCTCTTTTTCAGAGGGACAGCGGATAAATACGTACAAAAGTACTGCGTGGATAAGAGCAAAATCAGGGAGACAACATAACGTTTGCCCTAATATTGCTTCACTAATAATATCAAAATCACATTCAATTTTTCTTTTTTCTTTCATGGAAGAAAACTTTAAAAACTCTAAGTTCACGAATATTTTGGTGAGAATATGCTATACCTCAGTAACGCATTTTCCCTACAAATGTTAGGAAAGCTACTGAGGAAAGACACCGAAACACCTGTGTACATAAGAGAGTTGAGCGCTGAAGAAGCGAAGGCATATTTGAGCACATACTTTGTGAGCGCCATTGGACACCAGGGCACAGCCGAATTTTTGTCTAAGCTCCTAGGCATACAAGTGCCATTGAATAGAGCACAAATAGAATTAGTGCCAGGTGACAGGCTAATTGTAGTTATGCCATGGGGGGCTAGATTACAACCAGGACAAGAGCTGACGGCTGACGTGATGATGGAGCTATATAAGCAAGGCAAGGTCAAGTTCATAATGATACGAATACCATAACACCACGCCCTCAAAATACATCTCAAAATTACATTCAGTCTCTTTATCTTTTCCATAGAGAAAAAGTTTAAAAGCTTTTGGGTTTACGATTTATGTGGTGATAGAGATGGCAGAAAACACGGAAAAGAAGGAGGAGAAAGACAATGGCTGGGTAATAAGGGTTCAGCTCTTTCCGGAGCATGGTAAGATAGGATACTTTGCTTTCGATGCGCTGTACTTCCAAGACAGAAGTTGGGTTCGTGATTTGGAGAAAATCATTCCAACAGGTGAGAAGATACAAGAGGGGGAGCTTGAATTAAACGAGGTTCACTCAATAAGGAGGTTGCTACCGTTACTAGGGGATGATTTTCTGCTTATAATCGTGCCAATTTATGATCACCTGTACCTCATTGAGGTCGTGGGCGGAGTTCAGCACGTAAACATCTTCAAAAACGAAGAGGAACTTAACAAATACATAAAAGAAACGTATAGGATCGACCTCAATAAGGTGGGGACATGATCAAGGTCGAGGGCAATAAGGTGATTTTGGACTGGAGCTACGATGTGCATGTACTACAACTCAGCGATAGTGGCATAATTTATACGGTTAAGTCGTATAGGCTACCGCTTAATACATTACTAATACTGCAATTATCGGATGTGTACTTGCTAATTTACACACGCGTTGATGGGGATATTGTAAAAACATTTAAATGCTTTGAGGAGTTGAATGAATACTTAAGGGAGAACTTCGACTTCGAAGTGAACAAGCCCGACGTAAAGGAGGTATGTCCAAACGTGAAGGAGCCTTGATGAGGTAGACCTCTGTTTTTCTTTAAAATTACTTTTCAATTCTTTTGCCTCCTCATATTATCATATTATCATAAGGAAAAAGCTTAAAAACCAGCTAGTTTACGGTTTATGTGGTGAGAGGGATGTCAGAGAAACTGATGAACGTAATAGAAAGGCTAGAGAGGACAAATATAGAGGAGTTAAGGGGTGTTATTGGGAGGATGAAGCAACTCGTAATTGAAATGAAGAGTTATGCGAACAAGAGCGCCAGTAGCTTTGTGATCGGCAATGAATTTGAACTTAGGGGGCTAAAGATAGAGGGGAGATATACAGGACTATGGTACTTTGGCATGAGCGCCGACCCCGAGAAGACAACAATTAACGACGTTTTCACAAAGTTCTT
>Ga0209224_1000413_pt1 | contig 10437 bp, 16 predicted proteins | sample MonGeyMetagenome_FD_184731 | JGI IMG/M metagenome (GOLD analysis project Ga0209224, IMG submission 184731) | Hypoxic/sulfidic aquatic microbial communities from Monarch Geyser, Yellowstone National Park, USA - MG (SPAdes) v2 (version 3) | ecosystem: Environmental > Aquatic > Thermal springs >...
GAAAGAAACTTATTAGATTTTTCATACAAACTTATTTTACCTAGTATTATGTAAGGATAAAACATTCTTGTTTTATAGTCCATAAGAATGTGTCCACAATAATATAAATAATTAATGTAATTTTTTATATAATTTGTTGAAATGGGATAGGATACAGATATCCCAGCTTTAGATAAATAGGTTACAAATGGCCAAGTCATTGTAAGGAAATATTCATTATGTGTTATAAACTTATGAAATATTGGTGATATTTTACTTAATATTTCTTCGTATCGTGTCATACGTATCCTTACCCACAAAACAAATAAATAAACTTTTGAGGTTATCAGATTTAGGTGATCCACCGACAGGAACTATGGGTTCATTTTCAAAACTGAAATTATTTATAACCATGTTTACAACGAATACTGGAAAGGTAGCAATAAAACGTTCATAGTTTAACATGTTAAACTTCTTTTTTTCTAATAACTCAATAAAATCTACGTATACTTTCTTCCCTTCAATTACTAAACTACCTCTACTATTAGAATAATAATAGTGGGTGCTACTAACAGCTTGTTTGCTAAAAAAATTTTTCTTACTAAAATACTTATAATTTACTGGAAGTTCTACATCACTTATTATAGGAAGTTTTGCATTATTTAAATATGAAAGAATTAATCTTAAATTTGGCCCATAATCAAAATAATTTGCATATTGTATTAGCTTATAAAACATTGGAGACACTTTACTTAAAATTTCTTCATAATACGTCATACTTTATTATTAATGTAATACATTAATAAGCCTTTCTCTTTTACTTAATATTATTCTTTATGGTTACATAAGTATCTTTACCTACTAATGCAATAAATAAATCTTTATATGTACAGTCCGCAGGGGTGCCAAAAAAACTAATAAGTGGATATTCATTTTCAAAGCTAAATCTATTTATTACCAAATTTATGACGAACTGATCAATATAAACATAAAGAATTAGATCATATTTATCTAATTTGCTGGCTTTAGTAAACACTATCGTTCTGCTATTTGTTATTTCTTTTGAAAAACTTCTAGGACGATAAGCGTTCATGAAATAGTGTAAACCAAGTTCTGGAAAATTTGGATCTGGAAGCCATAAAGTGTCTGTATCAGGAATTTTTTTATTAACTCTTTTTTGTATGTATAATAAATACTGAAAGATAATATCGCTAGATTCATTAAAGTACTCTCTATAATTTATAACCTTATAAAATACAGGAGCTATTTTACTTAATATTTTTTCGTATTGTGTCATAAGTATCCTTACCAAGTAAGGCTATAAGTACTTTTTCAGTACGGCTATTCAAAGAGCTAAATTTATTGAGAATTTCATCTATAAGAAACTCTTCTATGCCAATAACAATATAACGAAGATCAAGCGGTATCTTCTCTTCTGTAGTTAACATTACTAAAGTATTTGTCGATGTCTTTCCTTCTAAAAAGCTAGAAATTTTAAGGTAATGTATACCACGAATATAAAAAAGATAATGGCTATTTTTAGGTAAAAATCCTAGTTCAAGAGATTCGGGAACGTTTGCACGCTGTAAATATGAACTAATTAGGTATGGAACAAAATAGCTTTGATACTGTATAAACTTATAGAATACCGGAGATATCTTATTTAATGTTACTTCGTATCGTGTCATATGTATCTTTACCAACTAATGCTATAAATAATTTTGAATAATCTTCTTTATAAATACTAAAATTATTAAGAATCAAACTAACAATTACTTCGTCATAAGCAGTTTCGAAAAATTTGCCTTTTAGGTATGATTTAAAAAAATGAATAGTAGGATATGTTCTTAATTCCTTGTAAATAAAAAGTTCCCTTCTAATTATATGCAAAAAATAACTAGGAGTTTTTATTATTATAACATCTGTAGGAAGATAATAACGCAATTTAATTTTCTGTAAGTATAAGTATATTGATTTCCAGTTATCACTAAAATAAATTCTATAATTTAAAAACTTATAAAATATAGGTGAAACTTTACTTAATATTTCTTCGTATCGTGTCATAAGTATCCTTACCTACTAATGCAATAAATAAATCTTTTAAGGTTACATGTCTATACTTTCTGTAATAATAGGAGTAGTTAAGGCTGTGTTCCTCAAAACTAAAGTTATTAATAATTAGAATAACAATTGCTTCATCATAAGAGGCATCATAGGATCTACCTTTTTCATAGGTTCTATAGTCTTCAAATAAGTTAATAGTAGGCAATTTTGGCACAATTATTATATATATGTATACAAGCAAAAGGTAAGTAGGAGCTTTTACTATAGGGATTTCTGGATAAGGATAGTCGCTTATAAAATCAGGATCAATTTCTTCTAAGTATGAAGATACTAATTTATAGTTATCTCTGAAATACAATTTATAATTAATAAACTTAAAGAATACAGGCGATATCTTACTTAATATTTGCTCGTATTGTCTCATACGTATCTTTACCAACAAGTTTAATAAATACTTTCTCAATGCCTTCAGCAGATACTAAATATGGGGCTGGTAATTTTTTATTTTCAACATAAAAATTATTAATTACTGCATTGGTAATCAACTCAATATGTGATACTACATCATACCTACTTTGTGCTTTCCGCTCGGTTAATGAAACTATATAAATATCTGATACTATATAAATATTATAGGGTGCGGATATATTTTTATCCGAAATGCGGTAAAATGGTTTTTTTATCCTAAAATAATAATAAGAGTATCGTGGCAAAATGTATAAATGATATACTTCTGGCGTTTTTGTATATCCAAGAAACGAAGCAATAAACGAATAGTAATTCTTTTCATAATAGTCTTGATAATTTATAAACTTATGAAATATTGGCGATATTTTACTTAATATTGTTTCGTATTGCGTCATAAGTATCTTTTCCTACTAAAGCAATAAATAAATCTTTAAAAGTCTTAGCATAAGGGTTTGTTTTTGAGCTTTCAAAAATAAAGTTATTAATAATCAGGTCAACAATAGCTTCGTCGAAAGTAACTCCAATGGTTATGCCTTTTTTATACTCTAAATGTAATCTCATATAAGGGTATTCTACATTTTCATTGTAAATATTTGATACAGTAATTCCATATCTATTTATAATCAAAAGATAAGTAGGGGTTTTTATTATTGGAACTTCAGTAGCATAATAATAACTCCTAAAAGAAAAATTAAATTTATCTAAATATGAAATTATTAATCTACTGTCATTATTAAAATACAATCTATACCTCAAGAATTTATGAAATATAGGAGCTATTTTACTTAATATTTGCTCATATTTGCTCAAGGAAGTACTTGTCCTGTTTGCTTGAAGTACTCCAGCCTATCTTTGAAGGTCTCTAAAGCCATTAAAGCCCACATCAGTCTATCAAATAGTTTGTCATATAGTTTGTCTAGTTCGTCTAATTCTCTAAGAAATTGTGCTCCGTATTTTCTGTTCCATCCGTCAATGTCTCCCCTAAGGTGCTCATTGCCGTTTTTGTTATAAATATCGTACAGAGAGCCGTGCGCCGTAACAAGGACATAGAAAGACGGAAGCTCTATAGCAAAGTCTGCATTATCGGCTTTTGGAATAATTTTTTCATTTGATATTGAACTTCCTACCAGCATAGTATAGTAATATAAGCTCTTAAATTTAAACTTTTAGGTTTACTGAAGGATATACTCCTGTTAAAAACTTTCCAGTATAGGAAACCTGAACCAAGAACACGTTGTGGGCTATCTTTTGAAGCTCTTTTCTAGCTTCGTCTTCATCAGATAGCTCAAAGTCGCTGAATATTATTAGAGCGGGCTTAGTAGGCTGCGGGAAGTATAGCCTCTTTTGAGTAGCTAGCTGTCTTACTGCTGGAGCGAGCTCAGTCCCTCCTCTGCCTGTGACCTTTAAGCTTGCTAAATTATGAGTTACGTTTACTGCTGATCTAATGCCGCTGTCCCACTGATATATTTCTACACGTCCATACTTCCTTGCTAGCTGATCGATCTCTGCCGCAGCTTGAGATAGCTCTTCAGATGTAATAGAGCCCGAAACGTCTAGAAGAACATATATTTGTCCGCTGCCGACATATGCTGTTGAAGGAAGCATTATGAACCTTCTGTTATACCTTTTATAAGATTGTACTACCTCTCCAAAATACCATCTATCTAAGTATATCTTAAGAAATGCAAAATTAAGCTTAGGCTTAGAAGGAATTACTGTTTCAACAAGAGATCCTCCTCCTCTGCCTCCGTACCTTTTGTTTAGCTCTTCTGCCTGACGCCTTATTTCTTCTGCTGCCCTCCTTATTGCTTCTTTTATCTGCTCATCAGTCATTGCTTTCTTTAGTTTATCAGAAAGCTCTCCTTTTTGTAATGGCTCCCCAACTTGATTTTTGCATTCTGTGCTTTCGCAAGGCCCTCCCTTACTTAATGATTCCCTTATTTCTTCTCCAGCTTCCATATCCTTTATCTGTAGCTGTTTATCCATTTGTTTCTGCTTATCTTTGTTTGCTTTCTTCATTATTTCATCATAAATTTCCTCTGGAGTCATATTTTTTACTGCATTGACATCCAAGTCGAACATTTGTGCAATAACTTCATCTGTTACAGCTCCCATTCTTTTGAACATATCTGCAGCGCCTGGTATTATATCTTTAAAGTCTTCAATAATATACCTATTTACTACAGCATCTGTTGCAAAGTTCCATATAAGAGGATTCCTTCCTACCCCTCTTTCTGGATGTCTAAACATTGCATGCCCAGCTTCGTGGGCAAGTATTAGCGCTTCTTCTTGAATGTTATACTTTTCAAAAAAATTTTTTGCTACATATAAGGTAGTTCCATCTGTAGCTGCAGGAGAATTGTGCGGCAAATTTTCTACATAATTTATGTCAAACTGCCTTACCATTACATAATAAAAGAAAGCTTTATTATCAAACAATTGATTAATTACTCTTTGTAATTTTACTTCGGGAGGTTCATTACTTCCAAAAGGCTCGCCCACGATCATTTTCTATTACATTCCAACTAGAGTATTCCATATAGGTAATAGTCCATTAGCCCCAATTATATTTCTTAATTCAGTTCTTTCTTGCACAGTCAAACTATTATACATTGTTAATAGAAAGTCTTTTGCCCCTGTAGCTATGCTTCCTTGTGCTTTCGGAAGGTTTCTTAGTACAGTTAAAACAAAGTTTATTACAGCTTGTTTATTTGTCCTGTACATTGCGGCAATAGCATGGGCTAATTCTGCACGGACATTTGCTTCATACTCATTTTGTAAAATCAACATTGGGTTTTGCAATAACTCTTGAGCAGTAACGCTCTTTTTTGATTTAACAAAATCGGCAAATTTTTTTCCTACAACATATCCCAATAGTCCTATTGCAACGCTTTCTAATTGTTCAGGATGATCATATAACTGACCCGATATGAGCGCTAAGTTTGTGAAGCTTCTAGGAGTAGGCTCATTTTCATATACACCATACTGTGTCCTTTTTACTTCAGAACCATACCAACTATACTGATTTTCATAGGCTTTAAGAAATTCATATACCGTGTAATCCCAAATTCTTTTTCCATCCTTTGTATATGTCTCATCCATGTATGCCCTCCATTCTTCTATATTTGGAGGGTTAACTTCAAAAACGATAACCCTGTTTAAAAGAGGAGCTGGTAGAGGATTAGCAATTCCATACCTAGTTGACTCTTCTTGAGTTGAAGGCACTGGATTTCCTGCGCTTACTACCATTACGTTTTCGCTGAACCTTAAGTTTCCGCTGCTTTTGTCCAAGAACAGCTTATAGGCTGCAGAAATTACGTCTGGTCTTTGTACGTTTGTAATTTCATCTAAGAACAAAATGCCGTCAATACCAGGTATAGAAAGCAGCATGGCCCAAGAAGGTGGAGCATAAGTAGTTACGCTGTAATATTCTCTACCAACATTCAAATTAGTAATTCTAGGAAGTCCCATAAGGTCTTGGGGTTCTAGTTCAGTTAACCTCAAATCGTAAAATAAGAAATAATTGCCTGGATTTAAGTAAACATCTTCATATGTTATTACTTTATTAGTTCCAGTTCTTGCCGTCGTTGAACGTATTTTATTTATTTCAACAAATTCTTTCTTTGTGCTTCCTGGACAAGGGTTACCTGCTAAATACTTTGCTACATCTCTAACTATAGTGCTTTTTCCTACTCCGTGACTTCCTATAAGAAGGATACTTAACTTTGGCTTTGAACAATAAAGCCTTATTAGTACTCTCCTTAATTGCGTAGGGCTTAAAGCGTTTCCATTTCCTCCAGTTCCTACTGCTCCTTGCATGATTAATAATAAAACGCTATATACTTATAAACTTTAATACATTAAGGCATTGATGTACCTGAGTACGTAGTTACTTGATATAAGTTTCTTCCCACAGAATAGTATTTGCTTGTAATTGTAAAGCTGAAAGTACCATCGCTGGCGCTTGTCGTGCTTAACCCAGTATAAGCCCACTTTTCGTCAGTGTTAAAATTAGATACCCATAAATATAAAGTTACTCCTCCAAGAGGGTTTCCATTCTGGTCGTATACTGTGCCTGTAATAGTATCGCTTTGACCGTATACTATTGATCCATAAGCTACGCTAATGTTTATTTTAGATGGTACTAATTGCTCAACTGTAACAGTTACAATATTACTAGCTACGCTCATAGTTTCATCTTTCCCGCTTTGCTATAAAAGCTTTTATAGCAGAAGACATAACAAAAACACATGGATAATACGACTAAAGTACTGCTCGCTGGAGCTGTAGCTATGGCAGCAGTAGTAGGAGGGTTATATGCCCTTGAAACTGTAAAGGCTAAATCGCAGACTACAACGACAACTACAACGGCTCAAGCTAGCTTAACATTATCCGCTGCAGCTACTAATATAGATGTCGGCGTACCTGATACATTTACCGTTACCGCTTCAGGAATTCCAGACGGAACCCCTGTTACTTTATGGGTATTATACGGAGGAAATAATTGGACTCAAGTAGGTACTCGAACGCTTTCTGGAGGGCAAGCGACGTTCTCTTATACTCCTTCTCTCGCTGGTACATACTACTTTCAAGCAACTGCAAACGTAGGAGGTAGTTCATAATGAGTATAGCTAGCAACATAGTAACGGTTACAGTAACACAACCTACATACAGCGTTCAGTTCTGCGCTGAAGGTTTAGAACAGGGGGATCAAGCTACAATTGAAGTTGCAGGGCAGGGCTATGTTATTCAAGCAGGAGGATGCGTAACAGTTAGCGGTTTATCTGGATCCGTGAATTGGGTAGCATTCAATAGTAATGAAGGCGCTACACCGTCTCCAAGCTACGGGACAGTCTCTAAAGCTACTACCATATACATAACTTACAACTATCCAAGCAGGACTTATTCCCCAGTCCAGATTACAAACTTTACGGCATCAAGCACTAACGTAACGCAGGGTTCAACCGTAAACTTCAATGTTTCAGCAAGTGGAGGCTCAGGAAGTTATTACTTCACGCTATATGTCGATAATAATCCTGTAGGAAATACCGTAGGGCCTAGTAGTAGTGCTACTATATCATATACATTTAACGAGGCTGGTACGTACAGCGTATATGCTGTAGCAGAAGATGCAAACTTAGGGGCCAGTTATTATGCTACGTCTCAATCCATTACTATTAACGTACAAGCTCCTCCAGGTACTTATACGCTAACATTCACTGAAACGGGTCTGCCTTCAACAAACCCCGTAACAGGAACCCCAGTAACGTGGAGCGTTACGATAAACGGAATAACTCAGTCTGCTCAAGCAGGACAGGCAATAGTATTCACTGGCCTTTCTGGGACTGTAAACTATAGTGTCCAGAGTCCGATAAAAGTACCCATTAACAAATACGGCGCTTACAATACGTATTATGCTAACCCAAGCTCAGGACAAGCATCACAAGGAGGTACAATTCCAATAACTTATTCAACTTAAATGCTTAAATATTAATAATATAGCATAATTTTTGTGAACAATACAGAAAAAGCGATAATAGGAATAATAGCTTTAGGAGCTGGAGGACTGGCTGTCTACTATATTTTAAAAAGTAAACCTGCTGTAGCAAAAAAAACACCTACGCCATCTCCTACGCTATCTCCTACACCATCAAGTACAACATCAAATGTTTGCTCAAGCCAATATTGCCCTGCTGCTTCTATACCTCAACCAATTATACTAGTTAACCAATTTTATCAGAACCCAGGAAGCGGAATTGACGTATGGGTAGACGGACAATATGCTGGGCAGACCGACGCTTCAGGATCTATTTATACTAACTACTTTACACCATGCCAATGGCATGAAGTTAAAGCTGAAGGAAACGGCTACTTTGGTCAAGGAAAACTAGGATATTTCTGCTATCCTAATTCAATGAATATAAATAACGTTCTTAAGCTATGTCCTTCTACAGGAGTGTTCTATTTGGGTATATCTGCCGATAAACCAATAACTGTTACAGTAAGCATAAATGGCCCGACAAGCGCAAGCACTACCGTTGACGTTTCTACAGTAAACGGGCAAATATGCATAGATAGTAATTGCTCTCCGACTTACTGTGGAAGCGCAATAATAAGGAACATACCATCAGGACACTATACTTATACGGTTACAGACCAAAACGGAAATGTATTGTGGAGCGGCTCTGAAGATGTTTGTGGAGATGAATATAATGGAGCAAACGTTTCCAGCAACTCATGCGTTACTCCTGGTATAGAAATACCGTCTTGGAAATTGCAGCAATAAAAATTTAAATAATATGACCTATATTAATTTATCAGTGAAATAAAATGCCTGGAGATGACAATGACAGATTAAGAAAGATAGAGGAAAAGTTAGACGAAATTTCAAAACAGCTAACCGAATTAAAGATGGACGTCATTAAGAGAGAAGACCAGCTGGAAAGCAGGATCCAGCTGTTAGAGGACTGGAAAAGGAGGGTTGAACAAGAGCCAAAAAACACCTATTACAAATGGGCCCTTATTGCCTCTTGGGTTAGTATTTTTATTGCAGCCGTTGCAATTATCCTGAAATAAAAACGTTTCTCTCGGCCCAAAGTAAAAAAACTTATATACTTTGGGCCTCATAGATATTATGACCCGAGCAAATGACAATAAGCAAAACTCAGTATATAAGTATTTCTGTAGACCTTTCCTATAAAGCCAGAGCTTTAGCAGTAAGGCTATATACCAAAGGAATACCAAGTCACAGGATAGCTGAAGCGTTTAGGGAAAACGGGATTAAAATTTCAACAAAAACAATACTTAAAGCAGTAAGGCTCTCAGGGCATTCCGTAAAAGGCTATGATCCTTATAGCAATAAGCAAACTTATAAATGGACTAAGTTTTTAGGACGCTATAGAAATTGGAAATTACTAGGAAAAATAACGGCTCCTTTGCAGCGCATCATAAAAGCCTTTTGGGCATGGTTTGCATATTATCGCTTATATGGTACTTTTGATCTTGATGCTGTTTTAGAAGGTGAAAAGCCCCCTTAACGCTTTCTTCTTTTTATTTAGATTAGTTTAAGATCTATTTTTCTTAGCTTATCGGATTGATTGTTTTATTACAATAATGTATGTTTTTTGACATTAATGTAATTTTCATCATTTTTATTTTATTATTTAATTAAGCATTTATTAATTGTTATTTTTCCTGACCACAATTTATAGGTACGAATTTAGTACAAAATTCACTAACTTTAAAAAAGCATTTTACTACTTTAAAACAAACTTTAAAGACATTTTTTACTATTTTAAAACGCAATTGGTACGAATTTAGAACATCAGCAAAAACGCTTTTAATAAAGATTTACGATTTTGTTAAATTTTTAACTAACTTTAAAAAAACAAACTACGTGTTTAAAACAAATTTTAAAGCCTTATTTTACTATGTTAAAACGCAATTTTACTAAATTCGTACATATGAAAAATGACGTCAAACTGCTTTTTTTCTCTATGTACGAATTTAAAACACACATTTTGCGAATTTTAAAAAAGCAAACTGCGAATTTTAAACAAATTTTAAAGCCCATTTTGACGCATTTAAAACGCAAATTTACGAATTTTTACACGCATAAAAATGGCAAAATTCTTTTAATTTAAAAGAACACATAAGTAAAAATAAATAAAATTTTTTAAAATCATTTCATGATAAGCACATTAAGGCACATCTAAGCATTTCGCCACTGAGTTTTAAACTCTTTTAACTTATGCAAATTAAACAGAAGTTCTCGCCGCATTTACATGGTTTACATTTTGCAAACCATGAAAGCGTTTTTAGGCTGGTTTACACAAATTTACATTAAGCTATTTCATTTTTGTAAAAAAACGCTTATAAATGTTAATAGTTTATTAACGGTTGAGGTGAAAAAAAATGATGGATCCA
>Ga0209224_1000415_pt1 | contig 10385 bp, 10 predicted proteins | sample MonGeyMetagenome_FD_184731 | JGI IMG/M metagenome (GOLD analysis project Ga0209224, IMG submission 184731) | Hypoxic/sulfidic aquatic microbial communities from Monarch Geyser, Yellowstone National Park, USA - MG (SPAdes) v2 (version 3) | ecosystem: Environmental > Aquatic > Thermal springs >...
CTGGAATTGATGACCCATTGGAGTATGTGCCTATAAGGGTTATTGTTATATTACCACCACCATAATGCTCACGCCAAAACATCGCACCGGATGTGGACTGCTGTGGAGGCACAAGCTCGAGAACAGGTTGATCACTACTAATACCACCCTCAGCCCAATACTGGCTGGCACTCGACGGTCCATAATAAACAGGCCATTGATTAGTCGGTACACCATTATTATTGCCCTGAAAGACATGACGCACAAAATACTGCTGACCATTGAGTAGATTCAGTATAACCTTATATTGCTCAACCATGCCCAGGGCGGGTAGTACCAGCATAGTCACCATTACCAACACAAACGCTATTGAGACCACCAGTGTTATTCTCGATCTAACCATCACAACTAGACCCTTGCATAAGCATTTTTAAATTTTACCAAAAGATTATTCCATTAACCCTTAAATTTGGTTCAGAATGCTCGATGAATTGTGATTATTTAGGGTGTTGGTTCAATACCGTTTATAGTGCATGGGAGTCAGAAACCAAGCAAAGCCTTCACCTGACTTGCTAATTCATTGGTCATCTTGTTGAACTCCCTAACGAACCTCTCCAGCGAGCCCTTGGGTTCATACAACACAAAGGGCTTCAGCGTTGATGTTAGGTACTGCACGATTGGGCTGGTTGGCAGTACAAACACCTCACCGTTGTGTGCAAAAGCCCTAGCCTTAGCCTCCACAGCATCCAAGCCAGGCAACCACTTGTTTAGGACAACATTAACAATAGGGTTCAACTTAAGTTTATCCATCATTGGCCTAACTATGCTGTTGTCTAGCTCGGCTAGTACTATGTCTGCGTAGTTTGCGTAATCCATCACGAGATTGATGATATTGGTATTAATCAATGCGGGCACCACAACCACATCATCAATCGATGCCGGCAAATCAACAACCACAACCTGGGCATTAGTCAACCTAGAGACTGTGATTACTAGGTTCCTGAGGGCATTGAATGCTTGGTTCACACTCATCGAAGAACCCCACAAATCCCAAGACTTCAATGAGCCCGGCGGTATGACGAACACGCTAGGCACAACGTTGCTCCTAACAACTACCTGGTTCACGTCCTTGACCAAGCCAAGCATGTAGTCCAGTGCACCTGGTCTTTCGGGGTTTATGCCGAGTAGTCGGCTCGATGTTTGTGTTGAGTCTATGCCGAAGTCTATGAGGACGGTGTTGGTCTTCAACGCCATTGATAGGGCAATGGCTTAGTTGGCGGCTATCGTGGACTTACCAGTCCCACCCTTACGCCCACTGAAGTATGTAATGACTACTAGCCTAGGGGTAAGCATCACCAATCACTGGCTTTGTTTAAAAAGCCCCTCAACCTCACCATCGAGGCTCAAAACCTCACTCGGCAACTCAAGCCTTGGTAGGTTTAGGGACTCTATCGCCTCTAGGCTCGGCTTCACTGACAACACGGACTCCGGATCCTTGTAGAATGCGTAGAGTAGGCTGGCCAACTGCTCTGGTGTTGGGTTGAGTTCAAGGGCCTTGGTTAGGAAGTCGATTCTATAGTGGAGTTGCCTATCGATGGTGTCCTTCCCGTAATCCCTAACCAGCGTTTCCAAGTGCCTATCGGCGTTTCTGATGTTCCTAACGAAACGCCTATGAACAACCCTAACAATACCACTCTCGTCCTTAACATTTTCCTTGACTAAGCTAACCTCGACAACGACTGCCTCGTTTAGGAACCTCTCGGCATCAACAAAGCCCTTGACCTTTAGCCTTGTCACTGCGTCCTCGTAGTCGTTGGCGTGGAATGTGGTTATTGTGCCATGACCAAGGGTCATGGCTTCAAGCAAAGCCCTGAACTCACTATCCTCTCTAGCCTCATTAACCAAGATGATGTCGGCACCACTCCTCAGGGAGTGGTTGATTAACCTAACCTTATCAATACTCTCGATACCCCTAGCATACGCACGCCTCTCCAGCATCGGCAAAACAACCCTGTGATAGGGCAGGAATAGCTCGACAACGTCCATGACTAAGGCAATCACCTTATCAACCAATAGGAACGCAATGGCATTCTGCAATGTAGTCTTTCCCGCACCCATTGGTCCGACAAAGAGTATGGGGACCTTGTAGTTGGCCAGTAGCCACAGTAGTGCTGCCTGGTCTATGCTAATCACGTTGTTCTTAATTAATTCGGTGATTAGCCTTGGTCTCCTAGGTAAGACTCTGATTGAAGTCCAGGGCGTTGGACGTCCAACCGGGTCTGAGGTTACGGCAACCCTAATCCTAAACTCCGGGTCGACGAGGTCGGGCATTGGGTTGTGGGTGGTTATTGGCGTCTTCATTCTAATGGAGAAGCGCCTAAAGAGGTAGTTGATGGCGTCAAAATCACCAACCGTGATCCTCCTAGTCACCCTCTTGAGACCTCTCCTAACGATTAACTCATACGGCTCCCAACCGATGATTGCCCTAATCAAACCAAGCTCCTCATGGTTAACATGAACAACAAAGCCATCATCTAATTTTCGAATGTATACATCCGTTACCTCAGGCATTAGGAACAATGGGGTAAAAGCTCCATAGGCGTTCAGCCACCTCTCGAAAACTTTCTTTGCTAACTCGATGTTTTCGGCATTTGGCTTAACATTGATTAGGCCCAATGCCTTCTTGATCGCGTCCTCGAGCTTCTCCCCAGAGCCTAGCTTTTCAGCCACAAAGTCGAGGGGCAATGCAATCAGCCAGTCAGGCACATCATCGATGATGTATGCCGTGTACTCGGGTGTTTGGTAGGTTGGGTCAATGACCTGGTGAATCTCTATGTTCGTCTTAATCCCGAAGTTCTCAACTGTGTAGAACTTAACCAACCCCTGGCTAAACACCCTAGGCCTTGAGACATGCATCAAGATTTGATGCACTGATTTTTAAGGGATTAGTGAAGACCATCATCACCTATTGTGTACTTGACCTCGGTGCCAGGAGCCAGGCCTGGGACATCGAGTGCCCTCATGACTCCCTCCGGCTTGGCCTTGCTTGGCCTGAGCATTAGCCACCTGCTATTCACTGTGTGGGCTAGGACGTTGCCGCCGACCGGTAGCTTGATCTCGACGTATCCTGTTGGCATTGTCATTACCTGGTTAGTGTAGATTGCCAGTACTCCGAACTTTATTGTTAATCGCCTGATCCAATCAAGGACGTAGTGAAGCCTCTGCTGCCTCTCGGCAAGCCTCTCCCTACCCCTAAACTGTGCTCGGTAAAGTGCCGTTACGCTATCGATAATGACAACACCAACGCCACCACTAATCACTTGGTTAGCCAGCTTGAGCTTTACGAAGTCCTCTAGTTCTTCGACTGTTGCAGGGTTGTAGATGATTAAGTCCCTCTCAAGGAACTCACTACAATTAACGTTGAACCTACCGCATAGGTTCTCAATTAACTTGCCCGTGGTTAGGTACTGGTCGATTGTCTTCTCGGTGTCTATGTACACAACACCGACCTGGTGCTGGGCAACTGACGCAACGGCGACTTGCAAGGACATGATTGTCTTGCCGGCACCGAACTCACCAGCGAATTCGTATGAACTACCAAACCTCAAGCCACCAACCAACTTGTCGAACTCCTCAACACCGGTTTTAACGAGCCTTTGCCTCGCTACGGACTCAATCCTCTCCCTAACACTCATCGGCCTAGGCTCATCATTTAGCAAACCCCTAGCCGCAGTGATTACTCTCCTTGCCGTATCCAACTCGCTCAGGTTGAGTAGCTCCATCAACTCCTCCGCGTTGAACAACAACAAGTGCTTCGGGCTCGTTACACCAACAGCCCTAAGCCTCTCAATCATCTGCGCCGAAACACCATAGCTCCTCAAGGCATCAAGGTCATCAATTGATTGTGGTTTTTCCTCAGCCTTCATTTTCCTCGGCATTATGCCCACCCCATCAATGTGATGATTGGGGTTAGGAAGAGCGGGATCAGGCTTACGCCCAAGCCTATTGAGTGCATAGCCTTGCCTACAACAATCGATGTCGATGCTCCCAAGGCAATGAGCATTGTGAATAGGGCGTTTGTGTTCGCTAAGCCACTGATTATTGATGCCGCACTCGATATGTTTGATGCACTAGAGACTGCACTCGATGCGAGTGCCGGCGCGTGGAATGCTAGGAGCATTGCCACTAATACAACCATGAGTGCGTAGCTGACGGCAATGAATGGCCCATAGAGGAAACCACTCCTAACGACCTGCCTTATGAAGTTCATGAATGAGTCAACGACCATGTTTACCCTCTCAACAACATCCCTAGAACCCCTACTGTAGGCGTAATCCCAGAGCTGAACCAACTCCCTCTCAACAATTGTTCGAGGCACAGGCGGCTTGGGGTCACTGACGAGCAGTAACTCACCGAAGGACTTACTCACCCTACCATACATCCCCAAGTAGTCCCTAGCAAACCTAATGAATTGGGGCATGTATAGTGCTGCGAAGCCTATGCCGAAGGCAATTATCGAGACTGTAGCAGTCATCAAGGCAGGTAACCTAAGCAGCAATAAAGAAGCCACCAAGCCTATGCCCAACCCAGCCAAGCCGCTGATCATCGGCTTAACATAGTCGTATTTCACCAACTCCACTTGGTAGTAGTGGATTAGTGGTATGTAGAGTAGGTTGATTAAACCAACAATTGGCGGTGCACCTAGGATGACCATGAAGGCAAGCACCCCGGTCATTATCGAGAGGACAATGACGGCTGTTAAGCTCGCATTAACCCACTGAAGCCTACTACTCAACACACTATTCAACTTATTGAGTATGGCCATGAATGCTACGTCAGGGTCAGTACCCGACGCGACAAAGCTGTGCGCATAGGCAAGCAACTCACGCCTATAACCACCCCTCCTCAACAACCATGGGCTAGCAACAACGTTTAGAAGCATGGATAACCTGAACCAAGCCTTACTCAACCTAGAAGCCTCACCCACGGCAAGGTCCGTGCCATCCTCGGGAGCCCTAATCACAAACACCAAATCGGCGATGTACTCCTTGATTGATGTCATCAATTAATGGCGAGGCAATTTAAAAGGGTGCTATTTCCCGAGCATGGGCTTTATCTTCCTGTGGTATATATCTATTAACTCCCTCAGGGCGTTATAGGCCGTGTTCAGCTCCTCGGTCATCGTGTCCATCCTCTCTATCAAGTACTTCAATTCCTCCGCGAACTCCTCCATGCACTTCACCTTAGCCTCCACGTCCTTGGTCCTCCTGCACTCCTTCGACGTTTGCTCAAGCCGTTCCAGCCTTGTTTCGAATAATTGGAGGTCGTTAAAGAAGCTCGTTATGTTCCTTTCCGCATCACTACTTAATTCATTTATCTCAACCACCAACTTAATCACATCATCAGGCGAGACCATACACACTACCATAGCCAGCCCAGCATTTAAAACCTAATAGTTTAGGATCTCCGCAGCAGCTCGATTATGTACCTCCTCGTCCTCGCCAGCCTTAAGCTTAACTCCCTAACATCGCCGTCGCAGATCAACCTAGCCCTGATTTCCAGGGGCTCGCTTGAGTAAATAACATACGTGACCCTATGCCTAGGGTTCAACCTATCCGTTGAATCGACAACCCTAACGGACTTAACAACCTTAACCCTACCCCTAAACTCACTGGGTATCTCTAGGTAGTAGTCGACGCACTCTATGTTCACTACAGAGGCATAAACGTCACTATCCAGCCTCTTGTAGTTTCGGTAGAGGATAACCGCGGCTATGTGCGTACAAATCTCGCTCCTCCTCCTAAGACCCCAGTTGGACTCGAAGCACGAGCAGTAATACCTACCATCCTTGAAACGCACTACGTAGGTCGGGTACTTGTCACCCAACTCAGGCAAACCCCTAACGACCCAGGTGTTTTCGTTGAATTCCCTAACTGTGCCCCTCATGAACCTAACCAAAGCCCTCCTAACCCAAGACCTTGACTTGCTTGGGAAGTCCTCCCTAAGCCTCTCGATGGCTAGATCAATGAGCTCCCTACTCATTGCCTCACTCAATGAAACATTGTTTGAATATAAGGGTTGGATGGTTTTTGGGTGAGGATGGGGAGAAAGGGGAAATGATTTTGATTTTTAGGTTGGGCTTTGCCGTGCTGGTTCACGATATTGGTGCCACGTTTGTGCCGCTTGTTGTTACTACCTCGACCTGCGTTGGTGAGCCGCTTAGGCTACTGCAGGTTATTGATAGTGTGTCCCCTGGGTTGAGGGTTATCGATAATCCACTGGCCGGCAGTGAGGCTATCCCGCTGTATGAATTGCCGTCTAGGTATGCAGTGCAACTCGATGCGCTTGAGCTACTGGGCAGTAGGCTTACCGCCTCAACCCTTATCCCGCTAACACCCATAGCCTTTATGTTCACGACAAGCACCCCACCCATCTCCTCCGCAGTCACAGTCAGCGTGTTGCTGGCTCCCAGCGAAGGCATCGCACCGTGGAAGACGTAGAAGATCAGGAACAACCCGAGTGCTATACCAACAACAGCCACTATGGCCCACAGAATATTAAACTCACCCCTCCTGCTCAATGCCTTGGCACTTGCACTGCCTGCCTTAGCCTTCACCTCCCTAACAACCAGGAGTTTGTTTGTCATCAGTAGGGAGGAGTTGTGGTTTTTAAGGGACCTAATCGATGAGAGCCCTCGGTTACGGGCTCGTTGTCATTGCGTGCTGGATTAGGTAGTTGAAGACGCTAGCCGTCTCCCTAAGCATCGCCTCAAGCACCTCTAGGGCGTATGTCCCCGCGTTTTGTGTTAGGGTTGCGTTCCCGCCGGCAAGCCCAATGGCCAGTAGCGTTATGTATATGGCTAGGAATATGCCCAGCGCCCCATAGATCGGCTTTTTAGCGTGGAATATCGCCTCGGTAAGCGCCGATGTTCGCCCAAAACTCGTTGGGTGCCAGAGGTACTCGACAAAGTGCAGTAAGGCCATCACTATGGCTATTATGAATGATAAACCGCCGATGAACAAGACCGCATCGAAGGCAGGGACACCAACCTCATTAACGAACTGATTAACCGCACTGCTTATAGTCACATTCCCAACCTGGAGCAGTATGTGGATTGCAGTCATCGATTTAGTGAAACACTTATTTAAAAGGGCTAGATCGGTAGGACGTCCACGATGGTTTCATCGAGCACTCGATAAAGCCCGTAGCTCGCGGCTAGGGCGAAGGCCAGCACAACATCGACAGTAACGTCGTAGGTCTGCATCCTTAGGCCGGCTGGGTAGCCCTGATTCCAGAATGTGTTGAGGAAGTTCGTAACATCGCTCAGTGATGGTTTTACTAGGAACGCCTTCGACAAGTAATCCACCACAGGCCCTAGGTAGGTGATTGTGTATGCCGTCAATAGTGGTGCAACGAATAGTGTGATCAAGGCTAGGGCTATTATGAACGTGCCTATCGACCTAGTCTGCCTAATCAACAGCAAGCCGGTGGCTATGCCCATGAAAGCCCAGGCGTACTCAGCAATGAGGCTTAACGCATAGATGAAGCCTAGGTTAATTATTGTGTATGTTATCATGGTTTGGAGGTACCAGGTTGATTGCTGTAGGTACCAACCGAATGGGCTAGTCACTGGGATAATGCTTAGTCCGATGGTGGTTCCCCAGAAGTGCCCGTAGGCTGCAGTCACGTTGTTGAAGTACTGATAAGCAATAGAGTTACTCCAACCCAGCAATTGCTGCGGGTTACCTGCATCGGGCATTACGCCAGCCAGTGTTTGATTGTTCACGGTTATTGACGAGGCGATTGTGTAGACGGTTTGTGGGAAGAAGTTGGAATTGATTAGTGCCGTGAATACGCCGAACATCACGGCACCAACAAGGACGTCGAGGATCAAATCCAAACCCTCACGCCTAACCTCAGGCGTGGGGCCATGAGAGTACTTCACAGCACCATAGACAAGGACGGGTACAGCAAATACCCCAAAGCCGAGGTATGGGAGTAGGGACTGGAGTATTTGAGTAACCATCGGTTTCAACGCCGATGGTTTAAAAGGCTCCACACCTCGTGACGACGGCCTTACCCAGCAACTCCCTGACCGTGTTGGCCAGGTTCTTGTCTGATACTGCGTTGTACACCATGTCGAGTAGGGCGTCCCTGAACCCCTCAATGCCTAGGCAAACCTCCGAGACCACCTCCTCAGCTGTGGCCCTCACCTCCTCAGCCGCCTCATCACCCCTCAACTTCTTGTTACTAAACTCCTTGGCGTGTCTCACTGCCTCCGCAACGTGGTCAACGACTCCCTTAACAGCGCCCCAAAGCCCGCTGCAAGTGATGCCTAAGTCCCTGCACCTGGTCTCCACGTGCACAATATCCATGAGCACCCCGGGCCTCTCCAGCATTAGGCCCGCCAGGGTTGAGGCGATTAACTGCAACGTGCCTGGGTCCTTCCTCGGCATGTTCGCCCTCAACACCTCGAAGATTATCCTCGAGAGCTCGCTCCTGGCACCCCTAACAGCCTTAGCATACCTATCCGCATCACGCAAACCCTCAAGCTCCCTAACCAAGGACTCACGGGCCTCCTCAATATCCACCGGCTCAGGCTCAACAGACCCAGCTCCAAGGCCACTAGTCTCAAGACCGAAGAAGACCCTCAAATCATTATCGCTTAACCTCCCTAAAGCCCAGTCAATAATGAGTCTCCTAGCCTCAGCCCTCTCACCATCACCCATCCCCTTAACCCTACCCTTCATCTCGTTGAGCTCATCTCTCGTGAACTCACACAATAACGTGGCTATATCACAATCACTCACGTCACTCAATTTACCGCCTAGAATACCTAAGGCGCTGAGTATGTCATAAATCAACCCTGACTTCGTCTTATCGTTACATAGCGGAGCATCATCTCTACCACACCTCGACTCTTGCGCGGTCTCCTGAGCGCCCAGTTGCCTCTCAATATCGTTACCTGCTTTCTCACCTTCGTTATCGTGCTCAACGGCCGCCTCAGCCTTAGTCATTCGCTGCGTAGCCTCATTCATTACCCTCTCCTGTAATGGGCCCTGCCCACCATCGCCTTTGTTGATTTCATTGCTTAAGGTGTTGAGTCTCGCCTGTAGCTGTGGCCGCCAAAATAGGTAAATGTGTTTGACCAAGTTGTAGGCGTTGTATATATGCATCCCCAAAATCTCTGCAAGTGCCTTCGCCGTATTTGTCGGGAGTTTGTTCGGGTTCTTCAGCCAACCATCTATCTCGCTCCTGAGCTCCTCGTTACTGGCAACCATGACCATGTAGTCAATGACTGTCTCGACGAATGCGTCAGTATTGCCTCCCTCCATTGCGCAGAACTCTGCGGCAAGCAGCCTGAGCCTCGCCAAGTCCTCCCTACTCCCCAAGTCGTACTTGCGGTCATCGAGGAACCTAACCTCGATCAAGACCTTGTTACTCAACTCAGGGTTACGCTTAACGAAATCGTGCAACGACCTACACACGCACTCCGGGCCGATGCATATCAATGAACCATCGATGCTCATCACGGCGACGATGGATATGAACGTCCTCACCCTATCGAGACCCCCAAACCTCTCAAGGAACCTATTAATCGTGCCATGGATCAATATGTTTATGAGCTCACCCCTACTACCCCTCTCCTTAACGTCAGTAAATGGCCTGCACTGGCACGGGTTGTCGGGAATGAAATTAACCCTCCCGAACTCGCCAACCTCGATGAAGACAGGCTCAAAGCCACCCTCCCTCGGCTGGCTCACCCTCATTAACTGCCTATTAAGCACGGAATACACGGACATCAAATTGAACAAAGCAGGTTTATAAGGCTACTTATTTTACCTATGTAAAGGTTTTTCGTGGACAGCGTTTTAGGGCTTCGAAGACCTTCGGCCACGGCTCGATTTATAAATTGATTTATAAATCGGAAATTGCGAACGTAATTTCTCGATTTATAAATCGTATATACGTTCAACAAGTACCGTACTTGTTGAAGGTGGATCGTAACCGATGAATAATATATAGAGCTTTACCGCTGAATTACTGAATATTTGTTTCACCCTTCCCTGCATCTTCCTCAATTTTATTTATGATTTTGTCGAGGTCTAACTCCTCGATTAAACCCTTGAATCCACTCCTGATAAGTATGAGTCTTACCGCCGTCAATGGCCCATTGTAGCTCTTGACCTTGGCTATGGCTGTTGCCACAATCGCTATCGAAACCACGTACCTGTGGGCCTCCTTCCCAGTCTCCTTCAAGTGCCTGTATATCATCTCAAAGTACTTGGCACCGAGCTCCACCAGGTCCTTGCTTGGCTCGGCAATCCTCAATAACCTCAGGGCTCTCCTTATCAGTGGCTTATAGACGCCGGTAGACGCGAACGCACTCCTTAGGGCGCTGGCTA
>Ga0209224_1000420_pt1 | contig 10322 bp, 7 predicted proteins | sample MonGeyMetagenome_FD_184731 | JGI IMG/M metagenome (GOLD analysis project Ga0209224, IMG submission 184731) | Hypoxic/sulfidic aquatic microbial communities from Monarch Geyser, Yellowstone National Park, USA - MG (SPAdes) v2 (version 3) | ecosystem: Environmental > Aquatic > Thermal springs > Hot...
AATTTTAAATATGCAACAAAATAATATTGCTTTTTTAAATTATCAAAATAATAATCAAAATTCTCAATATTTACAAAATAATAAACAAAAAAATAAAGCGAAAAATCTCGGCACTTTTTATATGTATGTAAATCATCTAAAAAATTTGTCAAGTACTGGGACAATATATCACAATTATATACCTTCATATGCAAAAGATATTAAGGTAAAGAGTTATGACGATCTTAATGTTTATGCGTTCTTATTTGTTTATTTCGGTATACTAGGTGGTTACTTAGAATATTACCCACAATTTTTTTCAATATTAAAGTTAGTATTATATGTTTCTTTAATTATAATAGGAGTTGTTTTAATTATAATGGGTTTTAAGAAATATATGATACATAATATTTTAAATAATACTCCAGTTTCTAAAATTCATATTGCAACTTATGGTTTAGATAAAGTTAAAGGAAGATTTATACCCTATGGATCTCAACATTTAAAAACTCCAATAAGTGGACAGGATTGTATATATTATTCTATTTCTACTTGGTATTCATATCTAACTAGTGATGGAAATAGTATATATTGGGCATCTGATTTTGTGGATGGCTTTGATGCTGGAATACCTGCATTATTTACAGATGGAACTGGTTTTTTAGCAGTAGATCTAGAAAAAGCACCAATTGTTGAAGTAAGAACAAATATAATTGAAATAATACCAAATAATTCACAAAATCATAAAATAAAATTATCTCATATTGCCAATGCTAAAATAATTAGTGATGAAATTTTACAATATATAAAATATGCTGCAAATAATAATACTCAAGCAAATCTATCCTATATAAAAAATTATGAATTTATAATAGGGAAGGATATAATAAGAAATTTAAAAAAATATGTATTGAGTGCGGAATTAAGAAAGTCTATATTTCATAATAAAGCAGGAATAAAAATAGATTCATGGAATTATGATAGTCATAATCATCTGTATTTAGTAGAACAATATATTCCAATTAATGAAGATTATACAATTATTGGAGGATTTGCTGATACTGGAGAAACGATAAATATGAAACCAGTAAAAGTTACGGTTCCAGATATGTCTACAGGAATCTTAGAAGTTCATTTATTAAATTTTTATCGAAATGAGTTCATTAGAAGGGCTATTGCCAATATAACTCTTGGAACTATTTTTTTAATTGTCGGAATTGCATTAATAATATAGATTTTTTTTATTATAAAATTGTTATATAATAACTCAATCAATCTTCTATATATGATGACATATTTATTAGGGAAACTTTGTATCTATGGATAACCATGAAAGAGCTATATATATGTCGGATAACAGAAATTATCCGTCATGGTTTCTGAATATTTTGTAGGTGGGATAGGCTTTTGATATAAATTTTGATATGGTTAACCTGGGTTAATATATAGCAGACTATGAGTCTTTGAATATATAAATCTGTCTCACATAACAATAATATGACTGATATTCCACCACACATGAACTATTTACAAGAGATGAAAACTCAAGCTTTAGTTAAATTTAAAGAAAATATAAATAATGTAGTAGCTCTTGTTGAGTTAGCTAACCTATCTGAAGATAGTGATAGCTTTAGAGATGATATAATTAGGTATTTAAAGGGTGCTATCTTATATTTTTTAGTATATCTGGCCTTATCAGTAAATAATTACAATAAAGAAGAAATATATGCATGTAAAGAAGCTTTAATAAAGTTATTTGGTTATGTAAATGTATATGCATCAGATTTAACATATTCAGAAATCTTAGATATTTGTTATAAGCTGGTAAAAACGATTAACTTAATTAATGAATCTGATAAATCTAGATCTTAGCAAAAAATAAATAATAAGGTATTAGCCAGTTTATTTTTTACTAAGCACTCACCTTCTTTATATGTTTTTCGTCTATATCTCCATTTAGCTTTTCTAACCCTTTTCCTAATTTTCCTTTTCTTTTATTTATTTGTTTAAGCTCTTTTAACTTGGCTTCAGGCTTTTCATTTTCGTCTTCTATCTTTTATATCTATTCTTTATTTAATCTTACTGCTTTAGCTATCACTATTTGACTCTTTAGAATTTCTATTTGTTCTTTAATCTTGTTTATTTCTGCTTTAGATATTTGATCTTGTTTTGTTGATTTTTCTAATATCTTTTATAATCATTAGTAGAATATTAAAAGTCCAAATAAAGAAGTTGAAATAACATCTAATGAAATCAAGGAAAATTCAAATGCTGAACTATTTTAAAATATATTTCAGAATATAATCTAAATATAATAAAAGCATCTAATTTTTTATAGATGTTTATCTTTATGATTATAAATGATAAATATTATTTAATAATATTGCCAAAAATTTCTAACGAATCTTTTATCGATAATAATTTGTGAAAAAGGTCATATATATATGATAATTCGTTTATTACTTGTGTTGTTGTTGAAATTTGTGAGTTAACTATTGCAGTTATATTACTTTGTGCTTGTGATATTATTTTCTGCATTAATGGGCTGTTACCATATGTTTGATTTATTTTTTGTAATTCAGATAATCCAATGCTAATTTCTTGTATTGTTGGTGGTATTGATGCAAATGCCATGGCTTTTATTAAGTATAGGCTGAATATCATTAACATAGCAACAAATATTACAGATATTAAAATACTAAATAATTCATATACATGATTTTCCATACTGTAATGATTATTATAACTATTATAAAAACCTTAAAGTATTATATATTATATATAATATATGTAATCATTATTTTATTATCCTTAAATAGGCAATTTCTTATTTTGTATCAATATTTTTATAACAGTCTGGTTTAAAGATCGATTTTTGTATTCCATAGTATATTATTGTAATTGAAATGTCTATCTCTATAAAGAATTTTATCAAAAATAATTTGGCGAGATTAATAAAGTCTATTTATATTAGTTGAATAAAAATTGTTTAAGAAAAATATTTATGTTTTTACAATTAATAAAATCTATTTTCCAGAAAGTATATTCATTAATTCTTTAAATCCTTCCAATTCTTCTTTAGTAATTCCATATAATTCAGCAACTGCTAAATCTATTTCATCTTCAACTTTTTTAAGTTCTTCTTTTGCATTAATATTTTTACAATCATCAGGTTTATTATTGGAATATATACATTTTGCTAATTCATGGGCTTTCTTAGATAGTTCGGCAATTTTCTTATGTAAATTATTATTGGGATCAAATTTAGGTATGTTAAATATATCTATAATATGTGTGTACTGTCCTAATTCATAGGTATAAGATGCTATAATTGAGCGTATTATGACAGAGTTTAAAATACCTGCAATATAATATGCTTCATTTGCAGTTTTTATAGGTATTAATATCACAGAATGATCAGGTATTACAGGCTTTTCATTAATAGGTTCAGCGACTGCACAGGCAAAACTTAAAGCTTTACCAGTAATAGCACCAGATATTGCTCCCCATAGAACTTTATAGGGTGCAAAAGTATAAGTACCTATATCATATATAGAATAAAATGGATTTCCTTTACCCCATAGTTTATGTATAGACCTATTTTCTAATTCATTTTTATAATTAAGTAAATAATTATATGTAAGAGGCCATCTAATTTTTATATCTTTCTCTAAAATAGGTTTTGTTGTTTTTGAGTCATGTGGTACAATAATATATCTATTTTTGAAATCAACATACCATTTCTTTACATCTTCACCCCTAATCAGCGGGTAAACAAGATCAGGCTCAACTTTAGTCTCAACCTGTTCGACTTTTTTCTTCTGTCCACTTTCGGGTGGGTTCTTTATGGTTAATATTCCGTTAGGAGCTCTCTCGAGCACCTTAATGAAATAAACTTGGTTAAGACCCACGTAAACCCCCGCATGAGCTTCATAATATTGGTTTCCACTTATTACTTTTCTTATTGCATTTACAATATTGGGTTTAACCTGCATCCATGGTGATGAAGGATCATTGGGTATTAATGGTACCATTACTATTTTATAACGTTTTGTCATTTTGAGAACATCTTTTAAGGATTTATCTGGGTCTATTTTCTTTCCATTCCATACAATATGTTTAATACCATTCATATTTTCTTTTTTTATTTCTTTAATAATTGTACATTCATTATTATTCATATTGTCTAATTCACATACTTTTTCAACAATAATAATTCCTGTTCTATTTGTTGCGCCTTCAAATGGCGCTAATGTTACTAAATCGTGAACAACCTTTATTTTTGTTTTTGTAGCTAAGAAATTTCTAAAGCCAGCACCAGCTTGTGTTTTAAATACAGTAAATGTTATTACAAATCCTAATTTTCCACCCACTTTTAAATATAGATCAAAGCATCTTGCTAAGAATAACATAGATAGGTCTTTTTTAACTTTTCCTAGTCCAGTTTTTCCTTTGATAATTAACAATCCATATTTTTCCCAAAGTCCCTTACTAGATTCTCTATATTGTTCAGGCAAGTTTTCCCAGTTTATCCATGGAGGATTACCAATTACATAATCAAATTTACCTTTCAATATAGGAGCAAATGCATTTCTAATTATAGCTATCCATACATCATCTTTACCTTGTAGTCTAAGATCAAGTAATTTTTTATAAAGATCAATTAAACTCTTTTTCTCTGAAGAATTTAAATTATATGGCGAAATTCTAAATTCAAATTCTTTAGGTGTACATCCATTTTCTAAACATATTTTTATTTCATCTAATATTTTTCTTAAAAGATCTGTATTTTGTGCAATATTAACAGGTATTTTAAATTCGTCAACTGTAGTTCTTAGTATATAATATTTTTCAGTAATTTCTGCTTTTGTTTCAATCATTATAGAATCTGCTAAGTAAATTGGAATTTCAATACTTCCTAAGCTACTTTGTTGTATAAGATCCACAATGGCTAATAAATAATTTGTTCTTGCGGTTAAGACTGCTAATGGATTTAAATCATAACCAACAACATTTTCAAGTATATATTTAGCTAATGTATCTGTTAAGTAATGTTTTTCTGCATATCTTCTCAATCTGCTAATATAAAGTATAAGAAAAGTACCTGATCCACATGCAGGATCTAAAACTCTAATTTCTAAGGGTTTTAAAAGATCATCTTTTCCCATCTTTTCTAAATTTTTATAACGTAATCCAACTTTATTAAGTATTAATTTTGCTAACCAATCAGGTGTATAATATTCACCTAAATTATGCCTAATATCTCTTGGAACAAGATTTTGATATAAATCCTTTAATAAATCTCTAGCAAATTCAGGTTCTAATTGTGGAGTTGCTATTTCGTAATCTGAAAGCCTTCTTGCAATTTCAGCGATAGCATCTCCTAATTCTTGATCAACTTCTTCAACATACCAGGAAAAATAATCTCCTTCTAAAAAGTTTTCAATACCCAATAATTTTTTAAATATACCACCGCTTTCTAATTCTTTTAATATATTTTTTAAACCTTCAGCACCTTTAGATGTATAAGCATTATCAAGTTCTCCGATATATGATTTATAAAATCTACCACTTCCATATAGATAAGCTATTTCAGCAGCAAGTAATTTCATTATCAATGCATAATATGTATGTATTGCAAAAATTAGAATATCATAATTAATATTAGATTTTTCAAAGCCATAATTTTCTGCCAGTTCTTTTAATTCTTTAAATTTATCTGGATTATAACCTGTGGCCTGTTTAAATAATCTCATCCAATCTTCAAATAATATTTTTGTTTTTTCATTTTTTGTATTTAACAATTTTGTATAAAGTAATTTTATTGTCCTTTTAGATATTTGAGAATTCATACCAAAATCTTTAGCAATTTCTTCAGCACTTAAAATTTTTCTTCTTAAACCTCTTAAAGCTTCTATTAATTTTATAATAGATTCTCTTCTAATTTCATAAGGTCCCCTTAATATCCATTTATCTTCTCTTTTATTATATCTAACAAAAGCAATTTTATCACTAATAATTATACCTAAAAATTTATCATAATTACTTTTATCTCCAGCTTCACTAATTATGTATCTAATAATTTGTTCTTTTGCTTTTTGAATATCAGAATCTGTTGATAATTTACCAGGAGCTTTATATTCAATAATAACATGTCCATATAAAGCATCAACTCTCTTACCAGAAGCTAGAGTATATTCATATTTACCTTCAAAAGGTATATTTAATGGTTTTAATATTTTTTCTTCAATACAGTGTGATACTCTAATTCTCAAATCCTCTTCTGTACGTGCTTGAAGAACTCCATTTCTAACACATACTACTATATCATCAATATCAAAGTGATTTAGAGAATTATTATCAGAAGACATAATATTATAATTTATAAATGATTTAAGAATTTTACTTTTGGTTTTTAATATGATATAATTAAGGAGATTATATTATTTTATTTAATTGAATTTTCTTAAATAATATGTAATAAAGTGATAATAGAAGGCAACTCATTAATCAGATAATATTGAAAATTTTTGAGCATATGCTATATTAATAAAATTTTATTTAAATTCATAATAATGGTAAAATGTCCTTTTTGTGGTTCAGAAGATTTAACATTAATTAGTTCATGGAAATATAGTGCTTTTGATGTATATAGATATAAATGTAATAAATGTGGAAATAAGTTTAATTATTATAAAGGAAAAAATACAGAATTTTATATACCAAAACCAAAAAATCAAGAAATGAATAAAGAAGAAAATAAAGAAGTTGATTATAATCATGAAGAAGTAAAATCTTGGTTACAAGAGATTGGTGAAGTATTAGGATATTATACTTATCCAGAATATGGAGATGAGCAATATAGGTTTGATATTGTCTATAAATTGTTTAATAGTGAAAAACAACCACCGGTGGCAGTTTTTGAAGTTGTAGATAGTAATACTGTTGATACCTCTCTTTCAAGATTATTTTATGCATATAGAACCTATAGACCTAAGGGATTATATTTGATAGTTTTAGATAATAAGTATCAAGAAAGGGCAAAGAAATTATTAGAAAATACATATCCAGAAATAAAGGATAAAGTAGAAATATTAGATGCAAATAAAATAAGAGAATTAAGAGATATATTAAATAAATATGGAGATGAAATAAAGAGGTTAATAAATTTGGGAAAGTAAATATTAAAATCATACACTTTTTAGTCATTTGAGTATTTTATCTTCAGCTATAATTTTGCATTTTTAATATAAAGGGTAAGTTGAATGATAATAAACTTTATATATGTATAATTACAATTAGTATAATTACGATTATACAAATAATGAAAATCAAAAGATATATATTTAATAGAATGTAAGTATTCGGATAATGTAAATCCAAAAGAAATATTAGAAGATTTAAAGGAAAAATCTGAATATATAAATTTAGATATAAAAAATAAATACTATATAATATTTGCAAAAAGTTTTAAAGAAAGAATTAAAGAAGATAATTTATATTTATTTGATTTAAAAGATTTAGAAAATATAATTTATTAAATATAAGAATTATATAATTTGTTATTATCAATTATTACTAAATAAATCAGCATATACGTATACTAAATATAGTTTTTGAACTCTTTATTTCATAAATTTTTATTTAAATGTTTTGAAAATTATCAATGTAAGAAATTTTTAATTTGTTAGAATAATAATATTTTGAAATAAAAAATAATATAAAAAAATCAAAAATCATTAAGAATCTTGATGCATTTAATCAGAAGTAATTATATCTATCAATGATTTGCCACTATCATATAAAATATCATTTTTCTTATATGATTTAATTTTTATTTTTGGATTTATAGATGGTGTGTTGAAATACATACTGATATGAATGTATATTGGAAGTATTTCTTCTTTATTTTCTGTTACTTCATGTTTTTTTAGATATAGTTTATTAAGCAATTCTTCTATTATATTTTTTAAGTGAGAAATAGATACCTTAAATCTATCACTATTTATTCGATTAATGCATTCAATATTCTCTGGTAATGATCCATGTCCTTCTGAATAACATGTAATATAACTTAATGGATGCATGCTATCGCTTTTACCAAAGAATCCCATATGAATATAATAATATCTAAACAATTGAGATTGATTAGGATCTTTATATGCTTCAATATACATATATGCTCTATTTAAACTATTTGGATCTTTTATACCTCCTATTTTCCATATTTCTTTACTTATTTCATCTAATATCTTTTCCAACTTTTCTAAAGTATCCTGGGTTTTTGATATATCTAAACTAAAAGGCTCTGTTTGATTGCTCATACATTATGATATGTAAAAACTTTTTAAATATGTGTAATTTTTTAAGATCAAAATATTTATGCTAAAAGATTTAAAAATAATGGCCGAATACTTTAGGATTATTTTTTGAAATAAAAAATAATATAAAAAATCAAAAATAATTATGACGTTAATGTATTTTTATACTCAATGCGAGCGCTAATATATAAGTTATCCTCGCGATATTCAATAAATACTCCCTTATTGTAAGGTTCAACTTTTGATGATGGTGACTTAGATATTGTGCGATAGGGATGAGAATATATATTTGCTTTAATAGTTATTGAGAATTCAGATTCTTCTAAATATATATTACTAAGTAGTTCTTTAAGAATATTTGGTATATCTTTAAGGGATAGGACTGATACTTCGAAACGATCTAATAGACTATGGCATTCAATTTCTTTGGATGGTGATCCATATCCTCTTGAAAAACAATAAATTAATTGATATTTATTACTGCTATTACAAAATACATCTATATTAATGTTATGCTCAGACAATTTAAAATCATCATTATGATATGTACCTTCGAAAGAAAGATTTATCCCTGCCCATTTTGGTTCACATATATTTTTTATATTGGTTGTTTTCTCATTTTTTTCATTTATTTTAAGTAATATATCTTCTAGCGTTTCTCCTAGTCCTCTCATAATATCCTTAATTTCTGATTTTTCTTTGAAGTTAAGAGATTCTGTTTGATTGGTCATATTTCATAATATGTAAAAAGTTCTATAAATTTATTATAAACTCTTGCTACATAAAAAGATAAAAACTAAACAACTGAATAATTAAAGATCAATCAATATTTAAGTTCTCTGGATAATATGTTAAATAATTTAAATATTAGAGTGTGATTAAAGTTCTTGAAAATTTTTCGAAATCTAAAAATAATTTAAAAATCTTTATTTTTTATTATATTCTTTTATGAAAGCTTCAGTAATAGTTATTGATTATAAAAGAAAGAAATATATTTTAGATGCATTAAAAAGTATTAAAAATCAAAAAGGAATAGATTTAAATGATATTGAAGTAATTGTTGTAAAATATTATCAAGATGAAAAAATAGATAATTATATTAAAGAAAATTTTCCTAATTATAAGATAATAAATTTAGATCCAAATGATCCAGATCATTATGTTGGAAGAAATTATTCTGAAGGAATAAAAGTTTCTTCGAGTAATTTAATATTCTTATTAGATGATGATGATATGTTTACTGAAAATAAAATTAGTAGAATATTTGAAGTTGTAAAAAATATTAAATATGATGAATATATGATTACACATAAATTAATTCCAGTAGATGTAAATGGAAATATAATTAAAGAAAATAAAAGTATTATAAAAAGGATTAAAGAAAAAATATTTGATTTAGTAAGTGTTGGTGGAACAATAGGAATAGTATTTTATACAAAGAATAAGGATGAATTGGTAGAATATTTAAGGAATATATATTTCGTTGTTGATAATAGTTTAATATGTTATTTTAAATCTAAAGGTAAAATAATAAAAATAAAGGATGGATTAACATATTATAGAAGACATAATCAAAGTGCAAGTATTAGTTTTAGTAAAGATAGCCTTGAAAAACATTTGAAAGATTTTATATATATTTATGAAAGATTAAAATGTAAAAGGGCTTTAGATTATATAATAGGATTAAAAATGGAATTAAATACTGTTTATAATATAAATTATAAAATATCCCTAAAAGAATATATTCAATATTTAACAATATTAGATAGTAATATTATAAAAAGAATTACTCATACATTATTATATTTATTTTTTAGGAATAAATTAAGAAAATATTATCTAAATAAATATAATTATATAGATTTGGAAAATAAATAATCATATAAAACAAAATTTTTATAATATCTTTATAATGAAGAAAAACTCATCGGCTGATAAATGATGAGGGTCTTGAGCTCAGATTTTTTAATATTTTATAAAACAATTATTAATGGAAGAAGAATTGTATGCAACAAAATATGA
>Ga0209224_1000421_pt1 | contig 10319 bp, 7 predicted proteins | sample MonGeyMetagenome_FD_184731 | JGI IMG/M metagenome (GOLD analysis project Ga0209224, IMG submission 184731) | Hypoxic/sulfidic aquatic microbial communities from Monarch Geyser, Yellowstone National Park, USA - MG (SPAdes) v2 (version 3) | ecosystem: Environmental > Aquatic > Thermal springs > Hot...
TGAGGAGGCTTGGTTTCGGTAACGATAATCAACAACAGGTTAATCAAGCCCAATCAGTGGGTGGTCAAGCTGATGTGCCTGGTGCCTCTCAATCGCCCGCGGTGCTCGGTACTGGGGCTATGAGGCTCGATAGGCTTGTTCCGGCTGGTAGCCCTAGGTTCATGGCTATGCTGGCTGAGCTCGACTCGCTTAGTGAGATAGAGAGGGCTATTGTGGCGAGTAGGTTGGTTAAGAGGGACGACCCAATACTTGAGTTGAAGCCCGAGGACTGGGTTGCGTTAGTCAGAGAAAGAATTGGTGACGTGTTTGCCGATGCCTTCGAGAGGTGGCTTAAGGCGAGGTGCAAGCAATGAGGAGCGATAAGAAACTAAGCAAGCTCGACAAAATCGACAACAACCTCCCCAAGGTTGTTGCGAAACTTAAGCAGCGAAGGTTCAACGTTGAGGTTGAGCCCCTAGTCGATAGGAAGTCCATTAGGCAGTGGAGCCAGAGGTGCGTTGGGCAGCTTAGGCAGTTCTGCGAGAAGGTGCTGACCGACCTCTACACGCACTACACGCCGAGGTCAGTTAATGAACTACTCAATGAGGTTGTGCAGAGGGGCCTTAGGCTCGAAATCGCGCTGGCACTGGCCAGCCAATACGATCCAACGCTTGGTAATGACGCACTGCTTAGGAGGTATATTGAGGAGGGTTTTGTTGATTGGGATTACCTGGTCTCGGTAATAAATGGTTTCGGCCATAGGTTCGGTGTCGATGAGCTTAGGAATTTGCTTACCCAGCCAATTGTTGAGGTTCCGAGGAGGAGGTTTAGCCTGCCTAGGAGTTTGGGTTTCTCGGGCATTGTTAAGGGCTTTAAAAAGTGATTAGCGTTAGTGCGTGGGTCTCAGCGTAAAAATCAGGTGGTTCCTACTCATCTCAATCATAATAATGGGGATTGCCTACAAGCCACTATCCCTACTCCTAATACCACTACTCATCTATAGGGAAACAAGGGATTGGTTGATTGACGGACTCTACTCACTAATCTTCCCAGGACTTGCACCTCGATTGGAGGTGTTTGATGACTACGTCTTCGATTACAGGAACAACATCGCCCACGTGTTTTACTCCGCTGAGCCTTTGTTCGATATCTCCCAATTGAGCGGTCAGCAGTACGTGAACCTAGTCAACGAGTTCACTCGCAGATTGAGCCTAATGCCAAGTGAGGCATTCGCATTCATTAGGCTTGGTGATAATAAATACGCCAGGCTGAGCAGGAAGGTTGAACCCACGGAAGCCGGACTGAGCGAGTTCACCAACTGGGTGAAAGGTAAGGAGGTTTTGCTCAGGCAGTACTTCATACTGAGCCCCGTCACGGGCTCGGAACTTAGGAAGTTAGTAGGGTTCCCGAGGAGCCCATCACTGGCTAGGCTAATCGCTGCCTTAGCGATTCTTGATTTCGCCGGCTTCCTATTCATGGGAATCTACGGCTTAATAGCATTAGTTGCCCTAAACGCACTAGCCATTAGGGCTAGGCACAATTACTCGGTGATCAAGGGCGGAGAGCTGAGCAAGCTAAGCCATAAGTTGACGGCGAGTGGCTTACTCTTCACTAAGCCATCCGAGGAGGATTTGAGGAGCATCGCCGAGGCATTTGTTTCAAGCAACAACAACTTCATGCTCTCGATAAGCGGTAACCCGCAGTTCAGGGGCGAGGTCTCCAGGACCGTTGTCTCAAGCCACACCAAGCTCATAGTGCACGAAAACCCGAGGGCAATACCCAAGGCGAGCCAGTGGGCTGTGGTCCTCGAGAGAATAAACGAGAGAGGAGAGGAGCCTGTCAAGGCCATGGTCGCGCTGGATAAGCCATCAAACATTCTGCTCTTGTTCACCACCAGATCAACAACACAGATGCACATTTGGGCTTTCCCAAGCATTGACGAGCTCGGTTATGACTTAGCCGTGGTGCCGATATTCCACGGTGGTAGGGTCCTCTCGGAGAGCCTTAGGGCTAGGGTTTACTTGGGTAGGGATAGGGAGAACAAGGAACTATGGATTGACTTTGATTCGCTGCCCTCAGGCTTCGGCGCAATCATTGCCTCAACTGGTATGGGTAAGACTAAGACTATGAAGAGGATATTGCTTGAGCTGGTGGGGAGTGGTATTAGTGTGACTGTTTTTGATCCGCACGGTGAGTACAAGATACCAGGCATCGAGCCCGTGGATATCACGCAGAGGTTCTTCAACTTTTTTGAGTTGAATGGCGTGACTGAGGCGGAGCGGATTCATCGATTATTGCTCGGTTTCGAGATGTTGGGTATACCGCAAGAGGCCATTTTGCCGGACCTGAGGGCGGTCTACAAGACCGGCATCTACAAGGACTTCCATGGAGCTATGGAGTTCATCAGGGCGAGGTTTGATGATGACTCCCCCGTTGGTTTGGTCTTCGATAGGTTGATGCAGCTCCTAGAGAATGCGGAGATTGTGCCGATTTCGGAGTTAATGAACAACAAGGCATTGCAGTTTTCAGCCGTCAGGAGCCCAGACCTGAGGGCATTCCTCATGGGCATTACGGTTGACCACATGTATTCATTCGCAATGTCCCAACCAATCATTGAGCGTTTACAACACTTGATAGTTGTTGATGAAGCCTACGACGTCCTCAAAACCCAATTGATAGAGTACATTGTGCGTGAAGCAAGAAAGCGCGGGGTTGCGACCATCTTCATCACGCAGACAATAAGGGACATTAGGGAGGAGATCCTAAAGAACATGCCGTTCATGATTGTTTTGGGAGGCAACGCCGCATACGTCGAGGACGTGGCCAGCGTCCTAAACCTAACCGATGAGGACAAGAGGTGGTTATCAACGGCTTTGCCACCACACATGGCAGGACTAACCGCGAAAGCCATAGTCATAACAGAACCAATAAGGAGACAAGCAATAATAGAGCTGGAGCCTGTGGTTAAGGGGTTGGGCTGAGTTAACAATATATTTTGTTTTGTATTGTTTTATTGCAGATTCTATGGCGGATGTAGATTTAGCGAAGATAAGTGAATTGCCTAATACGGCTAAGGTTTTATCGTGGGCAGCTATTGCCTTAGCGATTATTGGCTGTGCACTATCAATATCTACGGACTTCCTCTCACACGAAATCGCTTCATACACGCCCTTCGCATCTTTACTTTTGTTTGCATTGGCGTTTATTCTCTGGCTCTGGGTTGGCCATAAATTTGTGGATGTGTATCATGAGCTCCTATTCGCATCATTTAAGGTATCCCTACCGGACTCGATGATTGAAGGAACAATCATTTCGTTTGCAAATTATTTCGCATATGCCCCCATTTATTACATCCTGCTCTTCATGGGCATCTTGAACATCGCTTTTTATGGACCAACGAGGGCATCGGAAATTCATAGCGTAATATTGCCGCCACGGTCATCATCAGTGCTATTGCAGCCGTTCGTGAGCACCTTAACTGTGGCGATACCAGTCGCCGTATCGATAATCCTGGGATTGAGCAGGCAGTATAGTGATCCAGTATTAAGCAATCCCTGGTGCGTAATCCAACTGCAGGATGCCCTTAAGGAGAACCTTAAGAGCAATAGGGGGTGGTTACTAGCGTTTTCCATTGCTACATTATTCTTCTTTGCACTCTCGCTCACCCTCATGTCCATGACGTTAACGCCGAAAACCGACGTTTCAACCATACTCTGGGCATCGTTTATCCTAGGTGTAACCCTCGGCCTACTAGCAGGCGCTATACATTCCTTGATATTGGATATAACGATAAGCGACGTTATGTACCTATATTGCTCAATGGAATCACTCAAGAGAGAACTAGCAGGGCAAGGAGAACGGCGCATCAGTACTCAAGGGACAGAGGCGCGATAAGCTTATTTTAAATTAAGATATAGGTTGAGGTGAATTATGGCTAATTGCCTCGTCTACTACGACAAGGGTAGGGCCACCTCGTGGATCGGGGACGCCGCGGGTGAGGTCCTAGCCAACGAGCTTGAGAGGATGGGTTTCAACATTGTCGATGCCGTTGAATTAAGGCGAAGGATGGAGGATGCCGTGAGGAATAACGAGGCAGGGAAATACGTAGTGGTCTTCGCTAGGGACGTGGTGCCTCATGATGTTTTTGATGCCGTTAATAAGGATGCGCCGCAATTACCACAGACAGGGATTGCCAATCTAAGATCGGATATTCCGCCTGATACCCTCTACGCCGATACACCTCTCGTTAAGTTTCTCCATAGGGGTGGTAACATTGTTTGGCTTGGCGATGTGCCGTTCTGGTACGTGACGAACCCGCAGAAGCCGACGGAAACACTTCAGTTATGGATTTGGCCACACGTAAACTTCTTCGCAATATTAGGCGTGGTCCAGGTCTTCAGTAATATCCCGCAGCCAACGTATGAGGACTTAGCGGAGCTGGGTACGTGGCTTTCGAAAAGGCCCGTATTAGTCTCCCCGAAAATAATAATTAACGCTGACAAAGTCAATGAAGGCGCGGTTAATGATTGCAAGAGAAGGAATGGGTTCATACCGTTAGCTAAGACATTTGTTTTGAACGGGGCAGTGGTATCCTGGTTAATCAGGCTCCCTGATGGCTCTACATACAATATGATTGAACCACTGAGCAGAGAGCTCCAAATTTCAATAAGGGCTTCAAGACTAGCCACAGAGCTTGGATTAATGGGTGGCATATTTATACCAATAAAAATTCCAATCCGAGTTGGTGGTGAACATAGGCGTGAAGCTGTGAGAGAAGAGCGAGAAATCACGGTTTCGCAGCAACCCTCAGGGCCTATTTCAGGATTTTTCGAGGCATACCCAGCATGGATTAAGTGCGTTGGTAGGGGCTTATTCGTTAGGCTTTGGGACTACGAAATAAGGCTCGATAAAGATGGGAACGCGACCGTGACCGAGGAGGAGGTGAGGGACATGGCTGGAAAGATAAAGGATTCATTGGAGAAGCTCGGTATTAAATGCCCTAGTGATTAATACATCGCTAGCCGCAATCGGGCTTGAGCCGACGGTGAAGGGCTTGGGTTGATTCCGTTATGGATACTCCGTTATGGATGCACCGCTGAGGAAAAACGATTTTAAATTAATAGCGATGTTGTCGATTAAGCATGCCGGCTAAGGGGCAGCTTAGGAGGGTTGGGGAGGTGGTTGTTGGATTCTTTAACCCTGGCATAGCTGGTTGGTTATTCATTCTTTTCTTCATTATTTTATTTGCGATCATAGGACCTATCGTGTTGAGGATTGGCAAGTTATTCGTTAGGCCAATCTTTTGGCTTTACGAATCCAGGAACTACTCGGTTGGCCTAAGCCTAACAGGTTTAATAATCCCCGTAATTGTGGCTATCGCACTGGCTGGGTTACTGAGTAGGCGTGGGCATAGGGTTGTGCCGGCAATGATGGTTAATGCTTGGTTCTGGTTTTTCGTAATAATCTACGTAGTCATCATCACAGCCTTACCAGTGATGTCGTCAATAGCCGCCGCGGTGCTGTTTAGCCTAAACACGCCGATGATGATTGCGGCACCGCTAATATTCATCACAGCCTTCGGCCTAGCACGCGATGTCGATGAGGGCGGTTACTGGGTTGCTGCTGAGGCGTACATAGTGTTGTTCATACCCCTAGTACTCTCCGACTCAACAACAGCCCTAATGGCTGGCGTTGCGATCGAGGTTGTGCACCTATTCACCGAGGCATCACTCGTGATCGGAGGCTACGGAGCCATGGACGGGCTAATACTAATACCAATAGAGGCGGCAACGGCGGCGTTAATCACTACAGCCGTGATGAGGCGTACATCAGGGAGGCTGAGTATAATCGCTAGATTGTGAAATGGTATAATTGCTATCGAACTTAACCTAAATTTAGTAAGACCTTACACATAAACTGCGTAAATAATACTTAAATAATGGCTTAACTGACGATAATTCATGGTTAAAGAAGCAAAGGTATCAGAGTGCCCCCGCTGCGGGCGACCACTTATTAGCAGAGATTCACACAACTTACGCTTTAAGTTCTGTCCTAACTATCATTACGTAATCATAGAACCAATAAAGTTCAACAGATACTTACCTATTAATGTCGATGAGGTTTGTAAATGGCTCAAGGAGGAGCTAGACATAGCTAAGAATAGTAGGAGAGTTATAGGCTACGTTGAAGAGATAGTAAATCAGTGGGGCGGTGCGGGATTACAGGCTGAAGTGAAAGCTAAAATAATAGCTAAGTATGCAAATATGCTTTTGCCAGGTAGTGTAATATCTATAGGTAACAAGCTCTGCAAGATACAAGATATTAAGTCTCAGGATATTAAAAACGAAAAATACACGGAAGAGTACATAGAGGCAAGACTTAACGTATCTATAAAGGAGCCCCTCTCCGGTAAGGAGCATCGCATAAGTATTGCAGAACCGACAATCCTATACGAGGCAGCCCTTGAAATAATGGGTTGTAAAGAGGCGGCGTCGGAAGACGAGGATAATGCCGAGAACGAAAAGCCTAGGCCCAGCTATACATTATATGGCATAGTAACCCCTGCATATAAATGCGCTGAGAACTGCAATTACATAATTGATAATAAAAGAAGAAGAAAAATAGCTCGATGTGGGACATGCGAAAGTAAGAACCATGGTTCCAACGAAAATGAACAGAAACCCTGCTTTTACATCCACTTACTACAAGAGCCGAAACACGATTATGAGAGCTACACGAAAATAAGAGGCATTAAGTTGGATGATGATCAGAGGAGGGCGATTGATTCGATACTCAATCTATGGCTTAGTCCTCTCTATTTCACGATTTTCAATAATAAAATCTACGTTAACACTCAACAAATCGCTCCTCCCGGATTCCTAGTCATCGAGGGTCCTCCCGGCACTGGTAAGACCACCGTAATTGCCATCGCAGCCTGCGCATTGGCGAGGGCTGATTATAAGGTCTTGATAACGTCCCACACAAACATAGCCGTAGACAATGCCTTAGAGAAAATTGTGAGCCTGTGTCCCGACCTTAAGAATAAGGTAATTAGAGTTGGGCCGCCATTCAATATCAGCGAGAAATTACAGCACTTTATTACGAAAGCCCCCTCAATAATATTGGATGGGAAAATTGTTGGTATGACCATTGCCGAGCTCGCAGTTCTTCATAAAAAGTATAACCTTGAGAATTACGCTAAAAATTTCGAGCGTTGGCCATTGTTTGACTATGTATTCATTGATGAGGCGTCGATGGTGCCCCTGGGCATAGCCATAATACCCATCCATTACGGTCTCAGGAGGGTGATACTTGGCGACACGAGACAACTACCGCCAATAACAAAGTCTCAACAACCTACTAGGGCTGCTGAGTCAGTACTTCAATTGCTTGTTGATGATGGTAGGGTACCTATTGTTAAATTGAGGACCCAGAGGAGGGGCGTTGAGGGGATCTTCGATTACGTAGGTAAAGTGTTTTACCAGGGAGAGCTGAAAACAGAGTCCTCAATCGAGCCCATCTGCTTTAAGGAGGCAAAGTACGGCGATGCAATTGATAAGGCCCTAATCGGCGACGGCGTCAATATTTGTAACCAGGATGGGCAGAAGAGAAAACCAATAATCTGGATCGATGTTGGCGGCACTACCGAGTGGATTAAGTTAGAGGATATATACGGGGCTCCATCTGCAATTAACCGTGATGAGGCGTGCCTGGCAGTGATTATTTACATGAGACTTCGTGAGTATCTTAAGTATCAGTATCAAAATATTGCGGATAGAGTCGCAATAATAAGTACGCATAGGGCTCAGTCAGTATTGATAGAGAAAGCTATTAAAAATCTTGGCCTCGAGAAACCAGTAACGGCCTACCTAGTTGCTGCGGGCGGAGGTAAGAACTCAAAGGAAATAATTGATGCGAAAGGTATCGAGTCATTACTCGACCTGAGGGTTTCGAAAACAGTCGATAGTTACCAGGGGCGTGAGAAGGATATCATTATCTACTCAATGACTGCCGATAGATACCACAGGGCTCTCGCGAACTACGCGAGGTTCAACGTGGCAATTAGTAGGGCTAAGAGGATGCTCATCATACTCTCCTCAATGGGTGAGAACGACCTAAAGAAGTTACCATGGATATACTTGTTGACAAAAACTGCGCATACCCATAGGGTGCAGATTGATAGAAATGCCGTAGGAAATAATGATGTATGTAAGAAAATCGACGAGATAGCTAACGTACTTAAGATATTCGGTTCTTAATTTTGATGGTTCAAAAAGGCTTACGTGCATGTAACCATAAAATAACCACTAAATAACATAGGAGCACCTAACCAAGCCAGTCTTCTCGGCGTTGTAGTAATGCATCAATGCTTTAACTGAATATATAATGTATGTATATTAATTTCTCTAAATATTTTAATTCCTTGGTTAGGATCATTATTTAATGAGTAATGTGGATAACGACGTTGAGGAGTCAGCGGAGGAGAAAGAGGATTACTCACGTGTTGTTCCTGTTTTAATCAAGTTCATTGGAAAGTATAGGAAGGTACTTGTTAATGGTTCTAGGGATGTCGGTAAATCCTTATACGTAAGGCAAGCAGTGCTAACGCTAACTTATCAACATGAAGAACAGAGAAAACGGTATTTACCAGTGTTCCTAGAATGTCCAATCTCTGCCGATATCGTGTTACAGTTAACGAGGTTTTCACGCTTCCGTACTGAAAATACCTCATTACCACCTCATTACGATATAATACCGATAATTGTACTGGATAATGCACACCGATGCAGTGATGAGGATTTGATGAGGATTAATTCACAACTACCGAAAGACGCTAAGCTAGTCCTAATCGCACCATCGGCGGGGATTAGGCCGAGCAAGTCTGAGTACTTCTCCTATAGGATCTTACCGTTTAGATTCGTTGAAGTGGCTGAAACAATAGTAGACAAAGATATCCGATACATCTTAAAAAGGAGTCACTTAGAGGGATGCGGACGCATTGATAACTTAAGCAGTATCAATAAAGTGCATGAGCTTCTCGAGAAGATTCGTGGCTCTTCTGATCATGGCTCATTGATGAAGTTGTTTAGGTGTTACCTGATTTATGGTGGTACCGCGCATGGTGTTAGATACATAAGTGATTGTATAAATAATAAAGAGTTAAAAGGTATTAGTCATGCGTTCTTTAAGAGCGTGGGGAAGATCCTTGATGATGCGAAGGAATACAGCAAGTATTACGAAGGTATTGATTACGCATTATTTCAGGTAGCTATTCAAGCAACTATGATGTACATTGCGGAGAAGGTGATGAAAAAGGGCTTAGAGGTTGACCAGAATAAGCTTTATGAGGAGGTTCGCGAGATGGCGCAGAGGATTTCACCGTGGTGGAATATAGGGAGGAAGGACGTAGATGTTAATAGGGCCGTGCTTAATGCCATTAAATATTTAAAGGAAAGCGGGGTTATTGTGGAAATAAAACCCATTATTAGCATTATTAAACAAAGAAGTAAACCTGCTCAACAGGATAAATCGGCGAACGTGGTTAAGTACGTATTTACAGACCCTAGATATCTGATCGGTGCATACCTATACCACACGCACATGATTGGTAGTAAGGAATATACGGAGGCGTTTGATGAGATCGTGGCAGCCATTAGTGATTTAGTACAGACTCAGAAGCGGCAAGGAACTATTAAACCTGAGTACTACCTCGAAGCCATTACATTATCGAACCTAGCCCTTGGCGCCTACGCAATGAGTGTCTCATGCGGTAAGCCTGATAGGGATAGTCCTCCATTGAGTAAGTACATTAATTACGTCAAGGCTGATGACCGCGAAATTGATGCCCTCATAAAGGTTGGATACTTTAATAAGAGCCACGGCGAAGTAGGTCTAAGCATTCTTTTTGAGGTTTCGAGGAGCTTCGATGAAGATCATGTTAGTAAGTGTAAGGAGGCTTTAAACGATATTAAAGCTTCATACTGCATCTATGCAACGTTAGATGTAAACGATGTAAAAATATTAGGTGATGACAATATCATTGTTGCGCCACTACCTTATGCATTACTTTTATTTTAACACGTTTTTAGCGAGGCGTTTGTGTGTATCGTCGTTTATGCTCCTCATATACCTCATTGATTCTCTTAATCGCATCCTCAATACTTGCCCTGATTTTCGTGAGTTCCTCGTTGTTTGCTCGCCTCACTATTGATTCCCATGCGTAGATTAGCATGTCCATGGATAACCTAGTTAGCAGTGAATCCCAGTGGATTAGGTCGAGTATTACTAGGTCGTCCTCCTCACACTCGGCTGGCATTATCGTAGTCCTCATTGGCGGAAAC
>Ga0209224_1000429_pt1 | contig 10189 bp, 10 predicted proteins | sample MonGeyMetagenome_FD_184731 | JGI IMG/M metagenome (GOLD analysis project Ga0209224, IMG submission 184731) | Hypoxic/sulfidic aquatic microbial communities from Monarch Geyser, Yellowstone National Park, USA - MG (SPAdes) v2 (version 3) | ecosystem: Environmental > Aquatic > Thermal springs >...
GTTGGGGGTAAGGTTAAGGGGTTTAAGCCGGGTGATAGGGTACTGGTTTACGCCATCTGGGCTAACTGGGGGTGCAGGTACTGCAGGATTGACAAATGCATGCAGTGCAGGGATCAAAGCATACCCGGGCAGTCCAACTACTACGGTGGGTACGCCGAATACCTCTACGTACCCGACTACAGGTACTTGGTTAAGATAGATATTGATCCTGTGGAGGCGGCGCCATTAGCCGATGCCGGGTTGACATCATACTCAGCAGTTAAGAAGGCCATGCCATACCTACACCCAGGTTCAACAGTAGTGGTGTATGGGGTTGGTGGCTTAGCGTCATACGCCATACAATACCTAAGGCACATGACCCCCTACGTAACCATAGTAGCCGTGTCCAGGAGCGATGAGAAACTTAAATGGGCTGAGGAACTGGGAGCCCATTACGCAGTACACCCAGGTGAACTGGGGGACATGGTTAAGAAGCTTAGCCCAGAGGGGGCTTCGGTGATCCTAGACTTCGTGGGTAACGGGGATTCAGCCAAGGCGATACCACTACTTGAACCTGGGGGTGCAGTGATCCTGGTTGGGATGGAGGGTAGGGACTACCCAATACCGGTCTTCGACACTGTTGCGTGGCAATTCACCGTGATCGGGAGCAATTACGGCAGTATAAGCGAAATGGAGGAGATGGTCCGCTTCATTAGGGACCATGGCATTAAGTCGTACGTAGAGAGGGTACCGCTTGATGAGGATGCAGTTAATGAGGCGTTGAACAGGTTGAGGGAGGGTAGGGTATTGGGTAGGTTCGTCATAACACCTCAGGGTGGTTGACCATGATTAGGAGGTTTTGGTTAGCTAAGGTTGGGGATCACGGTGAGGTCCCGGGCGCCGAGGTTTACTGGATGAGGGACTTTGATAAGTGGGTTAGGTTAAGCTTCTACTCACTGATAATAGACACCGACGATGGCTACGTCCTAGTGGGCACTGGCCTAGTAAGGGACTTAACGCTGAGGAATAGGTTCCTCAGGGAGTGGGCGGGTAGTGATAGGTGTAGGTTCACGGTTCAGGATAGTGAGAGGATTGAGAACGTGCTTAGGAGACTTAACCTAACCCCAGATGACGTAGCCCACGTAGTCATAACGCCAGTCCAAGACTACACGGTTGGTGGCCTAGACCTATTCAAGAGGGCTAAAATATACTTCTCAAGGAGGGGTTGGTTTGAGGATGTGGTTAACCCAAGGCCATCACCATTCCTCAACAGGGACGTTTACCTACCCAGGTACGTTAGGGATTACCTCTTCGAGGAGGCTTGGGGTAGGATAATCCTGCTTAACGATGAGGATAAGGTGGTTGATGGGGTGGATGTGAAGTGGACTGGTTGCCACCACAGGAGCTCAATGGCCATTATAATGCACACTAGAGAAGGTGTCATCAGTCTCACAGACGCAGCCTTCACCATGAGGAACCTGCAGGAGAACATACCCATAGGCATAGCCGAGGACATTTACGAATGCCTAAACGCATACGAATACCTAAAGAGAGTAAGTAAGGTGGTTATACCAGCCTACGATCCAGATAACGTGGTAAGGTTTAGGGAGTGGTTTATTTAGGGGGCGTAATTTTGTCTGAAACCTATTTTAACTTAAGTAACGTTGACCAAGTGTGATTAAGATTGAGCTGCTTGTAGCCAATGGCGAGGTTACCGTGGTTGCTGAGGGCGAGAAGGTGACGTTTAGGAGTATTGATGATGCCCTGGCCTACGTTAGGAAGATGGCCACTGACGTTGACTGCATCAGGAACTCCTGGTACATTAGGGTTCCGTTGGTTAGGATACTGGATACATTAGCCTACGCCTCCACGGCTAAGTCTAGGAACGTTAAGGAGACCCTGGTTAACTACCTTAGGGAGAGGGGGTTGAGTGAGACGAACGTGAGGGTTATCGAACCCACGCTACAGGCCCTTAACCTAGTCAACAACGGTGAGTTCACCGATGATGCCCTCAGGATTGGGGAGTTGTATAGGATGGGGATGCTTAGTGAATGCGCCAGCCTAATGATGAAGCTTGCCCAGGGTAACTGCGCCCTAAGGGGCCTATTATCCAAGTATAGGCCGGGTGACCCAGACTCACTTAGGCAGCTTGGGCTTAGGAGGAGGGATGAGGTCAACTACACCATGCAACTCCTCGACTTCATGATAAGCGGTGGTTTACTGGGTTGCATTGATTCACTGAGGGAGTTCCTCAACGGTAAGTGCACAACGCCACTATGCCCATGCTGCACCAGCTATGCCACATACTTCATACTGAGTAGGATACCCATGGCCAAGCTCATGGATTACCTAAACCTACCCAACCCAGGCTACACACCAGTCATAAGTGGGCGTGAAGTAGCCCTAGTGCACCCAGGTAGTGGCGATAGGGTGGCCGTGGTGGGTAGGGTGGTTGAGTTTAACCAAGTCAACTACGCCCCAGCCTTAAGGGCCCTGGTTGATTCTATTGAGCAGGAGTTGAGGAGGGGAGGGGTGGATAGGGCCATTTTAATAATACCGTTCACCGTTAACTACAATGGGTGCGGTGTTGGTAAGGTCTACGTTGCAACATACCTAAACGGCGTGTTCACGTATGCCGAGATACATGAGCCACGGGAATTCGTTAACCCAGGGTTTAAGTAAAATTGATGAATTAATAGGGCTAGTAGTTATCCAGGGATGTGGCCATTATGTAGGCGTCCTCGCCGTCATGGTAATAGCCCTTAACCACGTCAACCACCCTGTAGCCTAACTTCTCGTATAGGCTTATGGCTGGTTTATTGGAGACCCTAACCTCAAGGTAAACCTCACTGGCCCTGTAGAAGTGCTTAAGGGCCCTCATGGACCTGACCATTAGGTTGTACCCTATGCCAATCCTCCTATACTGGGGTAGGACACCGATGGACACTATGTGCCCCTTCCTAACTATGCTACCCCTCCTTATGTTTGACCAGCCGAACTCAACCCTACTCATCACGTAGCCCGCGGTCTCACCATTAACCTTAGCCACTATGAATGCCTTGGGGAAGTTCAAGTGGTGCTCCACGAAGAAGTAGGATGGGTAGTTCTCAGGTAGGACAGCCCTATTAATCCTAACCACATCCTCAAGGTCACCCATGTCGAACTCCCTAATAATGAACTTAACACCACCCTTACCGGTAATCTCCTCGGAACCCTCAAGCTTCTCAGTAACAATACCCATATAACATCACCCTGACTCAACCAATATATAAACATTTGTACATTGATAAGCCAACCCAAGTCGTGGACGTTCTCCAAAGCCCTGAGGGGTGGGGGAAGATTTAAATTGACGCTGTTAAGTGAGCTATGGAATGAGGAGGTTCCTACATAGGGGTATGGTGAATTCCCCTGATGTTGTGGATAGGCTCCTTGAGGGGCTTAGCCTAGGCAGGGGGATGGACCTTGGGTGTGGGGATGGCTTCTACTGCGAACCGCTCCTAAGGTACGTCTTAGAGCTGTACTGCGTAGACGCCAATGAGGCTAACGTGGAGTTGGTTAAGTCCAAGTTCGGGGGTAAGGTTAAGGCAATGAGGGCCTTAGCTGAGGAGTTACCCTTCGACGACTCAAGCTTCGACCTGGTTTTCATGGCAAACTCATTCCACGACTTCGATAGGGAGAGGGCTAAGGCTGAGGTTAACAGGGTTCTAAGGCAAGGAGGCTACATAGCCATCTACGACTGGAAGATGAATTACATAGGTCCAGGGCCTCCTCCCTGGATCAGGATGAGCGAGGAGGATTACCTAAGAACCTTTGAGAGATACCAACTGGTTAAGAGACTAGACTTCGGGGAACACCATTATGGATTACTGTTAAGGAAATTATAAACACGCATTAAAAGATGTAGCATTTAACCAGCGTGCATTGATTATGGGAGTAAGGTTTAAAGAGCAGTCATAAACCCTAAACCAGCCGGGGTGGCCGAGCTTGGCCCAAGGCGATCCCCACGGTTTAACCCGTGGGGACCTGAACGGGACTCGAGATCCCGTCCCCGCAAGGGGGCCCGGGTTCAAATCCCGGCCCCGGCGCCATGTTTATGTGGGTGGTTGCTCCGCTGTTGAGTTAGGAATTCATTAAGCCTAAACCCTCTTCATAATCTGATTAAAAGGCTGGTGTGGGTGGGGGACTTGTTTGATTAGGTTGTGGTTGGGTTGTTGTTAGGGCCGGCACAACTCTAGTGTGGATGCGCTCCATGATGCTACTCCGCTCACGTATGTGCCTGGGAGTTGTTGTGATGGTATGTACGAGGCTGCTGATGGGACTAGGCCCATGCTTGAGCCTATTGGCTGTGCAGTAAGCCACCAACCACCATCAACCCAAACATACTCATAAGTATTCTCAGCAAAAATCAAGTAACACCTAGAACCCATCAAAACCTCAACACTCATGAGCACTGGTAATAGTGTCTCATATTCTGTGCCACTTGAGTAGTTTGGTAGTATCCAGATGGGTGGTGATGTGTCTTCAAAGGCGTTTGCGTATAATTCGTTCGTATTCGCATTATTTAGGTTAAAGGTCCACGTGATGTTATCCTCAGCAATATTATCGATACCATCCGCCATAGGTGATAGGGTAACACTAACAGTCTCACTACCACTCGGTAGGGATATTTCATACGTAAACTCCATTGTGGGGCCCTCGGGCCCTATTGAGATGCCGATGGAGTAGCTGGACTTCTGCGAGCTCGCCGGAGGCGAGTAACTATTCAGCATGCTGCCGAAGGGGGAGTTGTAGAGGTTCTGCTGGTATTCGTAATAGCTATAGTAGTAGTCAATAGCGCCGCTCTCCATGAGGACTTGACCACCATTATCAACCATTGTTGTGGTTGGTTTGTAACCAACGAAGCCGTATACGTAGGCGGGTATGTTCGGTGGTGTTGCAGTAGCCCAAACCTGGTTGCCTATCTCCAGGCATGTGTCATAGTAGAATGTTCCATTGCCATCACTATAACCCTCAATACCCTGTCCCTCCGTATACGGTGCACCACTTATGTAATTCATTAATGGGGCTGCCCATATGAGGTAATTATAGTTACCTTCGTAGATGCCGGGCTCTAACTCGTTGGCGCCCTCGTAATAATTCGAATAAGCTAACCAACACGGGTCCTGGGTCGGGTCTAAATTAACACCTACCTGGGCCTGGCTAGTTGATGGATGCTTTAATATTATGTACATCATCACTGCCCTTAGTACATCCCTTGGCATTGCTGGACCAATGATTAGGTAGTACGGCCCGCCAAAGGCTACTGCTAAGGCCTCCTTGCTGCCGATTGGTATTATTGGGTATGCGATTAGGTAGTCGCTTGGTTTACCAGGCCCACCCCATTCAGTCGAGTTAAGCACACCATACCTCCTAGCCCATGAGTAGGCCAGTAGGTACTCCATTGCCGGTACATCGCTTGTGTTTCCGTAGAGCATGACCAGGTCGCCCTTGGTTATTAAATTGGTTAACAAGCCAATCACTGGGCTCGTTAGGTTAAGCTTCACCTCCTCATTAACCACGCTAATGACGACACTAGGCTTAATCACTGAGTAGCCCATGAGTACCGTTGAGTTACCGGGTAAGGAAGGCAATTGACTCAGGTTAACCGGCTTAATAAGCGACTGCGGTACACCAACAAGCCTCTGAATCAACGACTGAGGACCAACAACGTAAACCGGCACGTTTGGGATAATACCCATTGACTCCGGAGCATTAAAATTAACCTTCGCCGTTGTGCCTTGTTTATTAGCAGCATGAATCAAGAGTAGTATTGAGACTATTACTGTGGCTAAAACTACCGCAGCCACTAATGAGGCAAGCTTAGATTTGAATCTCATACCGGGATTGCACGCTCTATGGGCTTTTTAACCCTTCGGTTTGTCATGATTAACGGCATTCTCACACCCCTACTGAACCACCTGCCCACGTAGTACCTCATTGCTCAACACCCAGCCTCCACGCCTCTATTGCCGATGCCATTATTGCCATTGCCTGTTCAACCAATGCCATGTACTTCACGTAGTTCATGAGTGCCAATCCCCCAGCCATGAGTATTAGCGGTATTAGTGTGAGTATTATTGTTGCCGTTGCCCACAAGGCCTTAGAAGCCCTTGTTGTGGCTATGCTGGTTAACACTGAGTATGTGCCAATAAGCATTAAGTAGGCTATGATTAAGGCGGCCAAGGCTGGTATGGCTAATTTGGCTAGGAGTAGGGCTAGGCCTATGGTGAATGCGATAACCATGATGATTGGTACGAGGCCCCTAAGCAGCTTACTCAAAACCAATGCTACACCGAGGTATGCATACAAAACAAGCAATAGAGCCACAACAACGACTCCGGCAGTGACGATATCGCCCGGTGTGTAGAGTAGCCAGTAGGGCAGCGGTATAGGCATAACCGTGAGAACCGAAGTAAGTAGGGACCATAGCGAGGATGCGAAACCCACAAAAACAAAGCCAAAATAGAACCAAAACAAGGATTTAACGTTCATGGGGGACACCATTACGAATTTTAACGAATGTTGAGCGCCATAATGGTTCTTAACCAATCTGTGCGACCTTGCCGTACTTGCACGTGAAGCTTGACGGGATCCCGTAGAAATTCGTGGCGTTCAGTATGAAGCCGAATGTGGGTAAGCCGTAAACCGCCGAGGCATTAACCACGGAGATGTAGAGGTTCGTGCCCGCTGTGACGCCACCAATTCCAAGCGTAGTCTTCGTTACTGTTGATGAGGTTTGTGGCGGTATGAGTAGACCGGCGATGTCGAATATCGATGAACCAACATAATTCAGGAGAATTTCAAGTGGCGTTGCCTCTCCCTCCGTCGCCATTTCTACCAAGACATCGAACGCCAAACCACCCAACTCAGTGCCAATCTCAGCCGCACTCAGGCCGTAAGCCGTGTTAACACCGCCGAGTGTTATTGTGTAGACGGTACCGTATGGCGTACTAGCATTACCAACTGGTCCGTTGCACTCCCAGAGCTCCCCTCCATATGGTGTGTACTCAAATGCTGCATATTCAATAATCGTCGATGCGTTGAGTGCTGGGTATCCGAAGTACTGCTGGCTTAGTGTTATTGAGCCATTGTAGAACATGCTTATCGGCCCATTGCCATAATCAAAGGCATAACCATAGACATCATTTGGTGGTACGTAAAGCACCTCGGAAACAGTCGTGGTGCCCACATAATACATGATAGGCACATCAACATACCACACTTCATATACTTCATAATTGACGATAGCCCAAGTGGCCCCTCCATAGTACCAATACAGTGAGCCAGGCTGCGTCACATCAGAACCAATAGTAAACTCTGCACTTAATATTCCCCAGTTCTCTGGTGCGCTGTATGATGTGCCTATGTTGCCGTAGCCGGTTGCCATTGCGTCCCAATTTATCGTACCCGAGAAGTCTATGGCAAGCTGTAACTGTAGCCCTTGGTCGTTTTGTATTACGCCGTTGCTCCACGTAGCCCATGCTATTGGTAGTGATCCGTTGAAGCCTAGGCATGTGCTCGTTGGTTGGAACACGTATGACGTGTATATATTTGGTGGTTGTGGTCCGCTTAGGCTGCAGTTGTACACCGTGTAGCCGTTGTATGTTCCGAAGACCTGTGGGTCAGTGACCGTGCCATTAAGCCTCACAGGAACCACCCTACTCGGCCTCAACTCATTAACGTTAATGTAGGCGTTAACAACAATGTACCTTGGCGTAGCGGCACTTAGCGTTGCCGTTAGTGGCGTTGACTTGCCTAATGCCCTGTAAACCCAACCAACATTGTATGGGATAAGCAATGGTACGATCCACGACTCATTACCATGCATGTAGGTTATGAATACTAGCATTGACGTGTTGTACCCACTGAATGGTATACCCAATGAAGCCCACTTACCAAGCGCATACAGCCAGTTCGTGCTGTTAAACGGCACAATTAAGATTGATGAGTAGCCCATTGCAACGTGGACAATCCCATTGGGAGCATTGGCGTAAACATCGATGAATGCGTTAACGGGCTTCATGCTGGAGCCGTTGATTAGGTAAACCCTAACCAACAAGCCAGGAGGAGCATTAAGTATTGGTTGCGATGCGTAGTAATCAACCTCACCAAACCCACCAATACGAACGGAGGAGATGGGTGACGGGACCGCGTAAATACTATTAGCAACCAAAACAACCACTGAGACTATTGCCAATGCGAGGACAACCATGGGCAAAGCCCTAGACACAGACCACACACCAAAACTCTTCTCCCACAGGGATTTTTATTTTTTCGAGGCAATTAATGGGTGAGTGGCTCAGATGCAACACCTCAACCCCACCCCAAGCTAACCGGGCATTCTATAAGGAAACAAACAAGGCAAGTTAAACAACCACGAAGACAACCAACAACCCCCACAGAAAAACCCAAGCCCAAAACCCAACCCTAGCGCCGAGATCAGTTAAACAGGATTAGTACCTTTGCCTATGGTTGGGTCATTCTTGCAAAGCTGTATTGGGCTAACGCTACCGTAAGGATGGGCTTAGACGTAGTTTGGTGGGTTTTAGGAATGTACTGGTTCATGGTTATGTGGAAATCAATGTTTCAATGGGGATAATAACATTTAGGGAGGTGGTCGACACATTACCTGCCGTACTTAGTGGGTTGAGGAGTGTAGTCGGTAATGACCCCCGAGCCTTAACCTAGGTATTGATGTTTCACGTAGCGCCTTCGTGGAGTATGGCATTATAAATACATATTCCTCTTTGCTTCTAAGGCTAGGTCCGGTGCCGGTAAGGATTCTAAATAAGGATCACAATTACTCCCCAACAACCTCCCTAGCAAGGATGACGGATAATTAGGGACATAGGGATGAGGGGAACGAAACATAGGCACTGGTTATGTTGGGTTTAAGGTGCTTGGCACAATTTCTTAACCTCCTCAAAAAGCCTGGCCACGTACGGCTCCCTAGCCTTAACGGACTCGCTGCTAAGCTTAGCCTCATGAAACCCCCACACGTGAAGCACCCACGCGGTATCCCAGGCTGCTAGGAACCAGTCTCCTACTTTATTTGAAATACCCCTAGCGGCCTTATCCAACTCAGCCACAGTCCACCTACCCTTATCCTCAACCTGCCTAAGCACGTCTAGGCTTAGGCAACTTGCAGCCGCCTTAACTGATTCCTCGGCAGCCTTGTAAAGCTTCTCACTGGCCTGAACAGGATCCTTGTTAACAAGGCCCCTACCCTCCTCAAGAAATCTCAAGGCAAGCTCAACATGAGCCTGGGCCGTTGTCTTGGGGTCCAGGTTGAGCACTCTTACCAGCAGCTCAACAATCAGAGACTCCGCATCAATCCCCCTATTCCTAAGCTCCCTAATGATAGCCTCTGGTACGGCTACGGTTTCCACATTAATGCTAATCAACGGCACCTAATAAGCGCTTCTCAGCACCGTTTCACGCCTCCTGGCTGGGCATTGGGAAAGTATTTAAGTTAAGAAGGCCCACATCTAAGTGAGTAATGCAGCTTAGCTGCAATTCCGTTATTAATGACCTTAGGAGGAGGTTGAGTAGGCTGACTAATGAAAACTACGTAGCAGCCCTACTCTTCGGCTCATGGGCAAGGTGCGAGGCTGATGAGAGGAGTGACGTAGACATACTCATCCTTCATAAGGGGCTCCGTGAAATTAATAGGTTAGTTAGGGGTAGGGCGGTTTACCTAGCCGTAACTGCCCTACTAAGGGGTTACCCGGAATTCACAGTGATTGACATGGATTTTAAGGAATTCGTGAATCCAAGCGTAGTGAACCCCCTACTGCTGAACATCTACTGGGACGCCGTGGTTCTCTTAGACAGGTCGGGGGTGCTCCAGGGCTTCCTGGCTCACGTTAGGCGCAGGATAGTTGAGAGCGGGTTAAGGAGGGTTAAGGATGGTAAGGCCTACTACTGGGTTTTACCGAAGCCGATGGCGAAGGTCAGGATACTATGATAGACCCAATCAGTGAGGCTGAGTATAGGCTAAGGCTGGCCAACGAGCACTTGGGGCGGGCTGAGGCATATTATGGGCATGGTGATTGGGCTGGTTGCGTACACTACTCCCAGTTGGCCATTGAAAACTTTGCCAAGGCTATAATATCCGTTTTTGAGGTACCGACATGGAGCCATGACCCATCAAACCAATTAATGAATGTAA
>Ga0209224_1000439_pt1 | contig 10050 bp, 9 predicted proteins | sample MonGeyMetagenome_FD_184731 | JGI IMG/M metagenome (GOLD analysis project Ga0209224, IMG submission 184731) | Hypoxic/sulfidic aquatic microbial communities from Monarch Geyser, Yellowstone National Park, USA - MG (SPAdes) v2 (version 3) | ecosystem: Environmental > Aquatic > Thermal springs > Hot...
AAAGAGTCGTTATGGCATAAAATCACTTCTTCTCCTCAGGCAATGCAGGTGGCGGTAAATACTCCTCCTCTTTAGCGGCCAACTCCTTAATCTTACTCAACCTCTCAGGCTTCAACAGCTCCTCAAAAACCTCCCTACCAACACTCCTTAACTGAGCAATAACCTCAAATAACTCCCTCTTAAACACCACAGGAGTCTCCTCAATGAAACCCCTGGCATCTATCCTCGCCCTAGGGAACTCCTTAAGGATCCTCTGCGCCACATCATCAGGTACGTCGAGCTCCAAAACCTTTAGGTAACCGCCGTAGAGGTCCTTAACCAAGCCCTCCAGTTGTGTACCCTTAATCCTCTCGAGCCTAGCCTTATCCAGAATAACTGCCATCTTATACGGCATACCCATCACCCCTTGATCGGGATTTCCATTTTAGGAACATCAACCTCCAACTCCCTCTCCTTTAATTCAAGGTATTTCTTATTAACGAATGGGTAGCCATAAACACGCCACCACTTAACAATGACTCTATAGACCTCGGGCCTGAATATTATTGGTGGTGGTTCGATACCCTCCGCGATTAACCCCCTTATGAAACTGCCACTGAACCTCTGGGCAATATCGGTGTGGGCGCACGTATCGCTGTAGGCAATCTCACCACACTTGGGGCAGTACCAGAACTCCTTGATATTAACGGGCCTTATCTTAAGCCCCTTATCCAGGTCGTACGGTGGAGCAGGCAAGCCGAAGCTCGGTATCCCCTTATCCCAAAGTATTTGAGTTGCGTATGGGTCGTAGTAATCACCAACAGCAGCGTGGTCCCTACCAAACATATGGTGCGTACAACCCATGTTCTGCCTAATTATGCCGTGCAGCAGAGATTCCAGTGGGTTTCCATACCTCATGTCCCATAGTGTCATTGTGACAATGTGCCTCTTTGGACTTATGTAACCATACTTACTTAGTGCTTCATGACCCTCAAGTATAGCCTCATCCACAAAATCCCCAAGTCTCTTGGCGCCAATTATTGCATTCACAAGGATTCCGTGGGCGGGTTCGATATCGCCCAAGTATGCGGCATTTTTCATAAGGTGCTCATGACCTGTGTGCGGTACATTCCTAGTTTGATGAGCAATCACGGTCCTCCAACCCCTCCTCTGAATCTCCTCACGGGACTTGGCAGGTGGGTACCAGAACCTAGTATATGGGTCCTTAAATATGGGCTCATTTATCACATAGACCTTGCCTGCCAAGGCGGTCCCCGTCATGCTCCTATATATCAACCAACCTGGGTGCTTCTCATCAAATCTTCTCTTAACGACATCCGAATTTTTCTCCGGCGTTCCAAAGGTTCTGTCTGCAAGGTCTTTTGGGTCAAATTTCCAAACCTCCTCTATATCTAGTATGGCAAAGGGTTGTCCCTTAAGTCGTAGTAATAGTCTATCGCCCTCCTTAACACCCAATTTCCTAAGATCCTCCTCAGGAATATCAAATATTATTGGGAACGGGAACAACCAACCATCAAGGAGCCTCCTCTCCTTAAGCACGCTCTCAACCTCATTCCTCGTCATGAACCTATCGAGTGGACTGAAGAAACCATATGCAATTGACATTATCTCCCTATAGACATTCCTAATAGGACTACCATCAACAATACTCCTCGTGGGTTTGATATCGTAAGCCATAGCACCAGCAGCCATCTCCACTGCCTTATCCTTATCCCTAATCACTGCGTCCACAAGCTTACCACCGTGTGGTGGGGGCATGTATACCTTGAGACTCATCGTTATCGTTCGAAATTGGTTCTATATATTTATAAACCTTATTTCATAATTATCGAGATTTCACAATTATCGAGAAATTAATTAAATTATTTTTATTTAAGTAATTATAAGTACGATGAAATGTTATCCATTTTAGTTTTATAAGTATTTTTGGATTAGGTCATGGAAATTCAACTATGTGTATCACAGGCACCTTCCACAACTCCCACTGCCCAGTCTTTGCATCATATCTCGAGTTAACAAATACGTGCCAATTATCATCATCAAGCGCTGGATAATCCGCCCTAACATAATAACCGGGCCACCTCGTTTCCTTCCTAAACAGCATGTGCCTAACAACGGCTTCGGCAGTAAGTATCCTGTGCCAAAGCTCCCAAATCCTCATTAACTCATGCCAGTCCTGGGCTGCGGCGTACTTTACGAAGTCCTCCTTAAGGAATTGAAGTAGCTCCAACCCCCTGTTGAGCATCCACTCGTTGGTTACGTACATGGTGGACCAACCACCAGCATACTCATCCATAATCTTCTGAAGCCTAAACAAGCCCTGCTTCCAATACATCTTGTTTGGATCCACTGGATGCATGTATGTTGGTGCAGTCACCACGTCATACCTACCCCTCTCCCAACGCTCTAGCGGCTCTATTATCTTGGCCACTAGTGAATCCACCTGGGCCTTGTCAACCTCAACCTTCTCATCACTATGATCCATTAAGTAAAGCACGGCGGACTTCGCAGCAAGCCTACCCTCCGTGAACGAACCACTGCTGAACTTATGCGGATTTGCACCGCACGCATCACCAGCACAGAATAAGCCGTCGAGTGTGGTCATCCTGTTGTATCCCCAGTAATACTGGTACCTCCTGTCGTCAGGCAGACCCTCGATCTTCTTTGGCGATAAGTCCTCGGGACCACTAGCCCATGCACCACACTCTGTAGCGTGGCTGCCCATTATGTAAGGCTCCGTTGTGATAACCTCATAAGGTCTCTCTGACGGTTCATGGTTCTGACCAGCCCATATCACTACCTGGCTTATTGTCATGTCTAGGAAGTCCTCATAAGCAATTGCCTCACTTTCTGTACCCTTCTTCACAGTCTCGTCGGTCCTCATTAAGCTTGGTCCCCTACCAGCCATCCACTCAAGGCGTTGGGCGTAGACCCTAAGGGTCGTTGGTGTTATTGGTAAGTCGACATAATTGCCCTTACCACCATATAGCCTCCTTATCTCATCAAGGTGTGGCTTCCAGAAGTCCTGACCATAAACATTGCTTATCCTCGTCTTTAGCAGTAATTGATATGCCCCAACTGGCCCGTATCCATCCTTAAACCTTGGAACCACGAACCTAGCCTCCATCATCGTCATGACTGCTCCTGCCTCAATCAACATACCGTATGATGACGCTGATGACCATGGCGGGTACCAAGATCTGCCAAGCCCCTCACCCTGCGACCTAGGTCTATAAACTTGGGAACCACCGCCGGCAGCCAATATCGTGGCCTTAGCCCTGAAAACATATATTGTGCCATCATTCACGTTAAAACCTATGGCACCAACAACCCTATTCGGACTAGACGGGCTTTTCAATAGGTGAGTCACCATTACCCTATTTAGTATATTCTCATCGCCAAGGGCTTTCCTAGCGGCCTCAGCCACTATTGCCTTGTAGGATTCTCCGTGAATCATTATTTGCCACTTACCCTCACGCACATAGCACCCAGTCTTTGGCTCGGGCCATATGGGTAATCCCCACTCATCAAATAGGTGCACGGTTGAATCAACATGTCTAGCGTAATCATAGACTAGGTCCTCCCTAACAACACCCATCAGGTCGCCTCTCACGTATTTAACGTAGTCCTCAACAGTGTTCTCCTTGCACTTAAGGCCCATATAGGTGTTTATTGCCGATAACCCCATCGCCACAGCGCCACTCCTATTTATATTGGCCTTCTCGGCTAGTATTATTCTGCAGTTCCTACACCAATACCTAGCCTCCCAAGCCGCACCTGTTCCTGCCATTCCTCCACCAATTATTAGGATGTCCGCATCCACGTACCTAACCCTAGTCCTCACCATGATCTCACCCCTTCACCTCAACCTTCACTACCTCGGGAACCTTGATTCTAGGGAGCTCAACGCCTAGTTTATTACCGCCAAGCTTCTCATGCTCAAAGGATAGGTATGGCGTCCTCAGCATCTCTTTAGGCGGTTCTGGAGCCTCCTGTGGCGGCTTTATTGAGCCCCACGGCGTAGTCCTTATCGGGAATATGAAGTACTTAACAGTACCATTCCTATACCTAATCGTCCAGTAAACCCTATTTGTCTTCTCATCCCTATAGACCTCAACCGCACCACCCAGTGGTGTGAAGTCCATGTAGCCCCTAATTTGGACGGCGCCCTGTGGACAATGCTTAACGCAGTTGTAGCACTCCCAGCAGGACTCAGGCTCTATATTCACGGCCTTCCTACCGAAGATCCCGGATTTTGTGAATTGCATTATGTGGCTTGGGCATATATTGACACAGTCTCCACAACCCGTACACTTCGCGGGTATTACGTAGGAGGGCATACTCGATCACCTCACTCACGATGACTTGGGTGGTGTGAGTGCAGCGCTTGTTTTGCTAATTCACCACTCCATGGCCCCAACAACCTCGGTTCAACACCCTTCCAGGTCCTGTACCTGTCATAGAGTTGCCAAATGTACATGTAGATTGCATGGCCGAACTTTGTCCAGGGCATTGTGGCGAACATCATGGCTACCAGGAATATGTGGACTGAGAATGCCGTAGAAACAGCCCAGTAATTGGTTGGTACAGTTAGCTCAACGCCCATTAGGGCAAAGCCGCTCAATGCTACGAAGAATGCTGTCCATAGGAAGAAGTCCGTAATTGCAGATTCACCAATGGGCCTAGTGCCCTGCCACCTAACCGCCATCATGAGTATGAACCCCACTATTATCAATATACCACCCAACGCCCCAGTGCCTATAACGGCATAGGGACCCGTGGGCCCCAACTTACCACCTGGTATGAATGTGGTATCATTAACCCACTCATCAAATATGAAACCTATCGTTGTTGATATTGCTGCGAAGACGAAACCCCACCAAACGAGTGCATGCGCCAGGGCCTTTGTCTTGGGTTTTGATAGGTATGATGCTTGCGTATGGCATGATGTCATTGGTGCTCCGTAGAATGGGTATAGGAAGGCTGTGATTAATGCTGCTATGAAGGCACCACCAGAACCCCAATTACGAGTGGGCCCCTTTATCGGCAAATAATGGCTTAGGTTCGACAGAGCCAATAAACCCCTGGATATCTCCACTATAAAGCCTATCACCATCTCTATCACCAACGCCATCGCTCCATATATTATCCATAGGTGCGGTATTGGTAGGTACATTTCGAACATCATCACCTACCTTACTTGACCATTAATAGGGTTTAAAAAGTATTATTCTACATAGTGTAGGATCACTAAACTTATGAATTCAAATAAAAATAAATATAATCAAAACTATATAATTATTTACATTATTACCTTACCATGTTTATTACAGCCTTGTTTAGCTCATTTGCGAGCTGGCACTGGGAATTAACTGGTATGAGTGTCGTTAGGCAGCTCTTGGTACAAAGTCTGCACATGTATACGTAGAGGGTATTATCTAACCTGCTGTAACCAACTAAGTAGGAATTGTTGCCTATTATTATGTCTGGTTTTTTGTTTGGCGTTAGGTTGTTCATTATTACGTTATTTACGACGTAATATATCGAGGTACTTCTCACGCTGGTTATTATGTCTTCATCCACAGCCTTTCCCCTCGTTTGTTGGTTTGTCATTAGTGTGCCTAGTATCATTATCATTAGTGCGTCTATGTTTTCGAGGACCCTCAAGTCATTATCCCTAATTATGTGTGGTATTAGCATGAGTAGTGGGATTAGTTTATCATCATCGTAGTTCCTCAATCCCCACTTATGCCTTAACCTACTTAGCACCAAATCATCATCGACGCAATTATGTGCTAGGCAGAGGAGTAGTCCCTTTATTGTTACCTCATAGATTGTACTGTCGCCCCTACTTCCGTTGCCGACAGCCCTTATTAGGTATTCCTTAGTCATTCTCTTGGCTTTTTTGTATATTGATGATATGCTGTACGGCGTGTCCCTGGAGACCTTGTACAGTGTTGTGGGTCCTTTGGTGATTATATAGGCTAATATGTCATTCATGGTTTCATCATACTCAATATTGATAAGCCTTCTGATCTCAAATCTTAATTCTTCAGGTACCTTATGAATACCAGTGCCACCGTGTAGTGCGTTATTTATCCAGGTCACGAAGTGTTACTTCTATTCAGTTGTTATAAAACCAATTTACAGATGCAGAAGTTGCACAAAATGTTGGTAAAATGTAAGTGAGCTTTTTTGCCAGGATTTATAGTTAAGAGTTTATTGATATATTTAAATTAAAATAAGTATATTTAAACAACCAGTGCTCTATACACGAGGTCCATAAGCCCTGAATACTTCAGATCCTTACCATACATTTTATTCAGATGCGGTACTACGTGACTTAATTGGGCCTTGCATATTGAGCAGGGCCTAACAACCCATTGGGCGCCATGCCTAATCGCATCCTCGTACCAAAGCCTTGAGTATTGTATGGCTAGGGGCAGCATTTCATCAGCGAGCATGCCTCCCTGACCGCCGCAGCACCAGGTCTTGCCCCTACTGTATTCGGGATCAATCCATTTCTTAACTACGTGATTCATTATGAACCTGGGCTCCTCAGTTAAGTCACCGCCCCTGGCGTAGTAATCTGGGTCTTGGTACATGTAGACTATGTCGCCATTGGCCTCCGGGTTAAGCTTTATCTTTCCACCCTTTATCGCGTCGACTACTAGGTGGAATATATGCACGCCCTCAATACCGTACTCCCTAAGTCTTGGAACTACGTAATTCTTGAAGGCGTGCCAACCATGGCCACACTCGCAAAACACGGCTAATTTAACGCCGAGCTCCCTCGCGGCACTCACGTAGATCTCGCCTATGTACCTAAGGTGCCTTGGGTCGAGGAAGAGTCCGAAGTTCGCCACCTCAAGCGCCTTAGTGCTTACTGTGTAGTCCATCCCAATTGCATGCATGAAGAGTAGGTGCCCCTTGAGGGTCTCTATGTTCATGAAGAAGTCGGCTGATGATGGTAGGAATAGGGCGTATGCCGGCTGGTCAACCTTAACCTTAATCTCAACGCCCTTCTCCTCCTTAATCTCCTTAATGACAAAGTCCAGTATGTTCTTTATGGCGGCTGGCGTGAGCGCCATGTTGTTACCCGTGCGTTCCATGTTATCTATTGTCGTCACCACGAACCTAGATGCCATACCTATTTCATAAAGTATTGATCTAACGGTTCTCGTTAGTGTTGCTTGATCAACACCGAATGGACAGTACGTTGCGCACTTCCTGCATAGTAGGCATTGCCAGTAGTATGTGTAGAGCATCTCTAGGTAATTCTCGTCGAACTTACGCAGGGCGTTTACAGCCTTCCCGAATATCTTACCGCTTGGCTTCTCGCCCTTTATTATTGCCCTTATTAGTTCTGCTCTACCTACAGGTGAGTTCTTAATATCGCCCGTGGTTATGTACGTTGGGCACACTGTTAGACAGGCACCACAGTGCACACAGGTCTCTACCGCTAACTTAACATTCCTATTACTATCAAACTCCTCAAGCAGTCTCCTCTTGAAGTAAGCGATCCTATCTGTCTCTGGCCCGGGTGGTTTGAAGTTTACCCTACTGTGTAACCTCTCGAGTAGTTTTGCATCAGCCTTGTGCGGCTTTATGTTTGATGTATCTCCATATCTGAACTCTGGGAGTTTGTGTGCCATAGTCTCACCTCTGTACGGACCTTACCTTTATTTTTATTGATGGTCTCGCCACGGTGGGTGATATGTATATGAAAGAGAATGGGTGCATCATCTTACTCCATGGGAAGTAGGCTATGAAAATCATTGCCAGTAATGCATGTACCTGGAGTAATGGGTCGGCAACTATGTAGCTGACGTTGGGGTGTAAGGTAACTAGGGACCACATCCAATTACTTATTTCATCAATATACGTGGGATGTGTTGGTGTAATACCTAGGGTCTGTGCTAAACCGAGCGCGATTATGGCTAGTAATATCGCAACCGCGAAGTAATCATCAAGGAAGCTAAGCATTGTCAGAGGTATGCGTACCTTATACTCATTAACGAGCTTTATCGTTACCGTCCTACCAGTAATCCTCCTAGTGATGAGTATTAGTAAGCCCACAAGGGCTATTGTACCCGCAGTCCCGCCTACGTAAAGCGCTATTACATGGTGTAGACTAGGTGATATCCCAAACCACGACTCGAGGTATTTACTCGGTATTATTATACCTAGGTGCCCAATTAGTGCGATCCAAATACCCCAGTGGAATAGGAGTGAACCTATAAACAAGGTGTTGTCTGTGTCTGGCAATGTGTAGAATAGGAATATCCTCTTGAGTATCTCAAGGGTTATCTTACCATAATCATCCCCATTCACCGTGGCATTCACATTGTAGAGCCCCGTTAATCCCTTAGGCGTCAACCACCTAACTAGCCTATACACTATACCCACTATGAATATCAGCATTACTGCGTAGGGTACGTAGCCATAAAGTATGAGGTAGGCAATATTCATAGTTTATCATAATGAAACGCAGCATTATAGTAATAAAGACTGTTGCACGTAATACGTAGAAGACGAGCTCATTGCCGAGGGCATGTGAAATAAGGGGTATATTTAGGAAGGTATCCATCAACATTAATGGGGATTCAGGAGGAGGCTTTAGTCGTAATAAACAGGGCTAGGGAGGCTGGTTTCCTGGAGTTCACGGAAATGTCTGAGGTTATTGCTGAGGTGAGGGGTTCATCCGGCAATGAGGTTAACGCGATTCTCTATAGGGCTGGTGAGGAGCCTCTGTTAATAAGTGCGGCTGAGGAGGGTGGTTACGTATCATTGGCATTACTTGACCTAAACCTAATCGAGGAGCTCGACATAAATGAGGCCCCAAATATTAGGGATGTTTTTAGGGACTTGGAGGATTTAACGACAAAGGTTGGTTACGAACTCTATGGGGATAAGTCGAAAGCCCCCTTCCTATTCCCACTAAAACTTAATGAGGAGGAGGGCAGGGCTCTAGTCATTGTTGGTATTAAATCTGCCGTACCGGGGGAATTATTTAATGAGAGTTTCCTGGAAGGTCTAATTGAGGATCTGGAGTTCAATTCAGATGCCTATTTAAATCAACTAATAAGCGCGTTAAGGGTTTCACATAGTACGTGAAATAAATCATATACTAATTCAACATGGCAATGCGCTGATGAAGAAAATAGCGGTGGTTGGCGGGAACTTTTCAGGTATTGTTGTCGCGAATAAACTCGCGAGGAGACTTAGGTGGGAGATAGCTAAGGGTGATGTTGAGATTGTACTGTTCGATAGAAGCGAAGAGTACGTGATACAAGCTATGTATCCCCTGATAACCTTTGGATCAATGAGTGAGGAGTATGCCAGAGGCTCAAAAAAGGAGGTGTTGAACTCAAGGATTAGGTATAGGTTTGGTAAGTCAGGTGAGTTGTTAAGCATTGATTTGGCAAATAGAACCTTAACGTTCGCCGACGGTAGTAAGTACATGTATGATTACCTGGTGATAGCAACGGGGGCTGACTATGTCCCTGAGGAAGTACCGGGTTTATTGAAGGATTACCACACGTACTACACACTTGAGGGCGCACTGGAACTTAGGAATATGCTCCAGGGGTTTAGTAAGGGTACGATAGTTGAGTTGTTCGTGGAGCCGCCAATAAAGTGCCCAATAGCACCGCTAAAGTTTGGCTTGATGCTTGACGACTTCCTCAGGGATAAGGGTGCGCGTAGTAACGTAAATATAACGTTGCTATACCCAACTGATCACTTACACGCACAACCTGAGGTGAATAAATTGGGTAAGCAGCTACTTGAGGAGCGTGGTGTTAGTTATGTGTTCAATTTCACTGTATCAGAGGTAAGGGCTGAGGAGAAGGTTGTGGTTAGTGATAAGGGTGAGAAGGTCAAGTATGACCTGCTAATCACAATACCGCCACACAGGGGTACCAAGGCAATTAGGGAATCGGGGATAGGCGATCCCTACGGATTCGTGCCCTGTGACCGATACACTCTCCAGTACCGTAAAGGTAAGGTGAAGTATGACGAGGTTTACGTAATTGGTGACGCCACGGC
>Ga0209224_1000443_pt1 | contig 9956 bp, 8 predicted proteins | sample MonGeyMetagenome_FD_184731 | JGI IMG/M metagenome (GOLD analysis project Ga0209224, IMG submission 184731) | Hypoxic/sulfidic aquatic microbial communities from Monarch Geyser, Yellowstone National Park, USA - MG (SPAdes) v2 (version 3) | ecosystem: Environmental > Aquatic > Thermal springs > Hot...
GTTACCTGTGATAGACGCTGATGGTATGGGTAGGGCATTTCCAGAATTACAGATGGTAACGCTTCACATACATGGTATTAAGGCTACACCCATGGCAATATCTGATGAGAGGGGTAATGCAGCTATTCTAGATACTATCGATAATTATTGGGCAGAGAGAATTGCTAGAGTCATCACCGTTAGGTATGGCGGCTCAGCGTGGATAGCCATATACCCAACCTTTGGAAAGCCCTATAAGGAGGCCGCGATTAGGGGCAGTATATCGTTAGTTATCGAGATTGGTAGGGCACTGAGGGAGGCCAAGTCCGCTGGTAAGAACCCAATCGATGCATTACTGGATGTTACTCACGGTTTTGAATTATTCAGGGGCAAGATAGTTGATGTGCAGAGGTTTAATATCGGTGGGTTTGCGCGCGGCGAAGCTGTAATCGATGGTCTCGATGATTATAAGGGCTCAAAACTAATCATAAGATTCCAAAACGAGAATTTGGTCGCTATTAGGGATAATGAAATAATAGCCTCAGTACCTGACCTAATAACCGTGCTAGATAGCGAATCTGGAAGACCAATAACCACTGAGCGACTTAGGTACGGGCTTAGGGTCCTCGTGATCGGCATGCCGTGTAATGAGAAGTGGAGGACCCCGAAGGGTCTTGAAACCGTTGGTCCTAGATACTTTGGGTATAATATCGATTATGTACCAATAGAGGTAAGGATTAAGGGGGTGAGCAAGCCATGACGAAGTACAAGATCGGTATTGATGTCGGTAGTACACATACGGATGCGGTAATACTTGATGAGAACAATAACTTAATCCATGCTGAGAAGACTATGACAACGCCCGACGTAACCAGTGGTATAATCAACGCGTTAAGGCTTGTCCTTGAGAGATCTAAGGTGAGTAAGGATGATGTTGTTGCGGTTATGTTCGGTACAACACACATAATAAATGCAATAGTTCAACGCAAAAATTTGGGTAGGGTTGGTGTTATTAGGATTGGGTTACCGGCAACCGAGGCTATCGAACCAACGCTCGACTGGCCCGTTGACCTTAAGGAAGCGGTTAATGCCGGGATAGCGATGATTAGAGGTGGACATGATTATACAGGTGAGCCAATAACCTCGTTTGATGAGGACGCCGTGAAAAAGGCACTTAAGTCTTTTCGTGAAAAGAAGGTTGATGCGATTGCCGTAACGTCTGTCTGGTCGGTTGTGAATCCTGAGCATGAGGTTAAGGTTAGGGAGTTGGCTAATGATTTATTGCCAGGCGTGCCCGTGGTTTTATCCCACGAAATAAGTTCAATAGGGCTCCTTGAGAGGGAGAATGCCACAATACTTAATGCGGCAACGATAAAGGTTATGATAAATGCAATAAATGCCTTAAGGGAGGCATTAAGGGGCATGGGCCTTGAGCATGCTAAGATGTTCTTTGCACAAAATGATGGAACTACGGCATCCGCAGAGTACATAGTCAAGTTCCCTATATTCACGGTGATAGCACCAATATCCAACAGCATCAGGGGCGCCTATGTCTTAACTGGAATACCCAACGCCATAGTTGCTGACACTGGTGGTACGACAACGAACATAGGTGCGTTGGTTAATGGTTATCCCAGGGAGGCCCTTGAGGTTGAGATTGGGGGTGTTAGGACAAACATTAGGGCGCCCGATGTAGTAGCTATAGGACTTGCTGGAGGTAGCATTGTTGAGACTAAGGATAGTGATGTTAAGGTTGGTCCCGTAAGCGTGGGTTATAGGTTGATCTATGACGGCATAGCGTGGGGTGGTAATGTCATTACAGCCACAGACATAGCGTTGGCTAAGGGCGTCATGTTTATTGACGACCCAAGATGCAACCCCAAGCTAGCTCGATCCAAAATACCGAATTGGTTAGTCGAGAAGGCCTACGCAAAGATGGTTGAGATGCTCGAGGACGCCTTAGATAGAATAAAACTAAGGCCAGAACCCGAAACAGTAATACTGGTTGGTGGTGGATCAGCAATGTGGCCTAAGGTACTGAGAGGTGCCAAGGAGGTTATCAGACCTGAACACGCACAGTACGCAAACGCAATTGGCGCAGCCACAGCACTGGTTGGTGCCGTTGTTGAGAAGGCATACTCATACGAGCAAGTATCCAGGGAGAAGGCCATCCAGGATGCATCTGAGGAGGCCAAGAAGAGGGCCATCGAGGCCGGAGCAGACCCAGCAACCGTGGAGGTAGCCGAAGTCGAGGAAATAGCAATGCCATACCTACCAGGCAACGCAGTAAAGGTAAGGGTAAAGGCAGTCGGAAAACTAAGACTTTGATTTCTGCCTTACCCTATGGGCGATAATAAACCAAGACCCAATACCATTTATGGGTCACATGATGAAAATTATTTGCAACGTGACTGATGACGAAGATAGTGTAAGCTTTATTGCAGATCCCGAACAAATAACTTTATTCTAGGAAACATACTACCTTACTCACTAGGTCAGCAAAGCCTACGCTGAACATCAGTGCATAGTTCACTAAAACACCCATTACCAGACCCCTTAGGGAAGCCAACGGCGATGTTCACAAACTCCTCCCACAAATACCACAACAACCCGTACTAAGGACTCACCATACCTCCCACATCCACACTAATTAAGGTTTATACGTAACATCGAAAAATACAAGCCCAAGCCGAGGGTGAAGGTACCATTCCGCAACCCACAGAAGAAGCTTTATGAATTAATCGATACCGCAGACTCCCTAAACAGCGTATACGAATACCTCGGGAGGTAAATTACAAATTACTTCGTTAGTTCCTCTAGGTCCTTCATTACTGCTTCTAGCCTATTTATTATGTCCCTAACCTTGTCCGGTGCTATGCCTAGGAATAACTCCCTGAATCTTTTATAAACGATGTTATATATCTCCTTGGCATTCTCCGTAGATGCATTCTCACCAAGCTCTATTACGAAGAATCCATCATCCAAAGCAGCCTTCCTGGCAGGATCCGTTAGGCTCTTAACAACCAAAACCCTCAGATGCGGCATGTTATCGAGCTGTAAAACCCTACCGAACTCCTGATCAACAACCTGCCTATCAACATCCCTATCCCAATTCTTACAGGACACATAGACCCTAAACACTAAATCACCAACCCTCTTCTCAGCCCAATCATCAACCTCAATCTCACCACCCTTAGCCCTAAGCTTGGCATCGGTTTGAACATTAAACCCCAAATCCTCCAATACCCTGGCAACAATACCCTCAAGAACCTCCCTAGTCGGCTTAACACCAACAAAAGTACTAGCCGCACTTACACCCTGTTGCCCAACAGGCTGTATGGGAGGCTGTTGGGTTGCAGTAACCTCCTTCGTAACCGAACCAAGGAACTCCACACTAAACCCACCACTCCTAAGGACATCAATGACCTCCCTATGACTGTCCTCTTTGTACGTGGTTGGGATAACGACGACTCTGTTCTTATGAGTAAATAGCCAAAGAGCCCTCTCATCGCGGCCCTCAAAGTACTTAAGAATTAATTGTGAGGGCATACCCTGCACAACAGCAGCACTAACACACCCAGGTACAGTGCACCTAAACGATGCCTCACTACTGACATTAGGATCAGGCCATGGTGAGAAGCACATATAGACTGGTCTTGCCGAATCCTTAGTAAATGCGCAGCAATTATCCACGCAAAGGGAGTTATACCCAGCCTTCTCAAAGATACCCTTAAACGTCCTCATCAATTCGCCTAAGGCCTTGTTACGAAGCACCTTTATAGTTTCTTTAACATAGCCATAAACGAGTGGGTTTACGAAGCAATTAATGTATATACCCTCAATCGCAGCACTGTTACAAAGCATACGTTCATCTGGTATACCGCTAAAATGCATTAGAAATTTCAAGAGCCACCAATTATCATAGGGAGCCGATACGTGGAAGATTAGAGATAGCTTTAGGAAATCGCCATTCCTATAAAGCTCATTCAGTTTCCCCTCAACCTCACTCTTATCAGGAATTTTAACGTAATTCCTAGCCTCAGACGCCAACCTCTCAATGTATGGCTCAGCAAATGGGTATATCCTTAGCGAATAATAGGTATGCCTACGTGATTCCCAATCACAATTGAAGCCTAAGAGGTACTTGTAGAAGAGAGGTCTAACATTGATTTCGAAGCCTAGGAGTGACGAGACCACGTCGGAGAAGTACTCATAATCCGTAGAATCCACAGATAAACCATACTCATCCTTCCTAACGTAGAGTGCTGGATAATCCTTATCCTTAACTGCATTAATTATAGCGGAAGCAATTGAGAGCACCTTCCTCTCATCATTAGACATCGAGTTAAAGCGCTTCCCAATCTCCTCAAGTAAACCTTGATATACATGTTCACTAAGTATGTATTTCCGAAGATAATCTATTAAGTCTACATTTGAATCCCCAATCTTCACCGTAGTGTATAGACTTATACCCTTAAATGCTTCAGCAATTTCTGAACTTACCTTCTCAGCAACCACCCTCCCAAAGGCTGGTTCAAGGGTTGATATAATACTGTACGTCTCGGGACTACAAAGGTATGAATAAAGCCCAACCACATAGGCAACCCCCTTACTAATAAATCCATCAATAATCCCCCTAACCCTATCAACTAACAACGAAGTCTCAGACGAACCACTCAAGTTAAGACACCCTAGTACAGAGTACAATAAATTATTTAAGTATTGCATGAGAATCACGGGTTACGAATTAATTAAAACACCATTTTATAGATAGCCAAATCATGCCTTTTTAATTATCTCACCCATCGTCTGCATAACCAGGCATTTTAGACTACATGGCGGCTCCTCCTCCTTGTTCCATGTTACTATTAGTTTATTGCCTTCGCATCGCGCCTCATCAGCACCGAGCCTGGTTGCCTCCCTGATTAGCTCCTCGCTACACGTCCTTATTATCATTACACAATTACACTGGCCATGAATTCTCACCACAAACCCCATTATTCAAGCCACATAATATTAGGCATTTCGCTAAGCCACAGGCACCGTGAACACGGTCTACGAGGAAATAGCCGAGAGAATAAACGCGGAATTAACGATTAATAATGCGGTCAGCGTTGGCTTGCCCATTGCTAGGGAGCTTCTCGGCTCCGTCAGCCATTACTGCCTCTATGAGGGCAATAACGAGGTCGTAATCGAGTTTCGAAAGGATGACGAGGGTGCTGTTAAGTTGATCTACTCCGAAAACCCAACCGAAGCACTGACGCACTTCTACGATGCAGAGAAGAGACGCCTGGTTAGGTGTGAGTCAGTGAGGTAGTTCCATCCTCGGTTTATTGACCGTAATACCTATTAATGAGTAATCCATAACCCAACTAATGCCTAGTTACTGGATTGTTGCTGTTAATGAGACTAATTTCCGTTATATTATTGAGCATGGTATATATGGTTGTGGTAAGCGCATGTGCGATAGGATGATCAATAAGGTAAGGCCCGGCGATGTATTGATCGTCTACGTGAACAAGAAAGGCTGTAGTATGTATTGCGGGGTGTTCGCGGCAGCCCTCGAGGTAGTTAGTGACTGGTTCGATGCCGAGAAGCCGCAATTCCCAGACGAGGTGGCTGAAGGTGTGCTTAGGTACACAAAGCTCGTTAGGGTTAGGGCAATAGCGACTGGCTCAGTGAAGCCTGAGGAGATAGCCAACGAGTTGGAGATACTCAGGGGAAGGAAGAAGCTCTGGGTCTCACTGTATTACTACGCAATGAAACCAATACCACAAAAGGACGCACAAACAATAATAAACAAACTAAAAAGCCAGGGCTAGAGCACGTAATGAAGTTCTAAAATATCCTTAATAATATACGCGACCTTGGGATAGAGCTTGGGTGATATGGCGACATCCGAATCATCACGCTTACTTAGCTTAAGTAGGTCATCAAATAACGCACTAAGCGTGCTTGGGGAATAAAGAAGAAACTCCCTAAATAATTCTTTACTTGGCGGTACGGCATACGTCGATATTAACCACATGGATACTGGCTTATAATCCCACGTCGCGAAAAACACCGCCTCATATCGCCTATCACCATCGTTAATAACCATAGCCTTACCGAACTCCTTAAGAACCTTAAATGCATCATCAACCCACCTATTACAAACCCTAACCAATGGAGGCAACTTAGGCGGCCATTCATTAAGGAGCATGTAACTCTCCAAGCACCTGTTTCGCCTAATCACTGCAGTATCCTCATACTTATCCATCATTATTCCATCATTCTTAAATAATATTTAAATTACTTTCATAATTTAGCTGAACTAGCTGAAATAGCATGAGCAATGATGAGTTGGAACTTCAAATTTGGGAAATAATCATGTATGCATTAAAAAGAAGAGTTGGTTATGATGGGTTCGTGAAGGCTATTGTAAAGGCTCTATATCCAAATCTAAGTATTTACGTAGAGCCTGAGCTGGTAAGGAAGCTAAGGATACTTATAGAGCTTATAGATAATGCCGAAAAACCAAAAACTCCTTATGATGTGCCGATTGAAGAGGCTAAACAAATAATTACAAATTGGAAAGGCTCAAGATACTTGGTCGATAATCTAGGTCTCCCTGAGATCTACGAAATACTACGCTATTCGAGGCAATTAGGTAGAAATATTAACCTAGCAAGAATTATTGTTTTCATAAACCCATGGGGTAATACAGCCGCATTTAAGCTAGCATTCGATGAAGGTTCAATGAGGGAAATAGCCAGGAACTACGTAACCGACTTTATAAGAGGACAGGACGAACTTGTCCACGAGGTGTTCGGCAAATTCATGAATATCGAGGACTTAATATCAAGTATGAATAATAAATTGAAAACAAACATAATCCACCTAATAAAACATGACTTAGAGATTAAGGATAATGACTTATTGATAATGGCAGATCATGGGTACGACATTGAGTGCGAGAATACAATGTGTAGGTTATGCCATGGAAGTAGTTGTGCAAAACCCATTTTTTCTCTAATAACACCACTAGTGATAGTGAGGTGACTAAGTTGGCTCCGGCTTCCTATAACTAATCTTTCTACCATCTCTCAACTCAGCGTATGCGCTTTCTACCGAGTTTCTGAGCATATTTAATATCGTCATTGCTTGCGATGCATCGCTCCTACTATTAACCTCAACCCTGAGTGTAAGCGTAATTGAAGTAATATTATCGGGGCTCTTGATCGCATTTATGAAATCATTAATATTATCAAAATTTTGCACAGGCGATTGCTGTGCCGAACCTTCCATAGTAGGTACTCCCACCTCAACAGACCTCTCGCTCCTCCTCTTGGTCTTGAGCCTGATTGTACCTTGATCCTCTATTACCTCGATCTTATCACCGTACCTCTCTTGGACCTCTTTTTTCAGCTCGCTCAAGAACTTATCATACACGGGCCTATAGAATATGAACTGTTGATTACCAGCAAATGCGATCGGCTTATCCTTAGGCACTTGATGCTCGTTATTCTCACTCACCTGCTTCGCTATCTCATCCACATATGCCCTAACGAGCGCATCGTTATACTTAAACTCGTATCCAACTATCTTGGCGATTGATTCCGCATAGCTCATAAACAAGTTATCTGAACCCGACATAACCGATTGATCCAACTCCTCCTTAGCCCGCTCATAACTCCTCACCACCGCCTTGACCTCCGTTGCCCTAACAACGTTTAAGAGCTGGTTGGTTATGTTGTGCGTTTTTACAGCACCTTCCACGTAATCATAGTAGTAAATATTACCTAACATCTTCGCAACACCACTCATGAGCTGGCCCAGGGCTGTTTTCATCTCATCATTAGCCACATTTACGTAATCCTTCTTTATCTCCTCAATAAGCCTCTGCTCCAACTCCCTGTCGTATTGCACCCCAGCCCTCTGTACCAAGTCCCTCCCAACCTCCCTCAGGTATTTCTCATCAAGCAAAGCCTTAAGATCAAGTAAAGCCTTATACCTAGATATATAATCAACAAAGAGGTTATACGCATCATTACTCATGTCGAATTTTACAACAACAGGCATAGTTACCTTGTTAGCCAGGCACTTAATGCCCTCCTCAATTTCACGTTCATCATCGTTAAATGTTAATATTATGAATAACTTATTTTGCGGATTACCTAACTTGCCTTCTCTGCACAATTCAGATAATTTATCAGTTATTCGAAACTCCACCCACTCAAGGGCGTTGCCAATCCTCGATATAATGCTGGAAAGCTCACTCTTAACTATGCCTATTTTCTCAACGTCTTTCTTACTAAGATATTCCTTCCTGTTCTCTCCAATTAAGTCATAGAGGAGGGTCTTAGGATTGATATATGGCGACACCACGTAGACGACCTCATTACCTACCGAAACCTCCCTAATGTAAGGCAGACTTGTAAGCTTGGGCATGATAGCGTTCAATATATTACTTGGGTATTTCTTTTCCTCAAGTATAGGCTCAATAGACCTTCTAACCCAACTCTCTGTGGACAATACAACCTCCTTACTACCCCTAAGTGCGAAAATCAATTTCTGCACGTTACCAACCATGGAACCGGCGAAAACGGCATTAACCATGTACCTGAGAATCAATTCCTCCACCTCATTCGAAGCAAGCCTTTTGACGTAATCAATGATAAAATCATAGTTAGACCTATACATTGTGGCTAGGGCTGTACTCATTACCAACGCATCAATGACGCGCCCATCGAAGTGCGCAGGTGTGATCCTGGAGTCATCGAGGCTGCACGCATTTAGTGCAAAGGCTGCCGAGGCCTTGATTAAACCCCTTAGGTGCTGTGCATCGGGGAAGTCCGTGTCCGCCTTAATTACTCTACCCACGAAATCCCTGAAGTTCTCATGAAAGACCTCGTTGCATTCATGCGTATTTAAACCAAGCCTGGTGCATATAACGCTCATGGCATCATCGATATTCAGCCACTTAGTCTCTGCCTGGGACACAATACGGCTTATCTGATCCTCGAAGAACTTAACATCATCCACTAAGGACTTATTAACACGGCCCTTGTTTTCTTGCCACCACTCATAATCACTCCTAGCACCGGCTATCAGGGTAACGATGGCTGACCCATGTTTTAATGCAACCGCCCTCCTACGGTCAATAAACGATCGAACAAAATCCAACAACCTAGTTATGAGCCCAGCATTAACCGAGCCTTGCGCCGCCTCCCTAACACCATAATAAAACTCATCAATGAGTAAAATAATGCCCGCCTTATTGTTGATCTCTTCGGCGAAATCCAGCGCATTCGGTAGACAATCATATATCGTACTATCTGTACAACCCTTACTCAGGTAATCCCTAAGCTTCTTCGCTGTACTAACATCACCTATGCACTCAAGCGATGCCGCCCACGCACTCACCTGCTCACGGAAGTTCTTAGCCCTAAAGTCAAGTGGAAGGACAACCACGGGCTTACGCCCACCGCCTATAAAGTCGTAATCGGGGTCAAACTCACGCAAGCGAGCTAGTATATCACGTATTTCACGTGCCGTGGCAGGGTTATTAGGTGGGAAAAGGCACGGCAAGGTGTAGAAGAGGTGGTAAAGCAGAGTTAAAAGGTGCGTCTTACCACTACCCATATCGAGATTTAGCAGGAGGGCGTAAGTCTTTCCAGAAATAATCGCGTTGGTTACATCCCTTATTATGCTCTTAAACGTCTCTGTCGGGTACGTGACCTTTACGTACCAAATAGGATCAGCAAATTCGCTTAGTCTGTTGCCAGTAATTGCCGAAATCACGGAACCAAGACTTGGCGCCAACTCATCAGCACTTCTACGGGCCAAATCCTCAAGAAACGCTCTCCTATTACATAACGAACTCATAACGCACCACCAATAACCCTCATAATAGATCCCAAGTCACTTTTAAGCATTGGTCTAAACTTCTCACCAGCAAATGCAAGCATGTAATAGGCGTAGGCAAGCGCATCCCT
>Ga0209224_1000444_pt1 | contig 9943 bp, 15 predicted proteins | sample MonGeyMetagenome_FD_184731 | JGI IMG/M metagenome (GOLD analysis project Ga0209224, IMG submission 184731) | Hypoxic/sulfidic aquatic microbial communities from Monarch Geyser, Yellowstone National Park, USA - MG (SPAdes) v2 (version 3) | ecosystem: Environmental > Aquatic > Thermal springs > Hot...
GGCGGGTGCTGTGTTGAATAATTATTTTAAAGCGCGGCTGTCAATTCCTTGCTTATGTGCCCAAAAGACAGCCGCAATGATAATAACAAAAGATGGGGTAATAAGTTTATCGACAAAAGGAGCTGGAAGAGCTACAATGAAGAGCTTGTAATAAGAGGCGAGTTTTTGCTGCCGATAGATATGTTTGACAACTGGTATGAAGAATTGGATAAGATGAATGAGAATAAGAAAGGTAGGCCATATGAATTTCCTGAATCTTTTATAAAAATTCAGGCTGTATGGCATCAGTGTTGGTTAAAGGGGACTTGAGGGTATAGCAAGGTCCTGAAAAGGTTATGCTTGATACCTTACCATGATGATTACACAACAATATGGCAAAGAGTACAGATATGAGGCCTGAAATAAAGCTACCAACTTACGAAGTTGAAGCTGGTTCAGACGGAACTTGGTTTAAGTCTGGCAATGCTGGAGAATATAGGACTTTTGTGTATGGAAAAATAATGAGAAAGTACGTTAAGGTAATAATAACTGCTGAGATAAAGTCAAAAAAGCTGATTGCTTTTGATGTAAAGATAGGCGAAATATCTGAGCCAAAGTTAGATGCTAAGCACATAAAGCTGTTAAAAGAGAAAGGGATAAAGATGAAGAAGTTCTACGGAGATTGTGCATACGACACTAATGAAATATTCAATTCAATCGGCGATGCAGAATCAGCTATAAAATAAGGAAGAACGCTACAACTTATCGTTATAAAGGAAGGAGGAGAAGACAAGAGGTTAGGGAGTACATAAAGCTAAGTTATAAAAAATGGGCAAAGAAAGTTAAGTATGGCCTTAGGTGGGCTATAGAAGGGATATTCTCATCTATAAAGAGAAAATTTGGAGAAGACCTTAGGGGAAGAAGCCTAATTGGTTTGCTAGCGGAAGCTATGCAAAAAGGTAGCATACGAACCTCAACTAAAAGCGTTCTTATCGTTTTACATAAGCTGGCACCAGAACTCCCTCGATGCATATTATTTCATAAGGAAGCTTGTAAAGAATTATGGTAAGAAGACTATCTACACAGAGCTCTTTGGTACGTGAATGCATGTAAGTGGGCAGGGGTAGTTCATGTTTTATATGAACAGAGCTTGAAGAACCTAATGGAAAAGATGAATGAATATATAAAGGACAGGACAGAAGCTTTTGACGACCTTTTCCCGTGCAAAAAGCCAAAATTTGAGCACGTAAAGAACTGCTTCAAAGCATTCAGGTTCTTCTATAACTATGTATTCACAAACGAGGACATTGGTAAAGCTCCACTCTCCAATGATCAGCTTTCTGAATGGATTAAGCCAATTTTGTTGATTGCAAGCATGAGGTGATCAGAACGAGCTTAAGTTAACGGCACCGAAAATTATAATTATAAAGTATTTATAAAGGATAAAATAATTTTATCCTTTCAACCGATATGCTTTTAAATTAACTGGAGAAAGATAAAGCGACCGAAAATGAGCTTACCGAGTTATGTAGGGATTTGGAAAGGCAGAGATTTCTTAAACACCCAAGACTTTACTCAAGAAGAAATAAACATGATCCTAGATGCGGCAGATGACTTAAGGAATAAGTTTAGATCTGGCGTTCCAACACCTTATTTGCCTGGAAGAACAGTATTCCTGATGTTCTACAATGAAAGTCTAAGGACAAGGAACAGTATGGAAGCTGGAATTTTCCAGTTAGGAGGGCATGCTCACTTTATCAGAGCTTCAGACGTCTATACTCCAACATTGCCAGAAGACAGGGTTCCCTATAAAACAGAAGACATTTCTGATGTTGCGAGAGTTTTGAGTAGATTTGGACAAGCCATCGCAATAAGAATGTATGCAGATGCTGCAAAATGGATAATCGGAAGAGCTAATAAAATAATAAAGCTGTTTGCCCAGTATGCAACCATACCAGTCATAAACATGGAAGACGACATGTACCATCCGCTACAAGCTCTTGCTGATATGCAAGCAGCAAGAACCGTAAAGCCAAAACTTAAAGGAAAGAAGTTTGTAATGTCATACGCTTATTCTGGCGGTCTAAAACCTTTAGCTGTGCCACAAAGCGTTGTCTTAGCAGCGACTCAGATGGGCATGGATGTGGTTTTAGCGCATCCTAAAGGTTTCGAGTTAGATGACAAAGTTATCCAGCAAGCAAAGGAGAACGCAGACAGATACGGAGGTAGCTTTAGGATAGAATATGATATGAAGACGGCTTTTGAAGGCGCTACATTTGTATATCCAAAGGCGTGGTCTCCTAAAGGTTTCATGGAGCCGTATGGTCCAAAGACAGATCCAGAGGCGGCAAAACAGTATCAGGCTAAGTTTAAAGACTGGATAGTTACATTAGATCTGCTCGAAAAATCTGGAAACCCATATTACATGCACTGCGGTCCAGCAGACAGAGGACAAGAAGTAGAGGATGCAGTGCTTGACTCGTACGAGAACTCACTTTACTTTGAGCAAGCAGAGAACAGACTTCATACTGCAAAAGCTATAATGTCAATGATTGTACCATAAAACTATACACGTTTAATTTATTTTTTATTATAACTTTATTATAACACTGTTATAAAATTATATCAAAGTTTATTAATTGTAGAAGATAATAATTTTTATGAGTTTTGAAATAGACTACAGTAAATACAACTTTACGGTTCAAGTTGACTATAAATACATTGCGCAAAAGGGTTTAAATGAAAACCTTATCAAAGAGATTTCATCTATAAAGAACGAACCTGGATGGGTTGAGGAAATGCGATTAAAGGCTCTTGAAGAATTTTACCGTCTTCCCATGCCAAAATGGGGCCCTGATCTTTCTGGACTAGATCTTGGCAACGTTATATATTACGCAAAACCTACTAATTTGAAAGCAAGCAGCTGGGATGATCTACCTCCATCTATAAAGGAGGCGTTTGAAAGGCTTGGAATTCCAGAGGCTGAAAAGAAATTTCTTGCTGGAGTTGGTGCTCAGTTTGAATCTGAAGTAGTATATCATAACATGCAAAAAGAACTCGAAAAACAGGGCGTAATATTTACAGACATGGATACTGCCGTAAAAGAATACCCAGATCTTGTTAAAGAATACTTTGGTAAAGTTATACCTATAGGGGATAATAAATTTGCTGCTCTCACATATGCAGTTTGGAGCGGCGGTAGCTTTGTATACGTACCTAAAGGCGTTAAACTAGAAAAACCAATATACGCGTACTTTAGGCTAAATGCACCTGAGGTAGGTAACTTTGAAAGAACGCTAATAATAGCCGACGAAGGTTCTGAGGTTCATTATATAGAAGGATGCACAGCTCCGGTTTATTCCCAGAGCACGCTTCATGGCGGAGTAGTAGAAATAGTTGTAAAAAAAGACGCGCATGTAAGATATACGACTATACAAAACTGGTCTAAGAACGTATATAACCTTGTAACCCAGAGATCGCATGTTTACGATAACGGAAGAATGGAATGGATTGATGGAAACATAGGAAGCAAGGTTACGATGAAATATCCTTCAATCTATCTGTTTGGAAGAGGTTCAAAAGGCTTTATAAACTCTTTAAGTCTTGCTACAAACAATCAGGTTATAGATTCTGGGGGCAAGGTTTATCACCTTAACAAAGAAACTAGTTCGCTTATATCATCAAAAGGTGTTTCGCTAAAAGGAGGCAAAACAATCTATAGAGGAATGGTATGGGTAGGAAAGGGTGCAGAAAAGGCCAAGGCAGCAGTTAGGTGCGATTCATTAATGGTTGACGAAAAATCTACCTCTACAACTTATCCCTACGAGTACGTTTATGAAGAGGATTCTTCTATAGTTCACGAGGCTACAGCAGGTAAAATAGGCAAACAACAGTTATTTTACTTGCAGAGCAGAGGTATAAAAGAGCAACAAGCTCAGTCACTCATTGTGACTGGATACCTTGGTGATTTTGCTAAAGAAATACCACCAGATTTTGCTATAGAGCTATATAAGCTGATAGAGCTAGAGTTAACAGGGGCAGTCGGATGAGCACGACATTAAAGGATAAATTAAAAGAAGCTTTTGAAAAATTTCCGTATGAGACGCATCAGCTTTTCCTAAGAAATTACATTCCTTTGACTATAGACCCCTTTTCGCTTAGTTATTCGAACGTGTTAGAAAGCTATAACTTAAGCTTTGTAGAAAGCGAAATTAAACTCAGTGAAGACATGTTCGACAAAAATGCTTTTCTGAACCTTTATTTTTCGCAGAGGGCTAAAAGGTTTGTCTTGTTAAGCGATTCAAGGTTTGAGAGAGTTTTTGGATCAGGTGCTGGTTTTTTAAGCAAAATTGTTGAAGTAGAAAAAGACTCGACCCTTTATGACTCTTTATCTTTAAATTCAACAGATCTAGCTTCTGAAGTAGTTGTTTTTTTTATAAAGAAAGGGGTTAAATTTAACCATCTAAAGAAAGTAGAAGGAATAGGGAATTTTCTTTATAATGCTTATTACTTTTTAGAAGATGAAGCCTCTGTAAGCGTTAATTCATTTATTTCAGGAAAAATGTACGCACGAGAGAGGATTTATTCGTTTAATCAGGGGTTCTTGAGCTCATTTAACGCAAAGTTAGGCTATGATCTCGATGAAGCTTCATCAACAGATTCCACAGTGATAATGAAGCTCATGGCATCGAAATCTTCTGCTAATTCGTACCAAAAAAGCGTTGTAAGGAAATACTCAAAAACAATACATAAAGGGTTAGTAATAAATACAGCTAAAGGTATAGAAGGAAACTCATATATCGAGCAAAAGGCGCTGCTACTTAGTAAAGACTCAAGCGTACAGAATATACCGGGTATGGAACTTGAGATAAATGATATTTATGCAAAACACTCGGCAGCAGTATTTCCTATAGACGAAGACCAGCTTTTTTACCTTATGTCAAGAGGTCTTTCTAGAGAAAATTCTATAAAGCTTTTAGCTAAAAACATGTTGAGCGACATTAGAGAGGCACTAGGGATTACAAATGAACAGTATTGAAAAACACATAGATGAAATAAGAAATGATTTCCCTATTTTATCCCTTAAAGATTTTGTATACCTTGACAACGCAGCCACTTCACAGAAACCTATACAAGTAATTGAAAAAATTAACTTGATTTACAAAACTCTTAACGCAAACGTTCACAGGGGCATATACAAAATAGCTGAAAATATTACTGAAGAGTACGAACAGTCAAGAAAAGAAATATCAAGCTTTATAAATGCTTCTGAAAACGAAATAATCTTTACGAAGAACACAACAGATTCGATTAATTTAGTAGCTTATTCACTCCTCCAAAAGCTTAAAAAAGGGGACAAAGTTGTTACAACTTTTCTGGAACACCATAGTAATCTTCTGCCATGGAGAAAGATTTCAGAGATAGCAGGATTAAAACTTGAACTTGTTAAAGTTACGCCTGAAGGTTTGATCGATGAAGAAGATTATGAAAAAAAGGTTCAGGATGCCAAGGTAGTTGCCTTTACTCACGTTTCTAATGTAGCTGGTACTATCGTAGAAGCTAAACAACTCGTTAAAAAGGCCAAAGAAAGCGGAGCCTTAGTTTTGATAGATGGTGCTCAAGCGGCGCCGCACTTAAAAGTAGATGTACGGGAGCTTGGAACTGATTTTTACGCTTTTTCAGGGCATAAAATGCTTGGACCTACAGGCATTGGAATATTATATGGGCGAAAGGAGCTTTTAGAAGATCTCGAACCTCCATTTACAGGCGGTGAAATGGTGAAGGAGGTTCACAAAGAAGGTCAGTCTTGGAATGACATTCCGTGGAAATTTGAACCGGGTACACCAAACTATGTTGGTGCGATAGGTTTAGCTGAAGCTGTAAAGTACATTAAAAAAATAGGAATAGATGAAATAGCTCATTATGAAAAAAAACTTGCAGAATATCTTTTAGAAGCGGTTGAGAAGATAAAAGGCCTTAGGTATGTCGGTCCACAAAAGAATAGAGCTGCGCTTGTAGCATTTGAAACAAAAGGAATTCATCCTCATGATGTTGCAGCTTTTCTTGATATGAAAGGCATTGCAGTAAGGTCGGGCTGGCACTGCGCACAGCCGTTGCAAGAAGAACTAGGTTTTTTGAACGGAACAACAAGGGCCAGCCTATATTTTTACAATACTTTTTCAGAAATAGATAAGTTAAAGGTCGCATTAGAAGAACTTGTGAAAATGGTATGAGCTATTTCTTTTATGAAAATATAATGGATCATTATAAGAACCCACGTAACAAAGGGAAGCTTGATTTTTATGATTCAGAATATGGGGATAGTAACCCTACGTGCGGCGACAGCGTAAAAATTTACCTAAAAGTAAATGGAAACAAGATAGAAAAAATAAGCTTTGAGGGAAGTGGTTGTGCTCTTTCGATAGCATCATCATCTATTCTTACCGAAATGGTAAAAGGAACAAATTTAGACGACGCCTTAAATTTAAGCGAGAAAGACATAATGAACGAGTTAGGGATTAAAGAGCTAGGGCCAAACAGAATAAAATGTGTAGCGCTTCCCGTTAAGGTTTTAAAAATGGCGATATTAAGTTATAAAGCAAAACAGTTATAGCAAAAAGTTATAGTAAAAATCATTAAACCTGTTTTATAAGAAACTTATTGTTGACATCTATAATAGCTGATAACAGGGAAGCAGCTTCAACACTACCTTCTCTTTTAAAAGAGTTGGGACTTGATGTTAAATTCGAACAGCTAGCTGTTGGTGATTATGTGCTTTCTGATGAGGTGGCTATAGAGAGGAAAACTATAAACGATTTTATATCATCTCTTTTTGACGGTAGACTTTTCAGACAAATTAACGACCTTTCGAATGTTTATAAACAACCAATACTTTTGGTAGAAGGCGACATAACAATCATTCCTAGCTTGGTAAATAACGTTAAAGTTTATTACGGGGCCATTGCTTCGCTTACTATTAATTTTCCTGTTAAGCTAATTTTTGTACCTTCATTAAATGAGAGCGCCATCTTTATAGAAAGGCTTGTTTACAACCTCCATAAAGAAGGGAGACCTCATAATATAGTTAAAGAAAAAGGACAAAGCCTTAAAGAACAACAGATAAACATAATCGCTTCCCTTCCTGGGATTGGAGAAAAGCTTGCTGAAAGACTTTTAACACGGTTTGGAACACCAATAAAAGTGTTAAACGCGCCACAAACTTCTTTAGCTGAAGTTATTGGGTCAGCAAAGGCTCGAAAAGTTAAATACGTTCTTGAAAGTGAATTTGAGAAACATTCAGAAACTGAAAAAGGGCAATCAACATTAATTTAATTTTTAATTTTGTGGGGGTTAAGAGGCAAAATTACCTAACTTTATGAAAAGGGATGGATAGTAAGTTTCCTAGTAGAAGTAGGAAATCCGCGTTGCGAGGTAATGAAGCCGCCCTAATGCTCGGAGTACCCATGTGAGCTGCTTATTAATTTATCGGCAATGCTTTTCTGTATCTCTTATCAAACAATTATTTCACCCTTATAAGCTAGCAGTACGTTTGAGCAAATTTTGGATAAATATGTTAAAGAAGCATAGCGTGCTTACAGATGAGCAGATAAAGTGGATAGTTAAGCAAAAGATTGAAGGCAAGTTAAAGAATGAAGAAATAGCTGCTGTTTAGGGAATCTCTATAGAGTGAACCAAATATATTCTTTATACAAGAAGAATGGAAGTTGGAAGGCATAAAGCAAGCGTTACTGAAGAAGTTATTATCGAAGCCTATGGACAATTTAAATCATGCGCCAGCTATTTGGAGAACATAATAAAACAAAAGTATGGATTGAAGATAAACCATATGAAAATAAATTCTGTGTTAAAGCAGGAGGGACTTGCAATGAGCGAGCCTAAAAAGTGGCACAGAAAGAAGTGAATAAGGTATGAGAGAATGCTCAAATTCATTGTGGCACGTTGATTGGCACGAAATAAAGGATCCAAGGTGGAAGGGTTTATTGTTAATAGTGTATGAATACCCTTCTATATTTATAGTTGGCTATGGAGTTTATCCAACTCCTACATCTGAGTACTTCGATTTTTGTTGATGAATTTATGCACTTGTACAACTTCATAAGGCCGCACGGAGCATGTGATGTTGAAAGGCTTGAAACTCCAGCAGTTATAATACTATAAGAGGCTTCCTAAAAAGGAGATAATTAAACAGTCATTCTTTGATATGTTGGAGATGGGGTGTAATAATTTGGAAATAAAACAAACAGAAGAGTATATCCGAAAGAGTTAAAAAGCCGTTATTTAACAAAAATATGTCTTGCCTAAGAAAAGAAAAAGCAGAGGAAGGGACAAAGGCTCTAAGGGTAGAAATGAGTACGTTACATGTAGCCAATGCGGAGCAAGGGTACCAAGAGATAAAGCTAAAAAAGTAACTGTTAGAGTACCTTTAGTTGATGCTGCATTAGCTAAAGAATTGCAGGCTAAAGGCGCTTATGTTCCATATACGGTGGTAACTAAATATTACTGCATATCTTGTGCTGTTCATTTTGGGATAGTAAAGGTAAGGCCAAGAGAAGAAAGAAAGGCAGAAATATCATAAATAATTAAAAATTGTTCAAGATTGGGAGAAAGCTCAGAATAAATCTTAACGAGGTTGTTATAATGTTAGTGCTAAATACAAGCCCTGAATCTTTTTTCCCAGGTTCTGTAAAAAGTTCAGTTAAAGAGATAGAGGATTTTGTGTTGGACGCAACAAAACATGGTGCAAAGATAATAGATGTAGGAGGTATGAGTACAGCGCCTTACAAAAAAACATTTGTGCCAGAAGAAGTTGAGCTTGAAAGAGTTAAAAAAGCCATGAATGTTCTAAAAGATCTTGCACTAGATTTAGAAATATCGATTGATACTCAAAGGAGCAAGGTAATGAGCGTTGCTCTCAACATGGGAGCAACTATAGTAAATGATATCTCGGGTTTCTCTGATCCTAACTCATTAAAAATCGCAAAAGACTATTCAGCTTCAGTAATAGCTGTTGCTCATGGTGTTCCAAGTGAAAAGGTTGACCCTGCAGAATACGTTAAAAAAAATTTAGAAGAAACAATAAAAAAGGCTTTGAATGAAGGAATAGATGAAGAACGCATAATAATAGATCCTGCCATAGGGTTTATTAGGCCTACTTGGATAGAAAGCGCCGAATGGGATATCACGGTTCTTGATAACCTTACAAACATTAAATCTTATTTTAATAAACCGTTACTTATAGGGATCTCTAGAAAATCCTTTATAGGGAAGGTGGCAGGAGAAACAGACCCTGCGAAAAGATTGCCCGGAAGCTTAGCGGCGGAAATTATAAGTGTAGAACGTGGAGCTAATATAGTTAGAGTGCATGACGTTTATGAAACGGTTCAAGCCTTAAAAATCGCGGAAAAATTGCTAAAATCATTCAAACTTAAGCTCTAGAGGAAAACATGATATGCTGCACTAAATGCGAATTACTCAGCCCTTACTGAAGCGCATCAAGGTTCCTCAAGCTGCTATGTGAGAAAAGTATTCCATAATCTTGGCAAAATTATAGTCGGAAATCTAGTATACTTTCCATAAGAAAAGCTCATCCTTCAATATTACGATTATGTAAGTCACATCCTTGTCGAATGTTAAGTTACAAGAGAGGCAAGCTAACTCAGACACGTTAAGCTCATGTTATACAAATTGGACAAACTCCTGTCGTCTTAACAAACCTTAACATGAGTGCTAGCCTTTCTCTTCAAGGCGTTATGAATACTCCTGTGGAGGTCTCGTAAATATTTTCACTGAATAGCTTTTCTCAAGAGCATATGTATTATCGTGAAATACGACTTTGAGTACCTTGTCGTCACGAAGTAGGTCACCTTGTTTATTATGACTTTTTATTATTATAAGTTTCTAATTTCTAACGCGTATATAGATACTTTTTATTATCCTTTTTGAT